>JAABUN010003096.1_pt1 | contig 26952 bp, 20 predicted proteins | sample 5559311 | NCBI WGS metagenome assembly JAABUN01 (sample SAMN10711877, study PRJNA513370) | rock metagenome | isolation source: Antarctica rocks | place: Antarctica: Victoria Land, Siegfried Peak sud
CTGCACGCGGGCGTCGCCGACTGGAACCGCCGTCCGACCCCCTTCCTCTGGGGCCGCCCACCGAAGACACGACGCCTGTTCAGGCGCAAATATGTCTACCGGATTTGAGGAACGACGCACTAAGTGGCCTGCGGCCACGAAGTCCACTGAAGTGGGCTAGGATTGTTGCGAGGTACGGCCCATCATGGCAAGCACCGCACCAGCGCCGAACTTAGCCTACTTCAGTAGGCCGTGGTCCCCTGCCGGGTCAGGGGATGAGTGGCCCGCAGGCCATTTAGCGCCGGTTGAAACCGGCGACCTACGTTTACGGCGAGCCCCCACCGCCGTAACGAGCCGCACGCCGCCCGCCACCTAGCGCCGGATTCATCCGGCGTCCCACACCGCTCACACCGCTTGCGGCAGGAATCCGGAATCCGCGTGGACAATTGTGTGCTGAATCTGCCACCGCCGCTGCGGAATTTGGCACGACACCATCAGCGTCCGGAAGGCTTCCGCATGAATAGGGGTGGTGATTAGAGCTACCACCGCCCCGCCCGAACCCGCAGATAGCGCCGCCACAAGGCCCAGAACACGCCACCGATCGGTGGCGGTATGCCCCGTTGCCTACTCATGGCAACCGATAGAAACCAGAAGGAGTTAGAGCATTATGTCGACAGCACACGGGGATCAAAACGATCCCTCCGCGCACCTAACCACCGCCACACGCACAGAGGTGGCACACCGCACGATCTCCTGGCGCGCGGCCTTCCTCCTGTCGCTCGGTGGAACCTTGCTGGTCACGGTCGGGCTCGGACCGATGGCGGCGGAACTCGGGGCCACCTCGATCCTCGTCTGGATCGTCACGGTTATCGTCGGCACGTTGCAATGCCTGCTGCTGGCCGAGTTGGCCGCGCGCTTCCCGCTGAAAGTGGGCGGCGCACCGGCCTATACTCATGAAGGGCTCCGCACGATTTCGCCCCTCTTCGGCGCATTGGCGACCTGGGGCTACTGGGTCGCCTGGATTCCCGGCGTCGCGGTGAACCTGACCCTGGCGGCGACCTACATCCGCGCCGCCTTCTTCCCGAGCCTCAATGTGCTGGTGGTGACATTGCTCCTCGCGGTCGGGCTGTACATCTTGAATTCGTTCGGACTCCGCCCGAGTGTTTGGCTCTCCGGCGTGTTGGCGACGTGCGCGCTCCTGCCGCTGCTCGTCATCCTCGCCGCGCCGCTGATCAGGCCGGGGCTCTGGCAAGGGGCGCATCTCTCGCCACTTCTGCCAGCGGGCGCGAGTTGGTGGTCGGGCGGCACCTGGGCGCTGCTGGCGAAATGGGGGTTCGTCGCCGCCTGGTCATCGTACGGTGCAGAGATGGTCATTACCGTGGTCGGCGAACTCCGCGACCCGCGCCGCGATGCCCCGAAGGCCGTCGGCGCGGCCTCGGTGGCGACCGTCCTGGCCTTTGTCCTGGTGCCGATCGCGTTGCTGGGGATCGTCGGCGTCGCGGGGCTGAGCCAGGATCCGTATGTCGCCTTCCTGACCACCGCCGAAGCGGTCTTCGGCACGGCGGGCGGCAAGCTCGTCGCGCTGATGCTGATCGCCGCACTCGTCCTGGGTGCGGAGGTCTTCATCATCAGTTCGTCCCGTGCGCTCTACCAGATGAGCAAAGATGGACTCACGCTGCAAGGCTACGGGCGACTGAACCGGCGCGGCGTGCCGGTCGGCTCGATCGTCTGGGATGCGGCGATCACGCTGACGCTGCTGGCGCTCTTTCGCGGCAATATCGTCAGCGTGATCGCTTCGGCAAACGTTGGCTACCTGATCGTCTTCATCTTGCTGCCGATCGCCTACATCTTCATCAGGCGACGCGCGACGACGCGGGCGACCTTTCAACTCCCGCGCATCTTCATCCCGATCGCCCTGCTAATCGCCATCTTCAATGCCCTCCTCTTCATCATCGGCGGCGGGCAGTGGGGCCTCGAAATCATGGGCGTGGGGCTCATTCTCACGCTCACCTTCCTCCCCTTCTACGTCATGCGCCAACGGGAGCCAGCCGTATCAAGCAATGTTGTAGATGCACACTGATCGCTACTCCATCGCTGACTCACGCCTGACACGGCGCAGCTATACAGAAAAGCACCAGAGGGTCGCTGAGGGATACGCTCGGCGACCCTCCGCTATTATGCAGCCAGCGTAGCGTTCGCTTCACCGCAAATCGGCGACGATCGTGACCAATGATTGCTAAAATATACGCGCAATGCGCGGTGTAGGCCGCGAAATACGCGGCAGCTACCGAAAGCTCCTACCCAATCACGTCAACACATGCGACACCTGCACACCAGCGATCCAAAGGAACAGGCGAAGGCGACCCGATAGGCTACACTTGACGCGGTGAAATCAGCAGCGCACCGTGACGGAGGAGTGCCGATGCCCGAGCAGCCGCAATTACGCCGCCTCGTCAGCCGCTGGCTCGGGCGTGGGCGTGTGCAGCGCCCGATCTTGCCGGAACCAGACTCCTGGGCAGGGCGTGCCCACGCGGCCTATAGCGCGATGGTGCGCGAATTTGGGCACACTAACGAGGTGATGTTTCGCGAACACGCGCCCGCGCTGCCCACCGACCGCCGCTACGCCTATCTCTGGCCGTTCGGGCAGGCGCTCGCCGCGACCCTCTACATCGCGGCGTTGCCCGGTGCCGATACCGCTACCCTGGCGCGGGCCGAACAACTAGGCAAAGCATTCTTCACCCACTATTGGGACACGACCAGCACCCCGCCGGGCGGCACGGCCTACCCGATCCCACCCGGTGGGGATAAATATTACGACGACAATATCTGGGTCGGGCTCGATCTGATCGATCTCTGGCGAGCCACAGGCAAGGCCCGCTGGCGCGACGACGCCGTACGGATATTCACCTTCGTCACCAGCGCCTGGGACGACGATCCGCGCCACCCCAGCCCTGGCGGCATCTTCTGGGCGCAGCCCGCAGCTAACGCCACGCGCGACCGCAATACGGTGTCGAACGCCCCCGCCGCGATCCTGGCGCTGCATCTGTACGTGGCAACGGAGGACAAGACGTATCTCCGCTGGGCCGAGCGTCTATTTGGCTGGGTCGAAGAGACACTCTGCGATCCGGACGATGGGCTCTACTGGGATCATCTTAAGCTCGATGGCACGATCGAGCGAACGAAATGGTCCTACAATCAGGGGACGATGGTGGGCGCGGCGACGCTGCTCGGGCAGGCCACCGACGATCAGCGACGCATCGACAGGGCCAGAGCGATCGCTGACGCGGCCCTGGCTCGCTACGCCAAGGATGATCGCCTCTGGGCGCAAGACCCGCCATTCAACGCGATCTTCTTCCGTAATCTCCGCTTGCTCGGGGAGGCGTTGGGCGATCACGAATGGTACCGACCGATCCTCGCTGAGTATGCCGCGCGTGCCTGGGTTACCGGGCGCGACCGGCGCACCGGCTTGATCAGCTTCGGGCGACGTGGCCGAGTCGAACTGCTCCATCAGGCGGCGGCGGTGCAACTCTACGCCACCCTCGCCGGAATCGGCGCGGAAGACCTATAATCGCGGGTCGGGAGCGACTATCCCGATCGAGCCCTTGGAATGCCACTAATGGAGGCCGTGCGGTGGAGCAGAGTACAGGCGCGACGATCGGCATCGATATCGGTGGGACCAGGATTCGTGTCGGGCGACGCGACGGGCATGGCGGCTTCACCACCGAGCGCACCCTCACGCCGTATAACGGCGAAGATGGCGCGGCCGCGATCGTGAAGATGGCGACCATGATCGCGCCCAAGGGGATTGCCCGGATCGGGATCTCCTGCGCCGGCCCGCTCGACTTCGCGCTTGGCATCACCAATCCGCTCAACCTCCCCGGCTGGCACGGCTATCGACTGGTTGGCGAACTTGCGCAGCGGCTCGGCGCGCGGGTCTGGATGGACAACGACGCCAACTGCGCGGCCCTCGCCGAGTGGCGCGAGGGGGCAGGGCAAGGCGCGCCGACCCTCGTCTATTACACGATCAGCACCGGCGTCGGGACCGGCGTGGTGCTCAACGGCAAGGTCCATCACGGCGCGCACGATACCGAAGGCGGGCACCAGATCGTCTGGACCGATGGCCCGCCCTGCCCCTGCGGCAGTCGCGGCTGCCTCGAAGCGGTCGTCTCCGGCACCGGGTTACGCGCCCGCTTCGGCAAACCGGCCGAGGAACTGGACGACCCGGCGATCTGGGACGAGGTGGCGAAATATACGGCGATCGGGATCGCCAACACCGCCGCGCTCCTCTGCCCCGACATCGTCGTGATCGGCGGCGGGGTCATCGCACGCGGCGAGCAGCTATTCGGTCCGCTACGGCGCTACGCTGCCGACTATACGCGCCTCGTCCCGGTGCCGAAGATCGTCCCGGCAGGGCTCGATCAGGACTCGGGCTTGATCGGCGCGATCGTCCTGGCCGAAACCCAGGCCGACTGAGCAGGCCCCAACAGGAGGAATACTCGTGCCCGTCGCTACCGCCACCCGTCTCGCCCCCTCGATCCTCTCCGCCGACTTCACGCGGCTCGGCGCGGATATCGCCGCCGCCGAGGCCGCCGGGGCCGATCTGATCCACTTCGACGTGATGGACGGCGTCTTCGTCCCCAATATCAGCATCGGCCTACCGGTCCTCGCCGCCGTCCGGCGCGCGACGACGTTGCCGATCGATGTCCACCTGATGATCGACCACCCGGAACGCTACCTGGCGGAGTTCGTGCGGGCCGGGGCGGACTGGATCACCGTCCACGTCGAGGAGGCGACCCACCTCTACCGCACCCTCACCCGCATCCGCGAACTCGGCGCGCATCCGGGCGTCACGCTGAATCCGGGGACGTCGGCCTCTGCGCTAGGCGAAGTGTTGCCGATCGTCGATGCGGTGCTGGTCATGTCGGTCAACCCCGGCTTCGGCGGGCAGGCGTTCATCGAGAGCCAGTTGGCAAAGATCACGGCGTTGCGCGCGGCGCTCGATGCGGTCAATCCCCAGGCGATCCTCGCGGTCGATGGCGGTGTCCACGCCGAGAATATCGCGCGGGTCGTCGCGGCAGGTGCCGATCAGATCATCGCCGGTTCGGCCGTCTTCAACAACGAGCAGACCGTCGCCGAGGCGATCACGGCGTTGCGCGCGGGCTGCGCTAACGGACTGGCGCAACGTGCGGGGGGCCGATGAGCACCCGGCAAGTCGTCGCCCTCGCCTCGACGATCCACGACCCGCACGCCGCCGATCTGCCGAGCCTCATCGCGGCCCTGCCGGACCTCGCCGCGCGCTACGCCGGGATGGTGATCTTCGCGACCGTGGAGACACCGGATCGCGTCCTCGCGCCGCTCATCGCGGCGGGCGCGAACGTGACGAAGCACCCGACCGCCTATAGCGAGATCGGCTGGCGGCGACTCGGCGCGGTGCGGCAGGCGGCGGAACTCGCTCCAGCGGTCCACCTCTGCGACTTCGACCGGCTCCTCCACTGGTGGCACAACTACCCCGAGGAACTCGCTACGACCCTCGCCCGGATCGCCAGCACCGACATGCTGCTGCTGGGACGCACCACCCGCGCCTGGGCGACGCACCCGGCGAACCAGATCGAGACCGAAGGGCTGGCGAATCGGATCACGTCGCAGTTCTACGGCGCGGAGATCGATGTCTGTTCCGGCTCACGCGGGCTCTCGCGGTGCGCGGTCGCCTATCTCGCCGCGCACGCGCGAGAACATAGTGTCGGCACCGATGCCGAGTGGCCGTTGCTGCTGCACCGCGCCGGGGAGTTCCGCTGCGAGCAGATTCTGACCGAGGGTTTGGAATTCGAGAGCGGCGACCGCTTCCCTGAGGAGGTCGCGCGGGCCGGTGGGCTGACCGCCTGGAACGCCGCGAATGATCGCGATACCGCGCGCTGGACCTTTCGTACCCGCCTCGCCAGCGATATCGTCGCGGCGGCGGTGCGCGCGGCGGCCCGGTGAGCGGCCAGGGCGTGTTGCACGGCGGTGGCTGATGACCGGCAATAGCGACCGCAGCCAGGGCACTAAGCTGAGGGTACGCCGACGCAAGAAGCGCCCGCCGCCCGCTGTCGCGCCGCAGGCACCGCCCCCGAGCCAAGCGCAAGCCGCCACGCCCGGCACCCTGGCGCTGCGGCATCTCCTGCCGCTCGGCCTCTACCTGCTGATCACCGTTATCGTCACCTACCCGCTGATCCGCCACTTCGGCTCGGCGTTGCCAGGGGATGGGCGCGATGCCTGGCAGAATTACTGGGACTACTGGTGGCTCCGCACGGCGCTCGCCGAGGGCCGGAACCCGTACCAGACACCGCTACTCTACGCGCCATACGGCGCCTCACTCTATCTGCACACACTGAATCCGTTCAACGGACTCATCACCCTGCCGATCCAGGTCGCGTTCGGGCTGGCCGCCGCCTACAACACCAGCGTTTTCCTCTCGTTCACCCTCGCCGCCTATTTCGCCTATCTCCTCGTCGCGCGGATCAGCGGCAGCCGTCAGGCCGGCTTCGTCGGCGGGGTCATTTATGCGTTCGGGTCGTACCACTTCGCGCACCTACTCGGTCACGCCAACCTGCTCGCGTCCGAATGGCTGCCGGCCTATCTCCTCTGCCTCGTCGCGGCGAGTGAGACGCTCGATCGTCAGCGCCTACGCTGGCTCGGCGCGGGCGCGGTGGCACTGCTGCTGATCGCCCTCTGCGACTGGCAATACCTCCTCTTCGCCGGTGCGCTCACCGCCCTCTATGCCCCGCTCACCGCGCTTACTCGCCGCTCACTCGCGCCACTGGTTGTTGCGGCCGCGATCGGCCTGGGCGGGATCCTCCTGACCCTGCCGCTCCTCATCCCGACGGCACGCGAACTCCAGGCCAGCGCCGCCACCCGCCCCGCAGTCCTCGGCCCCGACCAGTTTTCCGCCGATCTCCTCTCGTTCGTCACCCCGAGCCCGCTCCAAGCGTGGTGGGGCACGAGCGCCGAACGACTCGGCCGTAAGGCGGTCGCGCCAGCGGTGGAGCGAGCGATCTTCCTCGGTTTTCTCCCGCTCATCCTGGCGGGGATCGGGCTGTGGCTACGCCGCCGTGGGGGATGGATTTGGGGACTCGGCGCGCTGATCTTCGCGATCCTGGCGCTCGGACCGACGTTGCAGATCGCCGGGCAGATGTATCCGGCGATCCCGCTCCCGTATCGACTCTTGCAGCAGATCCCCGGCGTCAATGTGTCGCGCGTCCCGGCCCGCTTCGCGCTCCTGGTAACCCTCTGTCTCGCAGTCCTCGCCGGATTGGGGATTGCCGGACTGCGCGAACGCTTGCCCACCTTAAGGCGCGGATTGCTGTCCAAGATCGCCCTGCTGCTGCTGGTAGTGGCGCTGCTGACCGAGCATTTCGCCGCGCCGTATCCGCTGTCGGCGGTCACGCCAGCGCCGTTCTATCAGCGACTCGCGGCGGCGCACGAGACGGGCGCGGTGTTGGAACTCCCCTTCTCGCTGACCCGTGCGACCTCGCTCTTCGGGCAGACCGTTCACGGGCAGCCGATCGTCGGGGGCTATCTCTCGCGCCCGCTCGCCTACCCGCTCCTCGCGCTGCCGCCATTCGCCAATCCCGCCGACTCGCGCGGCGACATCACGCCGCCGCTGAACACCGGCACCGGCATCTGGATGCTACACCTGAGCGGCGTGCGCTGGATCGTCGTCCTGCTGAACGACCCGAAGCTGAACCGGGAGGAGATCGCGGCCTATCTGCGCGAGTACGCCGAGCCGACGCCGCTCTACACCGACGAGCGGATGGCGGTTTATCGCCCCCTGCCGATCGGCACGCCGCAGTTCCTGCTGCGCGCGACCGCTGGCTGGCATCAGGCCGAATCGTTGGCGGATAAACGCCGGATGCGCTGGCTTCCGTGGTCGGCCACACTGGACACCTGGAGCCTCAGCGACAACGCGCAAGGCGGCACGCTCCGTTTCGAGGCGTGGAGTTTTAATCAGCCGCGCCGCCTCGTGGTGAGCGTGGATGGGCAGCAAATCGGCGAGTGGCTCGTCGCCGAGCCGAAGGTCCATGAATTGCCGTTTACCCTCACGCCCGGCCAGCACACGATCACCTTCCGCACACTCGACGCGCCCGAGCGCCCTGCGCGCACCGTCGGCGGCAACGATGATCGCCTGATCTCGATCGGCGTCACGGACGTCTCCCTGCGTTAGTCCCAGCGATCTCCTGCGTCGCGCCCGGTGTGGCAACTTGCCTGACGGGCAGAAGCTCTTTCACCAGTTGCACAACGAAACCGCCCAGAGCGGAGACGACCAGCAATCCGTGCCCAGGCAGCATCAGGAAGAGTCCGACGTTGAGATCGAGGCGATAGACACGCCCCTGCTCCTGCACGGCATCGGCGGCGGCAAGCCCGACGACGACTAGCGTACCCAGTGCCACAGCTATGGCGAGCGACGCCAGCAGCCCGGCAGAGAGCGAATCGAGTCGCAGCAGCCAATAGCCAGCCAGCAGCAGGATCAGATACCCTAGAAAGAGGAAGCTGATCCACCATAGGCCGGGCTCATTGGTTATGACCATACCCCAGCCACCGTAATACCACTCGTAACTGCGACTGATCCTGAACCACGGCAGGGCGAAGCCGAGGCACGAAAGCAACGTGCCGATGATGAAGCAGGCACGGAGCGGGGCGAACGGCACGCCGAGATCGCGCGTCGCCGGTCGCAGCTCGTCCCCGTTGCTCATCGCGGTCAAATCATCACCTCACCGGCTGTCACCTCGACACGCGGGCTCACCCGCCCGGCTGTTCCTCACTCTTGGCAACGTCATCCGCGCGGATTTCGTCACCGGCCGCGACGGGCCGACGCCCGAGCTTGCCCGCCTCGACCAGGGTGGCAAGAACGTCCATAATCGCTCGCCCGCCCAGCAGCGCGGTCACATCGGCCACGTCGTACGGCGGGGCGACCTCGACCACTTCCATCCCCGCCAGGCCCTCACGCGCGGCAAGCCGCAACATCCGCAACGCTTCACGGGCGGTGAGGCCGCCGGGCTCGGGCGTGCCGGTGCCGGGGGCGAAGGCCGGATCGACCGAGTCGATATCGAAGGAGAGCCAGACAGCCTTCGCATTCTTCCAGGCAACTTCGAGGGCGAACTCCATGATCCGCTCGGGGCCAAACCGATCGATATCATCGATCGTGATGACCGTCGCCCCGCGTTCGCGCGCGACTTTCATCCCCGGCTTCGAGCCGGTCCAGCCGCCGATCCCGACCTGCACCAGATTCGTGGCCGGGGCGTTCGAGATATTGGTCGCGTGGAAAAATGGCGAACCATGCATCCGCTCGTCATACGCCGACTCGCTCAGGTCGCTATGGCGATCGAAGTGGATAATCCCGATATTGCCGTCGATGAACGGGGCCATCCCGCGAATATCGGGATAGCCGATCGAGTGGTCGCCGCCGAGGACGACCGGGAATACCGCCCGCTCGGTGAGGTAGGCAATCGCATCGGCGATCTGATCGAAGCTCTTCTCCAGGTTCGCGGGGATCACCTGTACATCGCCCACATCGACGATGTCGAGCGATTCGTTCAGGATCACGCCGCGCTCGGCATTATAATTGCCGCCGAGGGTCGAGATCCGTCGCAGCGCCTGAGGGCCGAAGCGCGTCCCGGTGCGATAGGTCGTGCCAGCATCGAGCGGGACTCCAAGGATCGCGACATCCTGACCGCCGAGTTGGCGCATATCCTCCAGGAAGTCGGCGGCGACGAAGGTGCCACTATTCCCCAGCCCCCAACGGGTCCGGTTGAAGAGGGTCAGCGAGCGGTCGCGGATACTTTTGGCGGCCTCTAGCCCGTGGAGCTTTTGCAGAGCCGCGCGCTCCGCCGCCTTGAGTCCGCTCAGGTTTGCCTCGCGCTCCATCGCCCAGGTGCCGCGCAGATCTTCGCGACGGATCGGCCGCTCACCGTTCTGATCATCAATGGGCGTCATCAGTCCCCCTCCCGCGCACCGCACGGCATATATCCAACGCTCACGCCATTGCTCCGCTAACGGATCATGTAGCGCGTATTGTATCGCGTAGGGTTCCTGGATACAGGGCTAGTGCGTGAGAGATAGCTGGCGGCAATGCCTCACGCATACGCCTTATGTCTGCACATGCGGTGGGGCCGTCAACGTTAGCAAAAACGTTGGCCCGGCACAATCGCGCCGGGCCAACGTCACAACCGAGGGATAGCGTCGGTGCGGCTTTTACTCCGCGGCTTCCTGCGGCATCTTCGGATCGAGTTGTTCGAGGAGGGCGTGCGCCGCGTGCTCGATCTCGCGGATCCGCACGGCAATCGCCGAGATATCCGGTGCCCCGACGCGCGGCGTACCACCATCGCGTTGGAGTTCATCGGTCAGGAACCGTCGTGCCTGCTCGGCGGCGCGTGCATGGGAAATCCCGCGCGTGCGTGCCTCCTTGATCAACATACACATATCGACCGCCTGGCCGGTGAAAGCGCCCGAGTCCTGCGAGGCGCGCGGCAGGTAGCCACGATCAGCCCAGTGAATGACCTGCCGTAGGGTGACACCGCAAAGTGCGGCGACTTGCGAGGCATTGAGTGACAGGCGCATCCACATCGCCCCGCGATCCGGCAGCGTGAAGGGGAAATCCTCGCGCACATCCGGGTCGGCAACCGTGGACGCGCCGCGTGCCTCCGCCAGCTCCGTCGTCGCGCTCCGTGGGCGTCTGCCACGCCCCCTTCTAGTTACAATCTCTCGCTCAGTCATGATGACCCCCTTCGTGATGATCCCCATCTGTGATGGGGCCGTTCATAATGAAGCGACGAGGCGTGAAGAATTTGTCTCGCCGCCATATACTCACCACACAGGGGCGTTCTTCCCTCCGCCCCTGTGAATGGCGCACAGTGATAGCGAACCCCGAGCAGCGATTTCGACCGAGTACGCGCCTGCAACGTCGCTGCTCCGGAGCCTCACACAAGCCTTGCGGCCACTTCTCAACGAACGGACAATCCGTTACTTATTAAACGCACCACCCTTTTACCAGGTAGCAGATAGGATAACAAGTGGCATGACGACCCCAGGCGAGTGTGGGTGCAAACCCACGAATTATCGCCCCGAATCCTCGCACTCCCGGTATCGTGACGATACGTACGTAGCGCGACAGCCCCCTTGCACAAGTCAACATAGGACACTATACCAACGACAACGAAATGTAACAATGGCTATCGTGTCAGACTAACGATATCGATCGACTTCTCGCCGCTAGCTGCACAATATGGCGAGCGGAGAATTACCCGAATGGACAACCCTGATGACGAATTTTGGCCCGGAGCATCGTCACGACAAGGTCCAATACGCGCGCTGTATGGTTATCGCCGACGCCATTGCCTGCTCGGCATCCAGCCCCAGTTCAGATCGCGTACGTGTGCGGAGCAAGCGCGTGAGCATCGGATCCGGCCAGGGCTCTGCGACAGCGGCCATCGTTTCCACAACTGCCAGAGTGCAGGCAGGAACATACGTCTGACTATAGCCGCCCTCATGCAGTACGACGAGCCGACCAGCGCAGCATTCATCGGCCAGGGCGAGCGCGGCTTGCGTCAATTCCCGAAAGCCGACCGACGACAGATTCATCCGCCCTAGCGGATCGAATGCCCCGGCATCGAGCCCGCACGAGATCAGCAGCAGTTCGGGGGCAAACTGGCGGACGATTGGGGCGACGATCCGCTCGATGGCGGCGGCGTACGTCGCGTCACCCGAGCCAGGTGGCAGCGGGATATTGACCGTCTTACCAACCCCGGCACCGGACCCGACCTGTTCGAGCAAACCCATATCGGGCGGGAAGAGTCCGTCTTGGTGGAGAGAGACGAAGAGGACATCGCCATCGGCGTAGAACGCCTCTTGCGTGCCATTCCCGTCGTGGACATCCCAGTCGATGATCGCGATCCGCTGTAGGCCATAGGCCCGCTGCGCGTGCCGCGCGGCGATAGCGATATTGTTGAAGATGCAGAAGCCCAGGCCGCGGTCGGCAATCGCGTGATGACCGGGCGGGCGAACGAGCGCATAACAGTTCCGCACCGTGCCTGCCATCACGGCATCGACCGCCGTGATCGCACCGCCAGCCGCGAGGGAGGCAATCGCGAAGCCATCCGGGCCGAGCGGGGCATTCACGCCTGCATCGCCGCCACCCGCCGCCGCAATCGCCCGCACCCGCGCGATATACGCCCCATCGTGAACCATCGCCAACTCTTCTGCGGTAGCGTAGCGCGGGGCGATCGACGTCAACTGCTCGCCCAGGCCCGAGAGATCGATCAGGTGTTTCGCGCGGCTGACCGTGCGCGGGCTGGAAACGTGCGGTTCCGGGTCGGCATAGGGATACGGTGTCGAAGGCGACCCGCTACGCGCCAACCCGGTATTATGCTGCAAATAGCGATCGTGGAAGACCAAACCCGTGCTCGCGGCATCGTTCGCGCTCGTCATCGGCACCTCCCGCCTGTACGCTCAATCGACTGCGGGACTATACACGAAGACGCCACGCGCCGTGAGTAGGCGACACCCGACAGAGGTGGTACGATCGGCACGGCTACGGCGCTGGCCCGCCAAACGCGACAAGGGCTGGCACCACGCGCATCATTCGTGAGGGGGAACCGTGAAAGCTTTGCTACTCACCAATGAATATCCGCCCCATGTCTATGGCGGGGCGGGGGTCCACGTCGAATTCCTAAGCCGCGAACTCGCCCGCCTGATCGATGTCGAGGTGCGCGCCTTCGGCGAGCAGCAGATCGACGACGGGCGGCTGACGGTGCGCGGCTACGGCCTCGACGACAGCGGCTTCACCGCACCGTCGTATCTGCGACCGGTCTTCGGGGCGATGTCGCGCAACGTCGCCTTCGCCGCGACCGCTGTCGATGCCAATGTTGTCCACTGCCATACCTGGTACACGAATCTGGGTGGCCTGCTAATCAAGCAGGCATACGGCATCCCCCTGGTACTGACCACACACTCCCTCGAACCGCTGCGCCCCTGGAAACGCGAGCAGTTGCGCGGTGGCTACGACCTCTCCAACTGGGTCGAGGGGACGGCGTTGCGCGAGGCCGACGCGGTGATCGCCGTCTCCGAGGGGACGCGCAACGATGTTCTCCGCGTCTCGGATGCGCGACCGGAGCGGGTCCACGTCATCTACAACGGGATCGACACCGCGCTCTATCACCCCACCAGCGATCACGAGGCGCTGACACGTTATGGGATCGACCCAGCGCGCCCGTATGTCCTCTTCGTCGGCAGGATCACGCGGCAGAAGGGGATCATCCACCTCGTGCGCGCGCTCCCCGCGATCGATCCCGACGTGCAGATCGTCCTCTGCGCGGGCGCACCCGACACACCGGAGATCGCCGCCGAGATGACCGCAGCGGTCGCCGAGGTGAGTGCGCGGCGCGAAGGGATTATCTGGATCAGCGATATGGTCGAGCGCAAGTCCGTGATCCAGCTTTACTCGCACGCGACCGTCTTCTGTTGTCCTTCGATCTATGAGCCGTTCGGGATCATCAACCTCGAGGCGATGGCCTGCGGTACGCCGGTAGTCGCCAGCGCAGTCGGCGGGATCCCGGAAGTCGTGGTCGACGGCGAAACGGGCCTGCTCGTACCGCTTGAGCAACAGGGCGTGGCCCCCTACGAACCGGTCGATCCGGCCGGCTTCAGTCGCGACCTCGCCGCAGCCCTCAACACCCTGCTCGCCGACCCCGCCCGCCGCGCCACGATGGCCGCCGCCGGTCGCCGCCGCGTCGAAGAACGCTTCTCCTGGGGCGCAATTGCGCAGCAAACAACCCAGCTTTATGCATCGCTGTTGTAAATGACGAATGACGAACGACGAATAGGAGATGGGGAATGCCGCTCGCGCCGGAAGCACCCGCGTAGCTTATTCATCATTCGTCATTCGTCATTTCTGGCCTGGCACCACAAAGGGATACTTGACGCGGAAGTCATCCTCGACAATCGACATGATGATCGAGTCGTAATATTTGCCGCCGAGGAAGGTGTGTTCGCGGAAGACGCCATCGCGCTGGAAGCCACACTTCTCATAGGCTCGTTGCGCCCGCGTGTTGAACGCTTCGACGCGCAGCCAGACTTTGTGCAGATTCAGTTCGTGGAAGAGGTAGCCGAGATACGCGATCAGCGCATCGCTGCCATACCCACGGCTCCAATATTCGCGCTCACCGATCGCCAGCGCGATCTCGGTGTGCCGGTTGCGCCGGTCGAGATCGACGTAGCCGATCCGCCCAATCGGCTCACCTTGCCCATGCTCGTCGCGCGTGGTGATCAGCAGCCAGTGCATCCGCCCGGTCGAGGCGCTGAGTCCGGCACCATAACGCGCATCCAGATCCTCGCGCGACATCGTTTTGTATGGCTCGGCCCAGTAGTACATTACCTCCGCGTCGTTGTACCACCGCCAGAGCGCATCGAGATCCTGGCGCTCGATCGCGCGCAACGTCGTCAGCTCGCCGTGAATCATCGCTATTCCTTACTTCGCCCCTTTCCTACCTCCGAGATAGGAAAAAAACATGCTGCTCTTGAATCAAGAAAGCGCGACCCAACGAGTTATGACAGGTCACGCTCGCCTCACTTCGCAGTTCGTAGTTCGTAGTTCGTACTTCACTCCGCCAACCGCGCCCGCACTTCCGGCATCACCCGCGCCATCACCTCGGCGGCGGGGCCGCGCAGGACAAGCTGCGCCAGCTCATCGAGCGGCGTCGGCGTCTGATTAAGGATCGCGATATATGCCCCGGCGGCGGCGGCGATCTGCGGGAGCTGCGCGGCGGGATTGACCACCAACGACGAGCCGATGATCAAGAAGAGATCGCAGTCGCGGGCGGCGGCTATCGCCCGTTGCAACGGCTCGCGCGGCAGCGGCTCGCCGAACGCGATCGTGGACGCGCGCAACGTGCCGCCGCAGACACGGCAGGCCGGGATCGCCTCGCCCGCATCGAGACGCGCGGAGATCGAATCGCGTGTCTCGGTCGCGCCGCAGTTCATACAGTAGACTCGGTGTGCGGTGCCGTGGAGTTCGATCGTGCGCTCAGGCGACGATCCGGCGATCGTGTGCAGGCCATCGATATTCTGCGTGATCAGGAGTTCGAGCTTGCCCAGTTGCTCTAACTCGACCAGCACGAGGTGCGCGGCGTTCGGCTGCGCCTCGCGGATGACCGTGTAGGTATTGCGTCCGCGTCGCCAGTATTCGCGCTTCCCTTCATCGGACGAGAGGAAGGTCTGGTAATCAATCGGCTTATAACGGTTCCAGATCCCACCAGGCGAGCGAAAGTCCGGTATCCCCGACTCCGTGCTGATCCCCGCACCGGTGAACGCGACCAGCCGCTCGGCATCGGCCAACACCGCCGCAAGACCGACGATCCCTTCATCGAAACGCTCCCGATCCTGCGCGGTCGCGCCATCGCCCACGACATTCTCCACCATCAACTCCTCCGCACCAGCACACCCTGTCCTGTAACAAGAGAGGATAGCAGATGGCAGATAGGGCAGGGATTTGGAAGGAGGCGGGCGAGGAGCCCAGTGTGGCGGGCGGTTGAACCCTGTGACCGAGCACAGGACAAGCCTGGGGGCGTGCGGGCCAGACCGGGATTGAAATCCCGGCTAAGGGCTGCGGCCACGAAACCCGCCTCCGCGGGTTAGGTTCGCTACATGGCATTGCTTTCACACTGTGGCAGTGTGCTACGCACGGAACTAACTGCCGCAGGGCGATCTGGCCCCCTGCCGGGTAGGGGATTCGTGGCGGCAGCCTCCAGACGCGATTTATGACGATGGCGAAGGTGACTACCTCAGGCCAGCCCGCGGAGGTGGGCTTTATGGCGAAGCCTTCAGCCGGGCCTTCAGGCCAACGGCATCCCACGCGGATAGGGCAGTTAAGTTCGCCACCGCCATCAATCGCCCTATCAATACCAAGACAACGCCACTCCTCGCGCTTTGACACCCTCACAACCACACACCTATACTTGCTCCCCGGTCGCAGAGAGCTTGGGCATCATCGTACTCGCCCATTGTCGGGGTGTGGACGGGGGCGATCAGCGACCGCATCGTGATAGGGCAGAAGTGTCAGATGACTGCCGCAATCACCGGATTGCACCACGCGCAGATTACGATTCCGGAGGGCGCTGAAGAGGCGGGGCGCGCATTCTATTGCGGCCTGCTCGGGCTACCGGAGATCCCGAAACCACTCGCTCTGGCCGGACGCGGCGGTTTCTGGTTACAGGTCGGCGCGTTACAGGTCCATATTGGCACGGAAGCGGGCGTCGCGCGTGAGATGACCAAGGCGCATCTCGCTTACGCGGTCGCCGATGTGATGGCGTGGTGCGAACGTCTTGCGGCGGCAGGGTTCGCCCCGCTCGATGGAATCCCGCTGCCCGGCTACGACCGCTTCGAGTGCTGCGATCCGTTCGGCAATCGCCTCGAATTCATCGGACCACGCGCGGAGGGCTGAGCGCGAAGCCACGCGGCAGGGTACGCGTTTTCCCTGTGACGAAACCACAACCGGTCGCTATTCGGAGGTGCGCCACGATTCCGCCCCCGTGGGGTCTGCTAACGCTGGGCCTGCTGACCCTTATCCCAGGCGACGCCTTCTGCCGCCTCTTTTTCGCCTCCCCGCGCGCCTCCGTCAAACACCTCGCGTTAACCTTCGGTGAAGGGCTCTTCCTGCGCCTCTTCAGCGGGATCCTCCTGGTCGGCTGGTGGGCTGTCACCCTGGCCGAAGCGGGCTATTTCGGGCGCGGTGGCGTGCTGCTCGGCATCGGCGCACTCAGCATCCTCGGCTACGCGCTGGCGTGGCGACGCAAGGCGCTGAATTTCGCCGCGCCGCGATTCCTCCCGACGATAGCGGGCAGCGCGGTGGCGCTCATCCTGCTCCTCAGCGGCTTGCTCACCTTCGGTCGCCCCTTCGAGACGGTTGTGGGGGGCGAGGATGCGGGGGTTTACTTCAACAGCGGTGCCCTGATCGCACAGACGGGCAGTATCCGGTTCCACGATCCCGGACTGGACGAATTCGGCCCCGACGCCGCCGACAATGCGTGGTTCGGCGGTGCCGCGCGCCACATCCTTACCCCGCCACCGGCCAATCCGCCGCGCGGTAACGACAGCCCGAAGCGCTACCTCTTCCTCGACTGGCAACGCCTCTCCGGCTTCAACCTCGTCCCCGGTGCGGGCAACACGGTCACGCCGCAGTTCCTGCACCTCTTCCCGACCTGGCTGGCCCTCTGGGCGCTCTTCGGCGGCGGGATCGGCGCGATGGTCTACGGCAGCGCCGCGTTCGGGCTGCTGGGGGTCGTCGCGACGATCCTGTTGGCACGCCGACTCTTCGGCACGGCGATCGGAATCCTTGCGGGGTCATTGCTGGCGTTCAACGGGTTACAACTCTGGTTCGCTCGCCAGTCCCTCAGCGAAATCTTTCTCCAAACGCTCCTGGTCGGTGGACTCTACACCTGGGCGCTCTTCATCGAAGCGCGGGACAACGGCGACTCGGCAACGACGCGCGGCACGGCGCTCATCGCCGGGTTAGCACTCGGCAGCGTCGCGCTGACACACGCCCAGTTCATCTTCGCGCTGCTGCCCGTTGTGGCGCTCGTTGCGTGGCTCTGGCTGGCGCGGCGGTGGCGCGCGATCTACGGCTGGTTCTTCATACCGCTGGCGATCATGCTCCTACACGCGACTTTCCACATCGCCAACTACTCGCTCGGCTACTTCGAGGGGATATACCACCACGTCTGGAAGAACGCCGTCCGCGACTGGCGACAGACGAGCGGGCTGCTCCTCGGACCCACAGTGATCATCGTCGTGCTCGGCCTACGACCGCTCCGCGAACGCTGGTTGCCGCTGGTAACCGCTCAGCGTACCTTGCGTCTAGGGCGGTGGCTTGGCGCATTCGGCGTTCTGCTGATCGGCACCTGGCTCTATCTGATCCGCCCCGGCATCATCCGCCCCGGAAACCTCGGCGCAATGAACGGCTATATAGGCGCACCGGTGCCGGTCGGCGCGGCTTCGGCGCTGGTATCGCTCGGCTGGTATCTGTCGCCGCTAGGAATGATCCTCGCCGGAGCGGGCCTCGCACTGCTGTTGCTACGTAACTTCGAGGAACGCGCCGCCACCCTCCTCTGCCTCACCGCGCCATTCGCGGTCCTCTACCTGACCGGCACCTACACGCAGGGCGGCTATATCTACTCACTCCGTCGCTTCGTGCCGCTGATCGTCCCGTTGATGACGATCCTGACCGCCTACGTCATCTTTCGCGCCGGTCCCGTTTTGGCGACTTTGCTCCGTCGCCCGCGGCTCAGTCGCCCGCTCTGGGCGCTCGGTTTTGCGCCGGCGGCGCTCCTCCTCCTCTTCCTCGGCTTTACCAATGCCCGTCTCGCAAGTCATCGAGAATATGCCGGTGTCCTAGCAGCGACAGCCTCCCTCGCCGACAAGATCGCGCCGAACGATATTCTGCTCTTTAGCGGACCGCGCGACGAGACGCCGAAGCTGGCAACGCCGTTGGAATATCTTTACGGACGCGAGAGTTGGACGATCACCACCAATCTTCCCAGTGGCGATGCGCTCGATACCTGGATCGCCACGCAAGAAGCGGCGGGGCGGCGCGTCCATATCTTGATGTCGGCTGGCGGCGGTAAACTCTTCCTGCCACGCCACCGCCTCACAGCGGTCGAACGGGTCGAGGTGCCGCTCTGGCAGTTCGAGAAGCTCGATAATCAGAAGCCATTCAATCAGCAGCAGAATCAGCTTGGCTACACCTTTTACGATCTGCAACCGATCCCAACCGGCCAGAGTGCGCTCGGCACCGTGCCGTACCGCGTAACGGCGGGCGCGGGCGATGAGTTTGCCATGCTTGGTCCCAGCGGCACCACGCCCGGCTTTTACAATGTCGAAATCGACCAGACCGGCGCGACGCCGCTACCCTATCGCTGGACCGATGGCGAGGCGCTGCTGCGGATCCCGTGGCCCGGCGATGGTCGCCCGCTGACCCTGCGCCTGACCCTTAGCGCTGGTCCGCGTCCGCAATCGCTGCCACCAGCGCAGGCCGTCATCGGGATTCGTCCCACCCCTGGCGACGCCAACAAAGAGCGCCAGTTGACCGTGTTGACAATCGGCAACGACTGGACAGACTACACGATCACGATCCCACCCGACGCCATCGTCCCAACGGATGACGGCTCAGCACTGATCCACATCGCCATGCCATATACCTTCGATGGCAAACGGGCTCCCGGTGCCGTCTGGAAGCCGATCAACTTCCCCGTCGACACCAAGAACAGCAATGACGGGCGCGAGTTACACATACGATTCAGACAGGCAGAGTTGACGGTCGGCCCGTAACGTCTCGCCCGTCACATCGGGCGGGACTTTCGATTATGCCCCAGGGGAACGTTCCAGCAATGAACGAGTGGGGAGTTAGCGCGGTTGGCGAAATGGCTGGTCGTGGACTTGCTTTGCTTTGGCCTCATAGCGGGCAGAATTGGTAGCCCAACCTCAATACCAAAATACCAACCGCTCTAGGAGGGGCATGACAAAGCGCGGAGAGCGGTCATGGCGACCGCCCTCCGCACTATTGAGACTGCTTCGTTAGCGTGCCGCCGCTGGATTGACCTTCACCACGAAATGCTTGCTGCCATCGCTGACGTAGAGCGAGCCGTCTTTGGCGATGGCGATGCCGAACGGTGCAGCGAAGGTGTCCTCCGCCGTGCCACCGCCGCTGAGCCGCGCGACGATCTTGCCATCGGCGTCGAAGCGCATGACCTGGCGGGTCACAGAACTGGTGGCGTAGAGCGCGCCGCTCTGATCGAGCGTCAGGAACGGCTCGTAGTAACTCTTACCCTTCCAATCTTCGACTGCCCACTGTGCCACCGCCTTGCCCTGACCATCGAAGACCGCGATCCGCGCATTGTTGCTATCGGCGACGTAAACGCGCGAGCCATCCGCGCTGACCGCAATACCAACCGGCTCGTCGAGTTGCCCCGGTGCCGCGCCCTTGCTGCCAAACTCACGCCGGAAGGTGCCGTCAGGTCCGTAGACCACCACGCGGCCATTGCCGGTATCGGTGACGTAGAGATCGCCGTTTGGCCCGACCGCGATCCCGCGCGGCCCATACAGCCCTGAGCGATCACCACCTTGCGGCCCGGTGACAAGGTTCACATAGGTGCCCCACTTGGCGACGAACTTCCCATCGAGTGTGAACTTCTGGACCCGATAGTTCCAGGTGTCCGCAACGTAGACAAATCCGTCTGGGCTGACAGCGATCCCGGTCGGCCCACGATTCGATTCGCGCCAGAGCTGGCCGTCGCCATGCCCCAAGCTACCAAATTGCTGGACGAAGATACCCTCATTGGTGTACTGCTCGATCCGAGCGTTCCGCATATCGACCACGTAGATCGAACCATCGGGCGCGATCGCCACACCGCGCGGCGTATCGAACTGTCCGGGGGCTTTGCCCTGGCCGGGGCGATCGGTCAGGTTGAACGGCCCTTCGGGCGCGGGAGGCAGGAATAACCGCTGCGCCGCGTCAGGCCCGTATTCCACCGTCATGTCGGCGCTCGCGGCGGGGGTCACATTGTTGCGGAAGACGACGAAGCCCAGGAAGCGCAGCAGCGGGTTCTCGGCCCCGGTCAGCGGTTGCCCGGCAGGATACGACCAGAGCAGTTTGTAGGTCTGTGGCGTGTAGCCACCGGTCGCGGGCTGACCATTGCCGGGGCGGAAGATCAGTTGTGGCGTCGCGGTCGTTCGTGCGGTGCCATTGGCGAGCGCCGCTGTGGAGACGATCGTCAGATCGGGGAAATCGCGCATATACCAGCGCACAGGCCACTCGACGGCGGGATCGACCGCCACACTCAGCCCATGCCCACCGGTCGGATCGGCCAGGGTGCGGTTCAGGGCGGTCATATCACGCGAGAGGCGGATAAGCCGCTCCATCAGCGGGCGTATCTCGGGGGTGCTGACGTTGTAGACCAGCGGCTCGTTCGCGGCATTGGCGCGATAGATATTCAGCCCGATCGAGGAGCGCAAGCCGTACCCGAGCAGCAGGACGACCAGACCAAGGGCCAGCGCCTGCCACGCCGCTGCCCGCTCGATCCGCCGCGCGAACCACAGAGCCGCACCGGAGAGCGGCAGCGCGAAGAGGAGCACGGTCAGGAGCAGACTGAGCATTCGCGCCGTGTCATCGGCGAACCGCGACGGCTGGAGAACTTGCCCGAGGGTCGCGCACCACGCGATCACCGCGAGAACGGTGAAAAGGACCAACGCAGCGCCACCATTCCAAAACGATTCGCCACGTTGCCACTCGATCCGTTCGATCAGTTCGCCGAACGCCGCACCGGCCAGCAACGTCAGCGGCACGGCGGAGAGCAATAAGAGCGCGGGCTGCTGCGCCCCGCCGATCAGCAGCAGGAGGACGCCGAGGATGGCCCACGCCCCGAGGATACCGCGCACCACCGCGCCACCACGCGCCTGCTCATCTGCCAGCGACGGTCCAACGAAGAGTCGCGCGAGACCCCAGATCCCGGCCAGCAACGCCAACGGCTCATAGATCGGCAAAAGTCCCAGCGCGAATAGGCCATCCCGCCCGGCAGGTGCGCCACCCGGTCCGGTGAAGCTGGCGATCCACGCGCCGAGCCATTCGGTCGGCCCGCTGGCGAGGTTGCCTGGTACCGCGCCGAACGCGCTGAAAACCAGGAGCAAGATGGCGACAGCGACGAGAAGCGCGATCAGGCCACCGCTGCGGATAGCCGCAAACAACCCCGCCGCGCCAAATGATCGCGCAGCGGTATCGGTCGTTTCGTCCTCCGCAATAGCCGCCGCGCGACCGCGTGCCCAGACGATCAGGGTTGCGGCGAGGAAGAGGAGCAACAGCGTCGGCCCAACCGGCGCGGCGACGAAGAGAAGCGCCGCAGCGGCACCAGCGAGGACGATATCACCGCGCCGCCCGTGATCGAATGTTCGCAACAGCGCGACGAGGAGCAGGACGGAAAAGAAGATCGCATAGGTATCGGGCTGTTCCGCACGCGAAAAGTAGACGACGCTGGGTGAGATCGCCAGCAGGAGTGCCGCCAGCAATGCGCCAGCCCGACCGAGATACGGTCGTAACGGCAGGACCAGTGCCACCGCACCGATCCCCGCCAACGCCGGACCGAGGCGGATCACCTGATCGCTGATCCCGAAGAGGAAGAGCAGCAACGCACCAAAAATCACGGCGAATGGCCCACCCACGGTGCTATCGAGGGTCGCGCCACTGCCGCGAAAGAGTGCGTACGCCGCGTAGGCATGGTGTGCGCCATTAGGATTCAACGCATCGGTGCCGAGGCTGGCGAGGCGGATGAGGATAGCGGTGAAGAAGACCGCCGCCCAGGCCAGGGTTTCGCCGTTGATCCGCCCCAGGGTGATCGCACGATCGAGGGTCGGGTCGGCAGCGGGTTGATCGAGGGTCGGCGCGCCAGGGCGCTCCTCACGAGTGTCTACTGCGGTGGCAGACTGATTGACATCGAGCATGGAAAGAGAATCCTCCTGCGCGGCGAGCGAATGACGGGAGTAGAAGGACGGACGGAGAAGATCTACCCCGCGAGCTACTTGTAACGGACCGTGTTGTATTCAGGAACCAGATCTTTACGCACGAAGACTGTGAAGTCATACGAGCCGAGCGGGGCACCGAGTTCGCGGTAGGTCAACAACCGGAAGAGTTTGGCCTGCCCATCCGGCGTTGCAGTCGTGATCAGCGACGACATGACGCTGCCGAAGACGGCACGCAGATCGTGCGGCTGCTCCTGATAGGCCCAGGCGCTCCAATAGCCCGGTGGCAGTTCTGGAGCGATGGCGAAGCTCCGATAGACCTCTTCGGGGAAATGCCAGCGCATCGCGTAAGAAGTCGCCTGATAGTTGCTGAGTAACGAGGTCAACTCGGGATGGGAACTCAGGTTATCGTTCCCGACCAGGACGACCGCGACATCTTCCGCCGGGGGATCGACGAGGGTACAACTCGCGCCCGGTGTGCAGCCGAAATACTGCTTGTTGGTGTAATTGCGGAGATACCACTGGAACGGCCAGGAAGTGTTGTCGTCGTACAAGACCGAGAGGCCCAGGCCACCGGTTTTCAGCCGGGAAAACTCGGCCAACTCATGCGACACACGGGTCACATCGGGCGACGACTGCACGTAAACCAAAAGGTCTTTCGGCACATCGCCGGTCTGGAAGGCCAGCGCCCAGCCGGCATGAACGTGGAAGAGCAGCATCGCTGCGGTAAATGCGACGAGCAACGTTTGCCCCGCCCGCGTCCAACCGGCCCAAAGGCCGTAACCCACGCCGATCGCGACCGCTACCAACAACGGCAGCAGCAGGAGCCACCAGCCGCGCCCTTCCGCGCCCACCCCGCCCATACTCAGCCGCGCTGCACCGAAGAACCAGCCACCGATCGCGACCAGGAGTGCCGCGACAACCACCCACGGCGAGCGAGGAGAGACGACACGCCCGCGCGTAACCGCGACCGCCGCCTCGTCCCCTTCAGCGACTGGCTGCGTCAACCGCTCGCGCCCGAGCAGGAAGAGTTTTCCGAGGACGGTACCAATGAGGGTGGCGGTGAAGAGGAGGAGCGGCAAAACGAGGTGAATGTCCATCCAGGGCATCTTCTCGCCCGCCCAGGAGTAGATCGCGATCGTCGCCAGCGCCCAGTAGGCCATCAGGCCGCGCACGAAGGGAAATGGTCCTTCGGCACGCCGCAGGAGGCGATGCGCCAGCAACCGCCACCCGGTCAGGGCGACCCCCACGACGCCCAGGATGACCGACAGGGGATCATATTGCGGCATCAGGAGGAGGTAATAGAACCACGGTTGTTCGGCACGGCGTACATCGTGCTGGCCGAGCCAGTAGAAGATCGCCCCGAACGAGCCGGTGAAAATACCGCCGAGGTTGGTGAACAGGCTGGTGTAGAGGACAACGTAGATCCCGACGAACGTCACCGCCGCGATTGTCAGCACCCGCTTGTTCGAGAAGAGTTCGCGCGCCGCCGCCATCGGCGTCCCGGCAGGGAAGTGGCCGAATAACCCATCGGCCCAGGTCTTCCCCGCCGCAATGGAAGAGAATGCCTGGATCGTCAGCACCCCGAAGCTGATCAACAGCAGGCCACCACAGAGGACTACCGGATGCGCCACAAACGCGATGATGTATGTGCGGATCGCGTCGTTCGAGGGGCTGTCCCACGGGATCGCGGGCAGACTAGTCCAGCCGAGCAGTTTTGGTAAGACCTTCGCCGCAACCCCGAGCGCGACGACAAAACCCGCACCCAGGAAGAGGACCCGCCGCGCGGCGGGCCAGAGGAGCGCGAAGACCAGCGCCGAGCCGAAGATCGCCGTCACAATGAAGAAGTCTTCTTTATTCGTGAACAAGAACGCCCAGGCTGCCGCCCCGGTGATCGCCCAGGCCGGGCGCGGCTGCGCGACGTAGCGGGCGATCGCGATGAAGAAGAGCAGGGTCAGGAAGGCCGAATAGACATCATGGCGGTGGAAACGCCCGAAGTAGAGGAACGAGGGGGAGGTCAGCAGCAGGACCGAGGCGGTCAGCGCCCCCCAGCGCCCCAACTCACGCCGCAGGAACCACGGCAAGAGGACCGTCGCCGCCCCAAAGAGCGCGGCACCGTAGCGCGACGACGCATCGCTATCGCCGAAGATGAGGTACGAGATCGAGGCGACGTGGAAGAGGAACGGGCCGTGCATCAACGGGTCGTGCGTATAGCCCGAGCCGATGTAATAGAGCCACGAGAAATACGAGTGCAAGCTCTCGTCGTGGTGCTGCGCCTGCTGGCCGAGATTCCAGAAACGCGACAAGACCGCCGCACAACCGATCAGGAGGTAGAGCAAGCCTTCGAGCGTGATCCGGGTCGGGAAACCAGTCCAGCGTCGCGGTGACGACGCGGGCGTCAGGCGCGGCGCGATGGTGCGCTGATCGGTCATGGCAGGGGTGGCTGCTACGTCAACGGGCGATTCGAGGACCGCCGCGCCCCCCGCCGTCGCGGTGGCGGCAACGAGCGAGCGTTGATTCGCTTGCCCGCGCTCGGTGTCGCGCCCCTCATTCGGGGGGGCTTGCGCGCCCGCCCGCACCTTACGAATTGGCAGTTCCCTCGCCACGCTTTACTCCACGGTCGCTGTCGGTAGCCAGTAGTCGGTGGTCAGTGTGGTGTTCGTAATCGATTCACGGTGAATGAAGCGATCCAGTTCTGCTTCCGCAAGCGGTTGCCCGAATTGTACTTGACCCACCCGAATGGCGACAAAACCGAAGCGGGCCAATCTCATCAGGTACCCCTGTTCGTAAGCAACGCGCCAACAAACACAGACGTTACTCCGAGTGCGCGGTGCAGCGTGGTGGGCGGGTGCTCTCGCCGCCCGCCCACCATCGAAATCCCACGCTGGCCTCGTTGCCTGCGCCATATGCGCCTAGTCGCCGCTCGCGGCGAGAACACGGAGCTGGCGGAGTCGCCGCGCACGGACACGCAGAAGGCCCTTGATATCTTCCGTCGCGGTGGAGACGATCCTGACCCGGCTATCCAGGTCCTCGATCCAATCAACCGGCACTTCGTAGACGCGCAGCCCCGCCTCTTCGGCCAGCAGCAGCAATTCCGTGTCGAAGAACCACTCGTTGTTCTCGACCTCAGGCAGCAGTTGACGCGCGACACTCCGCTTGACCGCTTTGAACCCGCACTGGGCATCGGAGAAACGGTTGCGGAAGAAGAGCTTGATCAGCAGATTGTAGCAACGCGAAATGATCTCGCGTTTCCATTGTCGCGTGACGACCGCACCCTTCAAGAGGCGCGAACCGATCGCCACATCGCTATGGCCGGTCGCGAGTGGGGCGATCAGCGGCAGGAACGATTGCAAGTTGGTGGAGAGATCGACATCCATATACGACACGACATCGGCCTCGGACGCGAGCCAGGCCGCTTTCAACGCCCGGCCACGGCCCTTGCGATCGAGGTGCAGGACCGAGACATGCGGATCGGCAGCGGCGAGTTCCTGGGCGACCTTGAGGGTATCATCGGTCGAGGCGTTGTTCGCGATGATCACCCGCCACTCATACGGGAAGTAGGTATTGAGATAATCGCGGAGTGTCGCCACACTCTTCGGTAAGGCGGCTTCTTCGTTGTATACCGGGATGACGATATCCACCGTCACCTGGCCGAATGGCAACGCATCGCGTCGCCGTAATTCTTGCCTCGCCATCGCCCCTCGCCCCACTCCTTCGCCAGATTGCCCTGACACGCAGCCGATACACCCGTCACGCCCGAAGACACTCCGAGGTCGCCCGCCAATGGACCGTTCATCTGCTAAGTATAGACGATCGTACCGCCGCCACGATATAGCCCAAATCTGCTGCTTACGCTCGGGAATCCAGCGGCCAGAATCGCTCGGCGGCCACAGTCCCACCACCGATGGCCCGTGCGCTAGCCGCAACGGTAGCCCGCCAGTCGTCCGTGAAACGAAAGATCACCGGCAACTGCGACCCGTATGCGGCAATCGCGTCCAGGCGGCGCGTCAACGTCGCCGCGATCGAGCGCACTTCCGGCGAACCGACCTCACTCTTGATAGACGCATGACGACGCTCGGCGGCATCACCAAGCAGGGCATACGGGAAATCTTCATAGGCGAACACGCGCCGACCGCGCGACGCGAGGAGTTGCCCCGCACGATAGACCAACTGGTGATCGACGTGCTCACCAATAGCGAGAGGAACGTAGAATACGGTATCCACCGGGGATTTAATCGCTGGCAAGGTGGTCACAGCGGTGACAATTTGCTCAGCTAGAGGGAAATCGGCGGCGAGGAGCGCGCCGAATAATGCCTCATCCGAGAGGTAGCCGTCGCCGCGATAGATGGCATCGAGAAAAGGGAGAATCTGCGTATCACAGCCGAGGACAGCGGCTGCGGCATCATCCTCGGCCAGGCGCCTGGCGATCGTATCGCCCGCCTC
>JAABUN010003097.1_pt1 | contig 26950 bp, 27 predicted proteins | sample 5559311 | NCBI WGS metagenome assembly JAABUN01 (sample SAMN10711877, study PRJNA513370) | rock metagenome | isolation source: Antarctica rocks | place: Antarctica: Victoria Land, Siegfried Peak sud
GAGCGAAGCCCACTCCCTTTCGACGAGCCTCTTGCATCAGCGTCGCCCGTGGCCACATGCCGGGGTCTTCAGTCAACAGGGCAGCAAAATACTCCGCGGGGTAGTGGTGACGGAGCCAGGCGGACGTGTAGGCGTGCGTCCCGAAAGCCCAGGCGTGGCTCTCGGCAAAGCCGTAACCGCGAAATGAACTACAGAGGTCGAACAGCTCTACAGCCGTCTCCTCGTCAAGACCTGACTTGTGCTGTACGCCAGCAATAAACCGGCGCTTTTCGTCCTCAATCTCGCTCTCGTCTTCATAGCTACTTACCGCTTTTCTAAAACGCTCGGCGTCATTCCACGAGAAGCCCGCCACCTGCACGGCGATCCGCATCACGTCCTCTTGAAAGAGCAGGACACCGTAGGATTTCGCCAAGATGGGCTCGAGGCAAGGATGTAAGTAAGTCGCGGGCTCGAGCCCCTTTTTGCGGCGTATGTAAGGGTGGACGGTGCCGCTCTGAATCGGTCCCGGTCTGATAAGGGCGACCTGATGGGCGAGGTCTAAAAAGCTCTGCGGTTGCATATCGACGGTAATCCGAGTTTGCGCCGGGGACTCGATCTGAAACAGCCCCATCGTGTCGCCGTGCTGAATGTTCCGCCACACTTCGGGGTCGTCGGGCAGGTCGGTCAGCGTCAGCCACTCTCCCTCAGTTTTCAGCACCTCTTCCCGGCACCGCTCGAACACGCCCAGCATCCGCAGGCCCAATAGGTCGAGCTTGATGAGTCCCAAGGCTTCCGAATCGTCTTTGTCGAACTGCAAAAGTCTGATGCCGCCCGACGAGTGCTCGAGCGGGGAGTAGTGCGCCAGAGGGTGACGCGAAAGAACGACGCCGCCCGAATGCGGCGCGATATGACGGACGAAACCCTTTTCCATCAGCTCGAGCAGTTCTAGCAGCACCTCTTTAACGGGAGCGTCCTTCAGAACCTTGTCGAAGACAGCACCAGCTTCACGCGCCCGGTGGGGTCGGAGGTGTCGGTAGTCTCTGCCGAGCGTTTTGCTCAGGGTGTTTCTCAGGACGGGTGGGATACCGAGACCACGGCCCAAGTCCTGCACGGCTAGGGGCAATCTGTAGGTAATCTTGTTGCAAACCATCGCTTCGGTCGTACTACCGAATCTCTCTTCTACCCAGGCCAGTACCTCGTTCCGGCGAGACGAACCGATGTCGATGTCCACGTCGGGTAGTGATGTTCTGCCAGTGTGCAGAAAGCGTTCAAACAGGAGGTTGTGCCGAACCGGGTCGGTACCCGTAACGCCCAAGAGGTAACAGACTACCGACGCCGCGGCGCTGCCCCTGCCCGAAGCGACGATGCCCCGTGAACGGCAAAAGTCGGTGACTTCGGCGGCGATCAGGAAAAACTCTGCCAGACCGAGGGCTTTCATCGTTACCAGCTCGTGCTCGAGCCGAGCTTTAGCAACCATAAATGTGTCACCGCTGTACTTTTCAGCTAAGGCTTCGTATAGACGTTCATCCAAGTGCTGCTCGAGCGTCACGCCCTTTGGGATGCGCGCCGCCGGGGGAGTAAGGCGTTCGGCGAGCAACTCGAGGTCACACGTCTGCACGATCCTATCGGCGTTCGCTACACCCTCGGGAAAGGGGAGAGGAGGCTGTGGAAGCTTGCTCCACACGCAGAGGTCGGGGACCGCCAGACAATCGTTCTGCGGCCTCGAGCGGTGAGGATCGTGGACGGTGATACCCAGTCGCGCACACACCAGCGTGTCGTACAAGGGATGCAAGTCAGGTGTCGCGTAGCGGACTTCGGGAGCGGCGACGACCGGGACGCGTTGACTCCGGGCAAAGTCGCGGAGTTTGCGAGCGCGCAGGAGGTCTTGAGGATACGCACCGTAATAGAGCTGGAGATAAAGGCGTTCGGGAAACGCCCCTCTGAGGGTATTCAGCAGCTGCTCGGCCTGAACGATCTTGCGCTCTGCCAGCAGACGTGTGGGGAAGCCATCTCTCCCCCCGGTCATGCAGATGAGGTCGCTCGTGTGCGCTAGCAACACTGGCAGCAGCACCACCTTGTCGTCATCGGCGTGAACGGTCGTGAGCAGATTGCACAGGGTCTCATAGCCATCTCGGTTTTTGGCGATGAGACCGAGGGCATAGACGCCTGTGTCTCCTTTTAGCGAGACTGTCGCACCGATCAGCACCTTTACCCCATACGTCTTGCCCGCCCGCTGTGCCTCAACTGCCCCGTAGACCCCGTTTTCATCTGTTAGGGCTACAGCGCCGTACCCCAGCTCAGCCGCCCGTTCGACGATTCTAGAGGGACTCGAGGCCCCCCGACCGAATGAAAAGTAAGAGTGGCAATCGAGCAGCGCGGACAGGCGCATCAGTCACTGATCCGGGACAGGACCCAGCTCTCTACCGACTGATAAATCTCGACGATGTGGCCCGTCTCGAGTTCAAGCAAGTAGTAATCTCTGGGCGCTTCGTCCCGCCACCAGCGGCCCCCGTAGCGCCAGGCGTCGAGAATATAGCGGACCTTGACCGGCTTCCGGGGACCTTCAAGCTTCGACGGTTGACCGCTCAAGTTGGTCACGACGTTCACGGTCTGATGGACTTGCTTCACGGCTTACCTCTTCTCCGGTAGAACGGACGACGAAACGTACACTGTGCTCGCTCGCCAAGGTGTAGGGATCATCCTGGGACAATTTGAGGATAGCTCCGGGGTAGCGAGCTTCCACGGCGGCGACAGCACGCTCAAGTTGTTCCTTGTGCGGCCACAGCGCACCCTGTTTCGCAGGTCGAGAGAGACCGCTCAGTTCCAAAGTCAGCGCGTCGATCCCCAGCGGTGGGGCGTGGGTGTCGTCGAGCGTCAGCAGGGCCAGACGGATAATCTCCCCGGCGTGACGCAGCGGTGTTTTGGACATACGCGTGGCTTTTAGCTCGAGCCCCTGACAGAGCGCGACGACCGTTAGACGTGACGCGGCCCTGTTGCCCAGGTTCACAAAGACCTGTGAACCTAGCTTTTCTAGCGCGGGGTGCAGCTGGTGTGGTTCAACCACCGGGTCGTCGAAGACGAGTTGCGCGCTGAGGCGCGGTGCGGGGGTGTAGCGTCCCAACGCTGTGCGGTACGGGCCGAACAGATAGGGAATCAGTGCTTTACCCTCAGACCCGAAGTACGCCGTTACCTGTGGCTTCTTCCAGACTCTAAGTTGACCCACCTGTTCGATCCCGAGCCACCTCAGCCGCTCGAGCGTTCCCGCGCTCAGCCCCAGACCTTTGAGGACGTAGAGCGGCAGGGCGTCGAGTACCAGCTCTTGCCGGTCGGTTGTTATCGACCTGACCCGACCGGGGGAGGAAATTAGGGCAGCGATAACAGCGATCTCTACGCTCTTAGCCAGCCCTACCCGCACCCGGTACGACTCGGCCAGTTGCGCCGCGTCGGGTGCTTCCAACTCCATCAGCACCCTGCCCTGTAAAGGCGACTCGAGCACAACCGTCAGACCTGACAGCTCCTCAATCAGTCGCTCCCAGCTTGCCGTCAAATAGGGGCTCGCCGCTTCTACCACCTCGAGCTCGGGCGCTTTGGTCAGCGAAGTTGCCAGGCTCGAGCCCGTGGTCACGCCGAGCTGTTTAGCTGTTTTGGAAATATGAACAACCCGGCCTTTGCGAACTGACACCAACGGAACCGCCCCCAGTGAAGGCGTCTCCCAGGCTGCCAGCCAGAGGGGAAAAGGTTCAAAAAGGGCCGCCACTAACACGGCCCTGATGTCGTGTCAGACGGCGTAAGTCGCCTGTACATGCTAGAATAGGAACAGGGCAAAAGCACCTCCAAAGGGTGTTCTTAGCTCGCTTCAGGGGCACACGGTTTCCGACCAAAGATCACGTGTGCCCCTCTCGTTTTGTTCGGCGTCTCTAGTTCATATCCCCCGCCCCCTGTAAAAGATCGCCGATCACGTCACCCCGCAGAAGTCCTGAAAACACCCCATCGACGACGACCCTTGCAGCCTCGACCTCAGTCGTCGGGTACTCCGGGTTGTGCGGGCGTAAGAGCACCGTCTCCGGACTTACGTAGAGGTCCAGGTACTTCAGGGTCGCGTCGCTCCGGTCGACCCGCACCGCACAGACCTCACCGCTTTTGTGTGGGCGTTTCTTTAAGAGCACCACATCACCCGCCTGGATAAGGTCAGCCATCGAATCGCCTTGCACCCGTAACCCGAAGCGGCCCGGATGCGACGGCAGTTGCAGGTAGCCCTCGGGGTACTCGAGTGCTTCTGACAGGGGACCGGCGGCGATGTGACCGACCACGGGCACCCCGGCGCTCAGTAACCGGATTGAGGGAGTGCGACCACGACCCCGGCTTACGAGCTCGATATGACCTTTGCGGGCGAGCGCGTCCAGGTGTTCACGCATCGTTGTATCGGTCACACCAAAGGTCGCGCCCAGACTGCGGATATTGACGTCCCCCGCCCTAACCTGGTCTCCCAAGGCTCCCAGTATTTTGGCCTGTAACGCGGTCAAGCCCTGCACGGTTCTCTCCCCACTACCCTTGATATTCGAGGGTATTCTTAAGATAGACTTAGAGCCGGTACCGTGTCAAGCGATGAAAGTCGCATTTTGACGCTTGGCAGGGCTTTTTAGCGGGGTAGAGTGCGAGTGAGGTTTAGAGAAGCGGAGGTTAGCTATGAACACCAAGCACTACGTCGTCGATCAGCTCGAGGGGGACATTGCCGTCTTAGAGACGCCTGAAAGGGAACGGCTCGAGCTACCCCGTGACGACCTGCCCGACGATGCTGAAGAGGGCTCGATGCTCGTTCGGTACGAGGATGAGGAGGGTGACGTCAGCTTCACCGTCGATCACGAGGCAGGTACCGAACGGCAGAGGGAAATGGAGGCGCTGCGGGCGTCCCTACCCAAAGCCCCCGAGGGCGACCTCTAGGTGCAGCGGTTTACAGGCGCGCTTATTGCTCTGGCGCTGTTGTGCGGGTGTACAGGACAGGCGCAGTCAGGGGGCACGCTCGAGCTGCGGTTTATCGACGTAGGCCAGGGCGACAGCATCTTGATTACAAGTCCATCAGGGCAGAACGTACTGATCGACGGCGGTCGTAAAGATGACGAGGTACTCGACTACTTGCAATCTATCGGCGTAGAGAGTGTCTATATGGTGATCGCTTCACACGCCGATGCTGATCATATCGGCGGGCTCGAGGCGGTCGTCAGAGCTTACCGACCGCCGCTTTTTATGGATAACGAGGTGCCGAGCACGACTCAGACCTATGAGGGGTTGATCAGAGGGGTGGCCGAGGCCGGGAGTCAGATAGCTGCGCCTACAGCTCGGCGTGTAGAGCTGGGCGGCGCGTCGCTGCGGATCATCCCCCCTCCGGGCGTTGCCGAGTGGGGCAATAACGACAACAGCGTCGGGGTTATCGTCGAGTATGGTGCGTTCCGAGCCGGACTTACCGGCGACGCTGAAGACCGGGAGTTTACGTGGTGGATAGAGAACGGATTACTCGAGCCCGTAGACGTTTACAAAGCGAGCCACCACGGTAGTGCAAACGGCGACACACAAGCGAGCGTGACCGCCTTTGCCCCTGAGAGAGTGGTCATCTCGGTGGGCCTGGGAAACAGCTACGGACATCCCGACGATGAGGCGCTCGAGCTGTATCGAGGCGTCGGGGCCGAGGTCTACCGGACCGATGAGAGTAGCACCATCACCGTGACCGCTTCAGTTGATGGTAGCTACACCGTCGACGCAACACCGAGTACAGCGGGTGGGGGAGAAGCGAGAGAGCCGGAAGCTGTACCGAACGCCATACCGCTACCTTATGATCCGACTGGACCTGATCGGGACTGTTCTGACTTCTCTACCCAGGCCGAGGCACAGGCGTTCTTTGAGGTTGCCGGGGCAGATGATCCGCACCGCTTAGATAGCGACGGTGATGGGGTGGTGTGCGAATCGTTGCCGTGAGGAAGAAGGGCAGGGCAGACTAGCGGTGTGCTCTGCCTACAGGTTATAGAGAAGCGCGCCACGCCACATCGGGTAGTGATAGACATCAGGATTTTCTATACGCTAAGCCTTCTAAAAAACCTCCCTTTGTTTTGAGGTTTGCGAGACCCGTCATAGTCGCGGTCTGGCGCTGTTCCAAATAACTATGGTTCATTGGTTTGACTCCCGTGTGGTCAGGGTGGGGAGGAAGAACACCCCGTCGGTCTGCTGGAGGTGTTCAGGTTTCAGGGGGGAATAGCCGGGATTTCCTGAAGTATCCGGTCTTTTCGTTAGCGACGGAGGAAGGACGCGAACCAGTGCCTGAGTAAGGTAGAGATGGGGTGAGCTGGTCTGCTGGTTCAGCCACCCTTCCAGGGTGGTGGGCGGCGGCACGGGCAGGCCCACCCCTTGACCGATGGTGGTGGCGATGAACGCGTAACGTTCACCCATTCGAGCAGCCAGATGCACCCCGGCGGGGCACCACTCCAGGTGCATGGTTCCGAACGTCCACTGACTGAAGTGGCGTTGCAGGTGCGAATTGTGCGCGAAGACCAGGGTTGGGCCGCGCGGCGTTTCCCGCTCAGCGATGGCGGTGAGGTTGTCAGCCATCATCACGTCCCGTAGGCTCAGCATCCGCGCCACCCGGTTTGGGGAGCTGTCCGCCATCACCGCGTGATACCGCAGCAAGCCTTGGGCTGTTCGGGCATGAAGGCGGGCGTGCCAGAACTCGTCAGGCTGAACCGCCAGGTGGGGCATCTCTGTTTCTAGAAGCGTCAGCAGCTCATCGGCGAGCCACCGCAGCTGCTTTGCGTTCTCGCTGGCCCCGATAGACTGAGTGCTGTCCATCGCTGCTGCCTGGTTCGTCCAGCGAGCGTCATCGCCGCATAAACGGATGATGCTATCCCTGTCGCTGGGTAAGTCGGGCAGGTGCCCAGCAAGATAGGCGTGCAGCTCGAGCAAAGAATCTCGGGGGCTGGCCGCCCACATAGTCTCGGTTGGCGCGTCGAAGCCGTAAAACCGCACCCTATCGGCTTCGTCACGGCCCGCGTTGAACTCGCGTATCCAGGTGACAAGTTCACGGTTGGCTTTCACCTCGCCAAAACCGTGACTGAAACCGTCCTGCATGATCTCGTCCAATGTTCCCTGACCTGATGTGATGAAGGCATCTACCCGGAGGCCAGCCAGCACGTCACTTTCAATAGCGATGGAGCGATAACCATGATGCTCCACCAGGCTGCGAAAGATGCGGTTACGCCAAGCTGGAAAGGCGTCAACGCCGTGGGTCGGTTCGCCCATACCCAACAGTCGTGGCGTGATCGGCAAGGTGCTCAAAAAGGAAGTGAGGGCGGTGCTCGGCTCGGTCATTTCCCAGCCGTTCTGAGGTGGTGTGTGGTTTGGCATGGTGGGCTCCTTTGCCAAAGGGTGCGCCCGCTCTGGCTCCACCAGCATTCCTGTAGAACTTATGAGAACAGTTACGTGAAACCTTAACCGAACCTTAACGATTGATCACGGCAGCTGTTAGTTTGGTCGGGAGGGGATAGCCGAATTGCAGACCCAGCAGGGCTCAGGGTATAAAAAATCCTAATGTCTTTTACTACCCTCACATGACGACGTTTCAAGACAACCTCTTTAGCTCCGCGCGCATGGTCGAACGAACGCTTCCCAGCGGCACGGTGCTCAGGCTGTTGCTCGAGCCGTTACCCGAGGGGCGAGTACGCGTACTCGAGTATCACCGCAGAGCACCCAGCGAGAGGTGGCAGCGCCTGCGCGAAGAGGAGGGCAGAACGCTGCGCTATGAACAGCTGAAGCTCACCTACTCTTTTGCTGAAATTTTTGTAACCATACTCTGAAGTGTCCTTGACAAAGTCTCTCTGTGCCTACGAAAGAGCGACAGTCCCAGTCAAGGTCTTTCTAAGATATACTTCATCACATAAACTTCATAAACGAAGGAGCTTCGTTGCGCGTCCAAATCACGATAACGCCTGAGTCGCACTCGGCACTCACCCTACCTGTTCACTACGGTGCAATTTTGCAGGGATTTATCTACAGCCAGCTCGAGCCCAAACTTGCCGACTGGCTTCACGGCGACGCCTACAGCTACGCCAAGCGTACATTCAAGATGTTTACCTTTTCGCGCCTCACTGGGCACTTTGATCTGAACCGGACAACCAAACGTATCAGCTTCAGCGGTCCGGTGACGTTCCAGCTTGCCAGCCACAATACTCAGGTTCTGGCCTCGCTCGCCGAACACCTGCTCAAAAGCCAAAGCTTACGGTTGGGACAAAACGAGGTGCAGGTGCGCGGCGTGGAAATTCTCCGACCTCCCTGCTTTCAGGACGACCGGCCTATCCGTGTTAAGGCGCTGTCACCCATTACCATCTACAGCACTTTTGAGAAGCCTGATGGGGGCGAACTCACGCACTACTACAACCCACAAGAAAGGGACTGGAGTGGGATGCTGCTGCAAAATCTGGTGCGTAAAGCCAAAGCGTTGGGGTGGGAGGACGCGGGTGAGGCGCTGGAGCACGCCTACATCAAGCCTCACAGGGTTTCTGAGCGGGATAAAAAAATTATCGGTTACAAGGGTTTTACCGTTCAGGCTTGGCTAGGAACATACGAGCTTAAGCTGCCGCAGGCGTATTTCGAGTTGGCCTATGACGTGGGGCTGGGTGGGAAGAATGCACAGGGATTTGGGATGGTGGAGGTGGTGCGATGATTCAAGCTATGCGACAGCTCGCACTGGATTTTCTATACAACGAGCTGAAGGGACAGGGAGATGCAGAACTTTGGTACCGAGATACTCGAGAAAACGAGTTGGAGAAGCTGTTCCCTTATCTTGTTGAGAAGGCCCGAGACTCACTAGCAGACAACTACTACGTTCTTTACGCTGACTCTGACAACGATGAGGTGGCTATTCTCGAGCAGCGAGTTTTCAAAGCTGAGGACGAGTCGAAACTCCCTTTCGTTCAGTCAACAGGCTCCCAGTCTCCTGCACTAGGCCCAATCATCAAACGGAGTTACTCAAAAGCTAAAGGAGGTGGGCCTTCCGGCAAAATTTTAGATTCTACCCTTGCCACCTTCGCCGAAATGGGAATGCAAGACAATCCTTGGTCAGACTACTTTGCTTACGCCCAGCAGCTTCTCTCTCGACCCGTTCTGCATTCCAAGATTGATGGCAAGATGTATGAGGGTGCGCCAGCCCTTCACCGCGCCGTTGAAATCGTGAACGAGACCAAAACCGCCTTTTTAAGCATCTTGGATGAGAACAGGAAGCTGCCCGGAGAGCGCCAAGACTATCGTGCTTATCTGCAAGAAGCGCTTGCAACTGAAAAGTACTCCACCGGAAAGTATTTGCCTGTAGAGGGTCGACAGGATGCACTTACTGGAGAGACAACGACGGTCTATCCCAATAGCTTGGCGGGCGCAGGGCTCAATCTAACGAATATGGACCGGGTCGGAACATTCTCAGACCTTGACGATGACAACGCTTGGAAGAAGTTTTCGCTTGGCGCGGCTAACGCGGATTTGCTCTACACCTTCAGCTTTCATATTCGGGGTGACTTCGTGGGCCGTGTCGCGGGTGAATTAGCACTTGTCTTGCCGCACCTGACACTTGAGCAAAAACAGCGCCAGCGGTTCATAGACAATTTCAAAAGGTACGTCTCTACCATTAAAAACAATCCAAACCTGGGTGGTCAAGAACGAAGTTTGTTGTGGCACATCAAGGACTATCCAGAGACGGTTTTGAACATCACGCTGCTTTGGGCAAACTTCGGTCAGAAGCTGGAGGACGTAACAGGCATCGTAACGGACGTTTTACCCTCTCGCTTGGGCTACATCTCGCAAAAGATAGATGACGTGATGCGGCTGGAAAGTCCGATCTTCCCAATCGAGGTGGTAGATAACGCCGTGCCCGACCTCGGCTTTAATTGCTTGAGCGCGCTCCTCTACCGCCCGGGCGGGAAAAAGAACAAGAAAGCTAATGAAAGCGCACGCCTGTTTGAACTTAAAAGGGACATGGCAGCGCGCACCTATCACGCTCGGATAATTCCCCTTACCCGCTTTTGGGATGAGGTGATGGTGACGGCTCGAGCCTACCTGATAGACGCTGCCGAATCAGGAAATAGCTATGGGCTTTTGAACGAGGGCTTGAGTAAGAAAGGAGCTTACTTGACGCTGGCGGGCTGGACAAGACACTTGGCGCAGTATCTGTACTTTTTGAGGCAACTGGAGGTCTACCCACCGATGAGCGACTGGCACTACGAGCCCGAACGCGAAGAACTTAAAACCTTCTTCGCCAACACAAAAAACACGGCAGGTCTGGATAGTCCCGATAAGGTTTACGCCTTCTTGCTTGGTGCTCTTTTCGGTAAGGTCATGGAAGTGCAAGGAGCGCGGGGCGTGAATGTGGGGGCAAACGCTCTTACCTGGCTCAAGCGCCTCAATATGGAAGGTAGAGATTTGCCAGCACTCTATAACAAGGTGCGCGAAAAGCTGCTGACCTATAACACCGAGAGTCGTAAGGAGGTCCGTGCCATCATCGAAGAACTTGGGCGGCTCGGTGTGCAACTCGGCACCCCCAAGCTGAGTAAAACGGATGCCAACTACTACCTACTCTTAGGGCAATCGTTGACTAAAACCCTTCTTCCCGGAAAAGTAAAGGACCTTTCATGAGTGACACTCTACCCTCACGCCAAGAGTTCTTCTTCGCCTACGACATCCGTATGGGCAATCCTAACGGCGATCCTGACGAAAACCGCCCGCGCGTTTTGCCGGACAACACTTACTACGTTACCGACGTCCGACTAAAGCGCTTTATCCGCGATTTCTTCAAAAGCCAAGGACGAGATATCTTGGTGGATAGCATTGAAGGACGAACGACTAACCTCACGGGACGAGTCAGCGCCGAACTCGCCAAACAGGGCAAAAAAGAAGCAACCGGACGGGAGCTTGTCGATATCATTCTAGAGTCTTTTGTTGACGCCCGACTTTTTGGAAGTTCCTTAGCCTTTAAGAAAGATTCGGGGCCGGGTGCAAAAGAGTGGAAGCCTGAGCCGAAAACCCTGACCGGGGCGCTCCAAATCAGCCACGGCGAAGTGTTGCACGACGCTCAAGAGATTGAAATACGCGGCACCAGCATTTTTGGAAGTGACGCGGATAAATCGCAAGGAACCTTTACCGAGTTCTTCGGTTTGCGTTACGGGCTCATCGGCTTTAACGGAATTGCCAACGAACACAGCGCTGACAAGTCACACCTGACCAAAGATGACTATGACGCCACTCTGAAAGCGATGTGGCACGGAATACGTTCGGCGGGCAATACGCGCAGCAAAACGGGTCAGGTGCCGCGCTTCTTGACCAGTATCTCTTACAAATCGGGGCACGAATTCCAGTTCGGCAACTTACTCGACTATGTTGAGTTAAAGGGTGAAGGCGATCCAAGAAACTGGAAAGGACCTCAAGATTACACGCTCGACTTGAGCAGGCTCCGCGAGCGGCTCGAGGGGTTCGCACACCATATCGACCAAGTTAGCTACTGCCTAAGTCCTGATATGAACCTGATTGAAGAGGACGCGGCTTTTCTCTCCAAGCACCACAACTTGGACTTCGATGGACCAGGTTGAGACAAAGCCTGTCGTAGCCTTCACATATCGGGGACGCTTTGGTCACTTCCTGCGCGCCGAGGCTAGTGCAAGCGCCCTTAGCTACCCGGTACCACCCAGAACGGTACTGCTAGGGGTCGTTGGTGCAGTGCTGGGCTTCGAGAAAGACACGCCGCAGGCTTTGCTCAAGGACGCGCTCATCGCCGTGTCCGGCGAGTACCCGCGCACCCACTGGCACCGCGCCAAGTTTCGCAAGGAACCCCCTACAGCGTTACCTATGCGTGTCAAAGTAGGCACAACGGGTAGCGATAAGCCGGAAAAAGCAACGCTGATCAAGCAGGAATGGCTTATAAACCCGAGCTACCGCATCACGGTAAATCTTCCTGAGCCCTATCACACACAATTCCTAGAGCGGCTTAAAACGCGAGCATGGCACTTTTGCCCCAGCCTCGGTTTGTCAGAGATGCTTGCCGACCTCGAGTTCATCGGGGAGGGAAGCGCGCACCCCCTTGCCGAACAGACGTTGGGGTGCCAGAGCATCGTGGCGCAGGATAAGGCGATGGTTGACGGCCAGCAGTTGATTGGAAATAGGCTCGAGATGCAAATTGTCCGTATGCCCCGCGAGGTTACACCCGAGCGTGTCTTTGCACATGCGAACTATCTCGTCGAACGTAGAGGCCGCCCTGTTCCAGTAACGACCTCCGAAGCTTGGCGCTTAGAAGGCGAACGCCTGGATAACACAAACGTGATGTTCTTGTGACTTTGGGCGATCTTTACTCTCACCCGGACAAGCTTCTTACGCAACATCTGGCAGAGGTCACAGAAGCGGTCAACATCATCGCAGGGCATCATCGGCTCGAGCCGGAAATACTCGAGCGGCTAGAGGAGTTAGTGCGACTTCATGATTTCGGCAAAGCAACAGCCGCCTTTCAAGAGTATATTTGTTACAAACCAGCCCCCATAGACTGGCTAAAGCAAAGACGGAACCGCCCTCAAGATAAGATGCATACGCCGCTTGGGTCGGTTGCAAGTGCTGTCTTGAGGCGCACGGAAGTTCTTGGCGATGACTGGCTCATCCAGGTAGGAACCTGTGTTTTAGGCCACCACAGCAAGTTACCGACCCGTGAAGATGTCTACAACACGTTTGAAAATCACCTCTCGGTTTTGGAAAAGCAACTTCAAAACTTACCCTTGGAGGTACTCGAGCGCATTACAGACTATCCCCTTGTGTCAGATGACTTCAAACCGAACGAAGACACCATCTTCAGCGCCAAGCAAAGTTACCAAGCTGCGTTTGAAGCGCTCGACGAAAAAGCTGTTGAGGAAGCCGTTTGTCACCGCCTCAGAACACAACTTCTCTTTAGCATCTTGCTCGAGGCCGACAAAGCGTTTTTAGCCCTATCCACCGAAGCGCAAGAAAAATATGCCGAGCGTAGAGCTAAACCTTTAGCCGCAGGTGCTGTTGAACAATACCTAAAGGAGCAGGCTCAACCGAGTTCCGTCAACATGCTTAGGCAACAAGCTAGAACGGATGCGCTTCAACAACTAGCGAAGTATCCAAACGCGGGGCTCTACACGCTCACCCTGCCTACAGGACTTGGTAAGACCTTGACATCGGCGTCACTGGCGCTCGAGCTTAGAAAAACGCAGCCGCGCCAGCTCATTGTCGTGCTACCGTTCTTATCCATCGTAGACCAAACTGCGAAGGTCTATATAGACGTCCTGGACGATCCAGACACTGAAACCATGATGCAAAGTCACAGCCTGAGCGAGCATGACTATCTAAATTTAGAAGAGGGAGATGCCTCGTTTTTCCTCGACACATGGCAGAGCGACATCGTGATAACTACTTTCGACCAGGTTTTGTTGGCTTTCTTTAGCTCACGCAGCAGGCATCAGATGCGCTTTCACCATCTTACCGACGCAATGATGATCTTTGACGAGGTGCAGGCACTGCCCAGCCACCTCTGGGATATTACCCAACAGGCCCTCTCAAGCCTTACCGACAAGTTTGGTAGCGTAATCATCGCTATGTCTGCCACACAGCCGGGGTTTATAAATGGCGCGCGCGAGCTTGTGCCGAACGTCAGCGAGGTCTTCAAAGCGTTTGGGCGCTACAGCCTCGTCTTTAAGCATCAACAGGATATACTGCTGACTGACTTTGTAGAGATCGTGCGAGGGCGACACGAAGCCATACACCAAGAGCGAGTTCTCATAACGCTTAACACCCGCCGTAGTGCCCGCTATGTCTATGACGAGCTAGAGCGTACATGGGATGATTCGGAGTGTCCTATCTACTTCCTTAGTGCTGATGTGACACCCAAGGACCGCCTTGAGGTAATCAGCGAGCTTAAAAACAACTATCCAAAACCTTGCCTTGTCGTCTCGACACAGGTTGTCGAGGCTGGGGTGGACATGGATATGGATTTGGTCATGCGTGATTTCGCGCCGCTCGACAGCATCATTCAGGTTGCTGGGCGCTGCAACCGCAACAACAAAAAGCCCCGCCGTGACGTCGAGGTGTACTCTCTCACCAACCCAAAAGGGAAACGCTACAGCGAGTTCGTTTATCAAAGTGGTGGCAGCCCAGACATAAGCCTTCAGGAGACGCGCAAGGTTTTAGAGGGGCGCGACGCCGCAAATGAAGAAGATGTACTCGAGCTAGCCGACCAGTATTTTGCCGCTATCCGTCATCATAAAGATTTGGGGCAAAAGCACACACAGGACTGGGCTTACTTCAAGGACCACCTTGACGTCTCAAGACTTTTGCGCGGCGATCAGGACAGGCAGTATCAGTTCGTCGTAGCGGAGCGTGATGAACCTGCTGAGGGCGAGCCAGGTTTGCAGGAAGCGCTCAAGCAAGCCCTAGCCACTGAAGACCGTTGGGCAAAACGTCGTGCTCTCAGGCGGCTAGCGCCCCGCATGGCACAAATAACTGTCAGCGTGTGGGAGCAAAAAAACTTTCGACCTGAGAATATTGCTTATCAGGTTGGGCTTTCGTGGTTTGTCCGAGAAGGCTTTTATGATGCGAAGCGTGGGCTCGATATAGCTGTAGGACACCCGGATGATTCGAGTTTCTACTGATGAGTGACACCCCCCTTACCGGCACCCTCGTGTGGTACTACGCCATCTGCCAGCGCGAATGCTGGCTCATGGCACACCAGATTGAACCGGAGCGGGAGTTTGACCTCTTGGCCGAGGGCCGCCTCAACACCGAAGCCCATTATGAGCGGCGTAAAAAGGAGGTTTCCTTACCGGGTGGGGTGCGAGTAGACCAGGTTCGGCGCGAGAAAGGGAAGCTCATCATAAGCGAGGTCAAAAAGTCGAGCAAGTTTATACCCGCAGCGTCGCTACAACTCGCCTACTACTTATGGATTTTGGAGCAGGAAGGCGTTGAGGCGATGGGTGAAGTCCTGGTGCCTGAAGAGCGTAAACGTGAAGAGGTGCGGTTGACGGAAATGCGTAGTGCGCTACTGGAAGCGGTAGAAGCCATCGCTGAGTTGACGGAGCAGCCGACGCCGCCCCGAGCAGTGTGGTTACACTACTGCAAAACCTGCGCCTACAGCGAATTCTGCTGGAGCGGAGAACCCTCAGAGCCTCTATGAAGACCTCCGTATACATCTTTTCGAGCGGTGAACTCAAACGTCAGCAGAACACGCTGCGCTTCGACGGCCCCAAGGGGATGCGAATGATACCGGTAGAAACCACCAGTGAGATTCACATCTTTGGTGAGGTAGACCTCAACACCCGCACCCTCAATTTCCTGACTCAGCAGAACGTTCCCCTGCACGTCGATAACTACTACGGCTACTACGCGGGCTCGTATATGCCGCGCGAGCAGTATGTGTCGGGTTACCTGACCTTGCGGCAAGCGACCCACTACAACGGGCCGGAGCAGCGCTTAGCGATTGCTCAAGCTTTTGTGCTCGGGGCCATGCGAAACCTCGAGCGCGTGCTTATGTACTACAAGCGGCGCGGCAGCGATACCGACGCCCCGCTCGAGACCATCCGTTCGTCGCAAAGCCTTATTCCGCAGCAGCAGGACATCGAAACCTTGATGGCCCTGGAAGGAAACGCCCGCAACGCCTACTATGAAGCCTGGGACGCTATACTGAACAACTCTGATTTTAAGTTTGAAAAGCGCACCAAGCGCCCGCCGTTAAACCGCGTCAACGCCCTTATCTCGTTCGGCAACAGCCTTATGTACGTAACCTGTCTATCTGAAATCTACCGCACCCATCTGGACCCACGCATCGGTTTTTTGCACACCACCAACTACCGGCGCTACAGCCTCAACTTGGACCTCGCCGAAATCTTCAAACCTATCGTCGTAGACAGGGTGATCTTTACGCTCATCAACAAGGGAATGCTTTCAGCGTCAAGTTTTATGAAAGATGCGGGGGGCATCTTCCTTAAGGACGCCGCTCGTCAAACGTTTCTCAAGGCTTATGACGAGCGCCTCAAAAGCACGTTGATGATGACCCGCTTAAAGCGGCACGTCTCCTATAAGCGACTTATCCGTATGGAATGCTACAAGCTCGAAAAGCATCTTCTCGGTGATGAGCCTTATGTGCCCTACGTGGCGCGCTGGTAAGTGTGTACGTCATCATGGTTTACGATGTGGGCGTTGAGCGCGTGGTCAAAGTTCTTAAAATCGGGCGCAAGTACTTGACACACGTTCAAAATTCGCTTCTCGAGGGTGAGTTGAGTCCGGGACAATTCAAGCGCCTTAAACATGAGGTTGCCGGTGTAATCGACGATAGCCATGATACGGTGCTCTTCTACACCTTGCGCTCCACGGCCTACCTAGAAAAAGAGCGTTTAGGTGTCGCTACGAAAGAACCGGGAGAGTTTTTGTAAACTTCCCGTGTCGCTGTCCAATTGTGTCAAAAGCTCGGGAGAGCGACACAGCTATCAATGGCTGAGAAATCCACTCACAGACGAGAAAAAGAGGGCTGAGCCGTCAATTTTGCACTGGCTCAATCCCCCAACTGATATACTTCATATATGTGGCTCACGCAGCGACAGCTTCTAGACTTCCTATGAGGAATTGAAACGGGCCATCCTCACCGACTTCCCGGTAGCTTTCCCGGCTTCTAGACTTCCTATGAGGAATTGAAACTGCAAGAGGAATGGTTAAGCCAAGGGACGGGCTCGTGCTTCTAGACTTCCTATGAGGAATTGAAACTCGCCACTACTACACAAGACGCGCCGGGGTGCAGGCGGCTTCTAGACTTCCTATGAGGAATTGAAACCTCCATTCTGAATGCTTCGATAGCCTCTTGATAAGGCGCTTCTAGACTTCCTATGAGGAATTGAAACTCGGCCAAAGGAACGACATAACCGACAAGCTCGCCCAGCTTCTAGACTTCCTATGAGGAATTGAAACAACGCCAGGAATGGGATAAAGACCTCGGTCGGAGAGTGCTTCTAGACTTCCTATGAGGAATTGAAACGCAGGATGGCTAAGGCGATGAACCAAGGCGTTCAGGCTTCTAGACTTCCTATGAGGAATTGAAACTCGTCAGGCGCGCCCTGCTGTGAACCGACGATAACGAGCTTCTAGACTTCCTATGAGGAATTGAAACTACATGTCAAGTAGGCTTGCTTATATGTAGCCAACTGCTTCTAGACTTCCTATGAGGAATTGAAACCCGTATACCTGGCGCTATACAGCTCCGACCCAACCGACGGCTTCTAGACTTCCTATGAGGAATTGAAACCTCTCTACGGCCTCTCTAGTCTCTACAGGTGTCTCGGGCTTCTAGACTTCCTATGAGGAATTGAAACCTTTTCCATGCGCCTATGGCAACATCCAAAACCATGCTTCTAGACTTCCTATGAGGAATTGAAACTAATAAACCACGCGCTCATTAGGCTGCAATTGCCCAAGCTTCTAGGCTTCCTATGAGGAATTGAAACGTCGCGTCGGTAGCAACATCCGTGACAGTTGCACCTTGCTTCTAGACTTCCTATGAGGAATTGAAACAAGGCTACGCCCCATTTATGGCGCTCGATAGCTCAAACGCTTCTAGACTTCCTATGAGGAATTGAAACAAGTACCTATGACACCGTTAAACATTGCTTACTCCCTGCTTCTAGACTTCCTATGAGGAATTGAAACGGATGTAGCATCGTCACGCAAAACGCTATAGAGGGGCTTCTAGACTTCCTATGAGGAATTGAAACCAACACTCGAGCATCCGCAAAAACACCTACAACGCTCGCTTCTAGACTTCCTATGAGGAATTGAAACTTGTTTCTTACCCAGCGGTGCCAACCGATAGCGCAAAAGCTTCTAGACTTCCTATGAGGAATTGAAACTCACACTTTTGGGTTAAGCTTTAGCACCACCTCCCTCGCTTCTAGACTTCCTATGAGGAATTGAAACTTTGGTATTTCGTCCCGAAGACGTAACACGGGCGGTGCTTCTAGACTTCCTATGAGGAATTGAAACTTGGCATCGGGGTAACAGTCCTTATCGCTGTCGCCACGCTTCTAGACTTCCTATGAGGAATTGAAACTTCGGCGGCGGCGAAGTCTTCCGCAAGGTCCGGCATAGCTTCTAGACTTCCTATGAGGAATTGAAACCGTACCATGACCCGAGAAAGTGACCCCGTGACGGCAGGCAGCGTAGCTTCTAGACTTCCTATGAGGAATTGAAACCTTACCCCTACAGCCGCCAAAAGAACATGCGCGTAGGCTTCTAGACTTCCTATGAGGAATTGAAACAAGATCGCGCCTAAAGGCGCACCCGGATGCCGAAGGAGGACATTATGGCATACCGGAAACCCAAGGGTCATCGCAGGGCAGGTGGGGGAAACCAACCGACCCTGCACGAACGCGTTACGCAAAAAACTGTCGAACAACTTAAAACGGGCACACCGCCCTGGGTCAAACCCTGGACCTGTAACGGACTCGTGGGAATGCCCCGGAACTACATTTCGGGTAGACCCTACTCGGGCATCAACGTGCTCTTGACCTGGCTGGCAACGCTCGAGCACGGTTTTCGTGACACCCGCTGGCTGACGGCCAACCAGATCATCGAACTCGGCGGATCGTTCAAGGGTCAAAAAGCGACGCGCATCATCTTCGCCAAACAGCACACCTACAAGCCTGGGACCGACGACGAGGAGACCTTTTTCGTTCAGAAACTCTATAACGTCTTCAACGCCGAACAGGTTTCGGGGGTAGCCGTAAAGCCCGAAGACCCACCCCCACCTTTCGACGCACGCATCCCCGACCTCGAGGCGTTTATCGCGGCTCAGGGCGTCCCGATCACCCACGGCGGCGACCGCGCCTTTTACAGCCCGTCCCGTGACGCGATTGTCGTCCCGCACCCCAGCAACTTCAGTTCGCCCGAAAGCTACTACGCCGTGGTGCTGCACGAGCTGGTCCACGCCTCGGGACACCCCAGCAGACTTGACCGTTCAGGCGGTCCCAGAGGCACCCCACTTTACTATTTCGAGGAGCTATGCGCTGAACTGACCGCTGCGATGATGTGCGCCGAGTTCGGCCTCCCCGAGTGTAGCCACCACGCCGCTTACCTGGGTCACTACATCGAGCTGCTCGAGGACGACCCCAAAGCCATCTTTAACGCTTCACGGCAAGCGAGCCAGGCAGCGGCGTTTCTGGGTGAGCAAAGACGACCCACTTTGGCAGCGGCGGCTTAATCCCTAACGCATCAAGGTGGGTGAGGCAGGTCTGGTAAAGCTCTCCAGAATGGGCCAAAAGCCTACCAGGAAAAGTTCAAAGAGATGGATAGGCTTGCCACAACCGGACTAGAGAAGGTTGAGCAGAGAAGTGTGGAAACGGCTAAAGACCTCAAACGCTTAGAACAAGAGTGTGGGGAAGAAAGCGACACATACGTCTGCCAAAGGCTGGAGCATAATCTGCTCACTCTAAACGTTTACAGGAAAAAACGATCATGACGCGGATCAAGAGGCGTTACTCGAGCTTTTAGACGACCTCCTGACAACCTAAAAAGCGCACCTCGGAGAGGCGCAGTCGGCACGGAAGATCAAGGAGGTCTACCGTGCCGAGCTTTGAATCCTTTGCCAAAAGTCAAGACGTAAGTAGCGTGCTGGTACCCCAGCCATCTGCTGTCCGAATCGAGCTGGCCGAACGGGCGCTGGGTGCCCGCGTCACATTTAGGTGTGCCGGTGACCCTAAACGGCGTTGTGGTCGCATCGTCTTTGCAGACTACGCCACCTTGAACGTTCTTATCGACGTAGGCGAAAAGCAGCAGCGTTTAGTCTCGCTTAGAGACTGCCGGGTGCTCACCTTGCGGACGACACCAGTGCCCGTACTACACGGAGCGCGGCTCGATGTCTGGCAGCACGGTGAGGACTGGCGGAGTGTGGGCATTGCCGACATTCGAGTCGCCGATACCTGGCTCAAGCCCCCGGTAGCTGCCGCGGCTTAGCTGCACAGCCGAGTCTGAAAACACCTATTAATTGACACACGCCTCTGGCGCGTAGCCGACCATTAGGGCGTTCTGATACCCCGAACGCGCCTTCACCTTTAGAGAGGATCATCATGACTTGGCCCGAACTATATCAGAAGCTGAGCACGCCCTTCGCCGTCAAAGACATCTCGTTTCGTCCCGGTCAGACGTCACGCGATGATAATCGCGCCCAGGCGCTACCCTATGCTGAACCTCGCAGCTACGAAGACCGCCTTAACGGCGTACTCGGTCCTAACTGGGAGTGCCGGTTTATCCCCTGGGGCGACAACCGCTTGCTCTGTGAACTCAGCGTCCAGATACACGATGACGCAGGTGTAATGCAGACGATTACCCGCACGTCTACAGGCGAGTTCGACAGCGGCGACAAAATTGCCCAGGGGACTAGCGCCGAGGCGCAAGCATTCAAACGGGCGTGCAGCAAATTCGGTTTGGGCCGCTACCTCTACAACGTCCCCGCCCTCTGGGTCGGGTATGACAAGGGCGGTCGCCGCTTAACTGAAAAACCAATGCTGCCCAAGGAGTTCTACCCGCAACCGGAAGTGCCGGTCAAGCTCAGCTCCCAACGGGCCAGCTCGTTTCATCGAGAACTCGGAAAGCTGGAGACCATCGCCTCGAGTGAACATCACGCCTTGGCTACCGAAGCACTCGGCAACACAGTCGAATCCTTTACACAATTGACCGACGATGAGGCGCTGGTCGTTCTTAATCACGTCAGGCAGATAGATCGAGAGCGCCAACGAAATCACCATGTCAACCCCGAGCGGGGGACGAGCGACGGGAGAATGCGCGCCTGAACGTGCGCGCTGTCGGGGAGACCAACACCTCCCCGACTATGCTGACAGAAAGGACATCATGCCCGAGTTCACGTTTGATAGTCACCGCGTCAAATTTCAGAAGCTGCGTTACACCGTCACCGCCGAGAGCGAAAACGAGGCTCGTCGCCTGGTCGCCACCGGAGAGGTCGCAGCGGTCGCCGACGGTCCCGCCGTGCTGCTCCACGCCGGAGGGCTCGAGCCTGCTAGACCAACATGGGTGGCCACACCTACGACGGCGCAGGCTGCCCGGTGTGGACGGCCTCCCAGCACCCCGGAGCCGTGTTGTGAACCCCTTTTTCGCCTTCCTTACTCGTCTACGGCTGGTGCAGCGCTGGGGACTGATGCGCTCATTTGATCCCGAGAACGTCGCCGAGCATTCGCATCAGGTCGCTGTCGTGGCGCACGCCCTGGCGGTGATCGGCAACCGCTATGGCCATACCGAGGTCGACCCGGCACAGGTCGCATTAGCCGCGCTTTTTCACGACGCTTCAGAGGTATTGACCGGTGATCTGCCGACCCCCGTGAAATACGCAACCACAGACATACAAACGGCGTACAAGGGGCTCGAGGAAGCTGCCACCGAACGGCTGCTGGGGATGCTCCCCGAGGAGCTGCACGCAGATTATACGCCGCTGCTGAGCCCTGAAGACCCGGAGATAAGGCGGCTCGTCAAAGCTGCCCACAAGCTCTGCGCGTATCTCAAGGCGGTGCAGGAGGTCGCGGTGGGCAACCGTGAATTCGCAGCGGCCAAGACCGCGCTGAGAGAACAGCTCTTTGCGCTCGCACCTAAAAAAGGCAGCGTCGTCCCCGAGGTCGAACGCTTTTTGAACGAGTTTGAAGACACCTTTACGCGTTCGCTGGACGAACTCACCAGTGAGGAACGAGCATAACGGCGTACCGAGCTTAACAGCATCAAGCCCATGCACTTTTGGCATCCTCGAGCAGAGGAGACTATGCCAAGACTCAAACTGTCCCAACGCTTACCTGACTTTCAAGGACACCACTTAGAGGCCACGACGCTTGATGCAGCGACGACCTTACCTAACGTTCAACACAGTGGCGCGCAAACCGTCACCCTAAACAAAGGCGGCGCTGCACCCCCGAATCCCTCCGTCAACCTCGAGGCCACCACAGACCACAATGGTTGTCCGGTATGGGTTCGTACCCGGTAAGGAGGAACATATGCTCGGTGAATTTTTGGTCGCACTCGCCATCTTGACCCTGTTTTGCCTCGTCGGTTCCGGCTACCGTACCGACTACTATGACGCGCCCTATGCCGATCAGAACGACGACCTGTTCGACGCCTAGCGCAGCAGGTGCAGCTTAACAGCTCGCCCGGCTGCGTAGTCTGACATCTTGGGGGTCAGGAGGACGTAAGTGAATATCTTAGAGGGAGCCACACTTTACATCGACCATAAGCCGCTCCACGGAGCACCTGCTAAACATTTTGCCGCCCTCGCCGCAGCAAGTGACAAGGGTACACCTATCGGTTTTAGTCAGGCTCAGCCGCCACAGCTCTTGATAACGCTCTATCCCGAGGTCGTCGGGGAAAAGCTGGTGAGCGATAAGCTTCTAGAGCTTCTTACGGCGGACATCTTACCTAACCTCATCCAGGACGGGGCAGACGGCCTGATCGGGTACTATCTGCTCGAGGAAACCCTCGAGGAGAACAAGTGGGCCGAATTTAACGAAGCCCTTGCCACGTTCCATTCCGGTACACCAGCGGCACAAGGCGAGATTTTACCGCTCCCCGGTTTTTCTGGGAACACCCCCCTACATACCTCTGAAGCGCTCCTCACACGCACCCTGCTCGATAAGGTATTCCCGAACGTCAAGGCACCACCCGCGTCAGTCCCCTCGCCAAGCCGAGGCGAGCAGAACGATCCGCAAGTTTTGCGCGACGCTATCGAAACCACCGACCTTCCCGCCTTGGTCGCTCACCATTACCCCGACTCCGGAGCCAAACCGGGTGTAGAAGCCGCTGTCAAAGCGGTGTGGCGTGGGGACGAGAACCCAAGCTTTAGCCTCTTTAGAAACGAAAAGGGCGGCACCTGGCGCTACCGCGACCACGCCACCGGGGAGACGGGCACCGCTTTTGGCTTTCTCGTAGACATTTTGCAACTGCCTAAAGCGGAGGCGGCCGCAGTGCTCATAGGTGATGCCTTCACTGCCCCGAGCATCCCGGCACCGACCAGACAGACGCAGGTAAAGGACAAGCCAGCCACCAAAAAGCCCACGGTCAAATCCAAAATCGCCAAAACCTACGCTTACACCGATGAGAACTATCAGCTCCTTTTCGAGGTCGTGCGCTTTACGCCTAAGCGGTTTGCCCAGCGGCGCAAAGACCCGGAAACAGGCTCGTGGGTATGGGGCCTCAAGGCTGGCAGTTATATCGCGGGTAAATACGGCGACTGGGTGCTGCCAAAAAATGGCGAACCTGCCGAACGCGAGTTCGGAGCGTGTCGCCACGTGCTCTACCACCTGCCGCAACTCCTCGCGTCCAAAGGCAATGGAGAGACCGTCTACCTCGTCGAAGGCGAAAAAGATGTCGAGACACTCGAGTCATTCGACCTCACGGCGACCTGCAACCCGATGGGCTCGCTTAAGTGGGATCCGGGGTACACCGAAGTGCTCCGGGGGAGGCGGATCGTCAATCTCGCGGACAACGACGAGGCAGGACGCAAACACTCCGCAATGCTCGGCGAAGCGTTGCAGGAAGCTACCAGCTTTTCTAGCCTTATCCTCCCCAGCCTACCCATCGGCGGCGACGTCACCGACTGGTTTGACATGGGCAACTCCCTCGAGGCTTTTTTAGAACTTACAGCGGCCGAACAGAGCGTGAGCGAAGTGAGTTATGAAGAGATGCAGCACGCGCTCTGGAAGGTTGTCAACAGCGGGGTCGTACAGTCCTTTATCCATCCCCAGAGCAAGATGGAACTGTCGTCCAGCAACGCTCACTTTTGTCTGAAAGACGCGCTTGAGACCCCTCATAAGTCGGAATCGAAACGTGTAATCGACACTGCCTACAAGGTGCTGCCATATGCAGGCACACCGGCACCCCAAACTCAGGAGGGAACCCATGTCTAAGCGCATTTTCGCGGTGGCGTTGGTTTTGTTCGGACTTTCCGGGTGCGAACTTATCCACGACCAGCTCGACGGAAACCAAGCCCCGGTTATCAGCGCACTCGACCCGGACCCCGCCGAGGGAGAAGCACCCCTACTGGTCAGCTTTAGCTGGGAAGTCGCCGACATCGAGGGCGATACGCTTACCTGTACACTCGTCTACGACAACAGCGAAGAGCAAAAGGTCGACAATTGCGGAGAGGTGACCAATACCTTTTACACCTTCTACGAGCCAGGCGGCTACACTGTCAAGCTACGTGTCGAGGACAAGCTAAATAGCGTCACCTCGAGCGTTGCCGTCAGAGTGCTCGAGGCGGAAGTCGCGGGTTTCATAAATGTAAGATCACAAATGCGTCTTCTGCGCTAGAGTAAACCGCTCTGAAAGCCTACGACTAAAGTGCTAACGAGCCGATCCTGGTGTAACAAGTGAATAAAGACAATGCCGACAGCTAATTGAGTGGCTGATTCTACAGATCGAACTGTTCGTAGTAAGCGGCAAGCCGAGTCCGTACATGTGCCTCGCCCATTCCACAGTCTTCTAAAGCATATCTGTGTGAACCGTGTTTCGTGCGGGGATGTTCCTCTACATAAGCAGCCAAACGTGCTCGGTAGATGTCCGACGGATTGAGTCCAAAACGGTCGTATACATCTTGCACCGCTTTTATCGGGTCGGCGACGAGCGCGTCATACCGAACGTCATAGACGACTTCTGGGATGGCCTCTCGAGCCGCTAAATTACGCATGATTTCGGTTTCCAGAAGCCGCAGGTTCGTCGCGGCCATTCGCTCGACATTAGCGCGTGTACTTGACGTGGCGTGGGTGGTGGCAATGAGGCTGTTAAAGCTGGCGTAAGCACTCACTGGGTCGCGGTGCGTCTGGACGATCTGCGCTTCAGGTACGGCGTGCAAAAGGGCTGCCAACGCGCCTGTATGTTCCGGAGCCTTTAGTACAAGACGTTTGCCCGGTGTGGCCGCTTGCAAAACCTGTAACCACGCCCGGTACTCCTGGTATTTACGAGTATGATCTTGTGTCATGTACCACTCGATATAGCTCTGGACGGGCGCAAGCACCCAGAAGAGCAGCGCCTCAAAGGTCGCCCCCAGCATGAAAAGGCACTCTTCCGGCGTGTCAGCCGTGATGAAGTGCTTACGGTCTAGCTCAGGAGCTACCCGCTTACGCCAGACCAGTTCCTGCGAGATGATCTCCCTGCGGTTGTCGCGCTCGCCCGGTTGCTGTAAGGGGCGTACAAGCTCCCAAAAAGGGGGCGCATGGTGCGCTGGATCTTCAGCCAAAAGACGGTGGAGATAGGTTGTCCCGGAGCGCGGTAGACCCAGCACGATGAGGGGAGGGATAAGCGGCGCGTCGAACACTTCGGGCTTGCGCTTTTGCGTTTCAACCAATAGAAGGCGGTTAACAAGGCTTTCTACTACTGATCGGCGCAAACTTATACGTCCAAGAAAGTGCAAAAATGCGTCTCGCTCAGCCGATGTCAAGAGAACACGGAGCCCATCTTCAAACTGTGGATCGCCGAAGTCGGTGAGACCTGTTCGTCGCATGGCCTCCCCTAGCACCGAGCACTCCTCAAATTGAAAGCGACGTAGCCTTTTCGCCTGCGTCATCTTTCCAAACGCGTTTAAGAGTCTAAAGGGTGGAGGAAACGTTTTTGAGCTCGCCGTCATGACTTACCTCCAAGCACCTATGTTAAGGGGCTCGAGTATGGGGTTTATGGCGGCAACTGTCATTATCTAGACTATCTATTACAAGAAGAAATCGGAGGAGCTGGTTGGCTACACGGATTAGGTACAGACCTTCTGATCTGCGCTCCCGTAACAACCACTTGTAGGGCGAAGCTGTTGTTTCTGCAATCTGGACGTTCAAGGAGGGTGAATCAGACCAACAGGAAACCCTCTCACTTAAGCTCCCACACAAACTCACCACAGCCCTTTAGGGTAAGCCTATGGCAAAGACGAATCGTAACTATGCGGTACCTAAGCCTGCACATTATGAGTTCGACCGTAAGCGTCTTTTAGACCGAATCGAATCGAGTAAATCGTCGCTCGTCCTTGTAATCGCTCCAGCAGGCTACGGAAAATCTATTTTGCTTGGACAGTACTCCAGAAAGCAGCTCTTGGTTGCTTGGGTTACGCTTTCTCAGGAAGCGACCGACGTTCACGACCTGGCACTAAGCCTGGTAAGAAGTGCGCAGCTTAAGTATGACTTTGAGGCGGCACGTTTTTACACTTCACTTCGAGACGGAAGAGGCGCAGATAAGTTGGCCTCTTCACTCGCTGAAGATATTGAAGCGTCGAAAAAACAGTTTAGCTTCGTGATTGACGGCCTCGAGAAGTTGTCCGAGGATGCTGCTAACTGGTTATCGAACTTCGTCGACCTTCTCAGCCCAAAGCACCGTGTCGTCTTGGCCGGTCGCCTAGATCAAGGCTTCGTATCCACGGCGGGCCATGCTAGAAACGTAGACCGCCTTTCAGCCGACGATCTCGCCTTTGATTTCGAGGAAACCCGCATCCTTTTCAAGCTCGTTGGGAAAACTATACCAGCAGAATCTATTTGGCAACAGATAGCAGGATGGCCAATAGCACTCAAGATAGTCGCTTTGGGTGGAAGCGCGGACGCAACCGATCTGGTGACAAAGCCTTTAGTGGCGCTGCCTTTTTCACTTCAAGAAGTTCTCCCTGACTTGTCAGTCCTGTTTACGTGGGGTGAGGAAGAGGCGTCTACACTTGGAATAGAACTGCCGGAGGGCTGGCTTGCCACACTGACTAGCAGCGGTTTACCGCTGGTCTTACTTGACGAGACGTCTTGCCGACCTCACGACATACTGAGGAGCACACTGCTCGAGCAACTCAAGCGTGATCCAGCCCGGTACGCCCGCTGCCAGCGTGATGCGGCCACGCTTTATTTGGAGCAGGGAGAGGCGCTTAGTGCTATACGGGCAGCTTTAGAAGCAAATGATCTCG
>JAABUN010003098.1_pt1 | contig 26946 bp, 19 predicted proteins | sample 5559311 | NCBI WGS metagenome assembly JAABUN01 (sample SAMN10711877, study PRJNA513370) | rock metagenome | isolation source: Antarctica rocks | place: Antarctica: Victoria Land, Siegfried Peak sud
CGACGGGGCGGCAAGAGCGGCTCGATCCGCGCCCACAACTCGTCGCTCACCAGACATCTCTTGGCACTTTGGCTCATACTCATACATCACACTTTAACCTATCGAGATAGGCTCTAAGTCCTGCCTGCCGTTACTGATGAAGAAGCCGCCCGCGAAAGTGCAAATTCATTCGTGCGTGTCCGCTGGGGAATTGCCCCTGATGATGATGCTTCCATCAACTATGCAGGGTGCAATGCCTTTAACATCACCAGCGCCCAAGACACCTACAATTGTTGGATTGGTTGGAATGGGGCTATGGGGTCAAATACAAATGCGAGCGGTGGTGGCAGTGAGTGGCTTGCATGGCGAAGGAAGTTTTGGGATCGAATGCTAATCCAGGCGTTTGTATCTCAAGCGGTTACGGTGGCCAATGGCGTTCCAAGAGATGGTTCTCAAGCCAACCCTTGGGATCCATACAGATTGGTGCAGGTAAACGACACCCAACTTCGTTAAGGAGAATAAATGAAGAATCTGTCATCGAGAATGATAGGCAAAGTGTGGGGTGGCGCTGCTGTTCTTGCTGTTTTGGGCATTTGCGTGTCAGTGACATATGCCCGGCAAAATGACCAGATCCTACAAGAAAACGCACGTCGCGCCAAAGCCATGAATCAGAGCGTGAACCACCTCGTGCCAGACGTTGTGACACGACGCGCCGTAGGATCGCTGTCCGCTGTAGACATCGAGTCACTCCAACTCTATGGGATGGACATGGGAAGCTTCAACGGCGGTTCGACACCGCCCATAATCGTCACCAACACTGAGTTAACTGCGTCTTTTCTCGAAGCCCTTCGGAGCGCAACATCACCCACGCTGCGCTTGGGGAACGGCGTGGACACGATAGAACTCCATCTCAAGCGTAAAAAAGGCGCGGCGCGGGCACCACTGAGATTCAATTTCAATCCACATTTTCCCGCGCTTTGGTATGGCACGCGGTTCAACGTAGCACTTGATCAACTCGCGGCGTTTCAGGCCGAGCAAGTGCGGCAGAAGGTAAGCAACCTCACCCCGAAACAGTTGAAATCTGTTCAAATTGGCAAGTCCGTTACTACTCGGCCTAATCATCTGGAGAGTTTGCTCAAAGCACTACAAAATGTAGATGCGAAAGCATATGCTTACACTACTCAGGCTAAAGGTAGAAAAATGACTAACTTCGAGACGTTGCGTTTGACACTGAAAAACGGCAAAATGGTTGATCTGCGGCTCTTCCTATCGCCTTATTCTCCTAACTCAACGGTTAAGCCACTGTGGGATTTCTATAACAGTAGGTCTTAATGAACACGAGAGAGTAACGCTTTTATGTTGAAGCGAGGGAAACTGGGGACACAAACCTGTTTTTTGCCAAAAAATAGGTTTGTGTCCCTATCTTACACCCAAATTTTCGTCGCTTACGTTTATGGAGTCTTTTCACTAAACAGAACGTTTGACTGTTTGCTCTTCCAAACCTCTCTCCGACGCAAGCTTCCATTATTTCGGCTCAAGCATGGTCTAATCACCGCGAAGGCCCTGCTTGAGCCGAAATAATAGGCGATTGAGGCAAAATAATGGGCACTTGAGCCAAAATAATCGACTATTTGGCGCGCTGAGACCCAACTTGAGGCATAATAAGGGTGTCTTGAGTGCGCGAAAGCCATCCTAAAGGAGTCCGAACCCATGCCCATCACTTCTGTCACCTCTTACGTTTCGACCGCAGCCGCCGTCCGGCAGCATTGGCAGAGCGTCAACGCCGCGCGGCCTACGGCGCCCGTGATTTTGCCCGACGGCATGACGCTCGCCGACTTCATCGCGCTTGAAAACGGCATGAACGCGGCCTTCGACGTGATTCCCGCCGCCGCCGCGACTCAGCGCCAGAATAGCGCGGCTTTGATGATCGCGCGCAACGCTTTTCAGCCGCGCTTCGTGAAGTTCAATCAGGCGGTGCGGCTTTATCTGAGCGGCACCCGTTTCGCTGATGCTGCGCCCAAAGTGCCCGCCGTTGCCGCAGGCGAGGAAGTGTTTCGTGATGGAGCGCGCGCCCTGCGCGATGCGTGGGCTGACATTGACGCCGCGACCGATATTTCCAAATTTTCGCCGCCGCTCGTGCTGCCAAACGACAACGAAAACGGGGCGGTGAATTACACACTCGCGCAGTTCAACCTCGATTCTCAGGCGCTGATGGACGATTTCAGTCAGGAAGGCAGCGCAACGCTCACCGCGACGCAAAAACGGCGCGACCGCGACGCGCTTTTGCCCGCGATGTATGCCGCGATCAAGATGTATCGTGACACGCTCATTCTTTTGCTGCCCAAAGATTCGCCGTTGCTCGAAACCCTGCCGCGCCTCACGCCCAAAGCGGGCACGACGCCCAAGCCGCTCGATGTGTCGGGCGTGTGGGACAACGTGTTGGGGAAAGCGCGTTTCACCTGGCCGCTGTGGGCGGGAAAAGACGGCGAGAAGTTGCAGGTGCGCGGCTGTTTGGGCGCGTGGAAAACCGAAGATGAGGAGATCATCGCCGATTTGCCGCTTGATGCGACCCATTTCGAGACCGATTTCGGCCTGACCGCGCCGGGCGCCATCGCCAGTTTCAAGGTGTATATCGTCACCTCGACCGGCAATGAAAGCGGCGGCAAAGCCGTGAAAATTGCGCGGCCCGTTTTGGCGTAAAAGCCGGGGCATTCGGTTTGGAAAGCAGCCCGTTTCAATCGAAACGGGCTGCTTTTGTTCGTGTGATGGCGAGGTTAGGCCAAAAAATCGCCACTGAGAACCCGCCGCGCGGCCCATCGGCCCGCGCTTCCCCAAATCATCATGAAAATTCTCGTTACCGGCGGCGCCGGGTTCATCGGCTCGCACGTTGCCGATGCTTTTTTGCAGGACGGACACGAAGTCGCGGTTTTGGACTCGCTGTTGACCGGCCATGCGCGCAATTTGAATCCCAACGCGCGCTTTTTCGAGGCCGATATGCGCGACAAAGCGCGTGTGGACGCGGTTTTCGCCGAATTCAGGCCCGATGCGGTGTCGCACCACGCGGCGCAGATTTCGGTGCCCGATTCGGTCGAAGATCCGGCTTTCGACGCGCAAAGCAACATCGTCGGCGGGCTGAATGTGTGGCGCGCGGCGCGTGATAACGGCGCGCGGCGCTTCATTTTCGCCTCGTCAGGCGGCGCGATTTATGGCGACGCGCAACCTTTGCCGCTCGCCGAAACGCAGGTCGCGGCGCCTTTGTCGCCTTATGGACTCTCGAAACAGGTTTTCGAGATGTATCTGGCGCAGCTGCGCGCCGCAAGCGAGATGGTGCCCGTCGTTTTGCGCTATGCCAACGTTTACGGCCCGCGCCAGGGCGCCAAAGGCGAGGCGGGCGTGGTTTCGGTGTTCACGCGGCGGCTTTTGAACGGGCAACCTTGCACGATTTTCGGCGATGGCTCGATGACGCGCGATTATGTTTTCGTGGGCGATGTGAGGCGCGCCAACCAGTTGGCGCTGGAAAAGGGCGATGAAGGCGTGTTCAACATCGCCACCGGCACGCAGACCACGACTTTGGAGTTGTTTCACCTGGTGCGCGAGTTGTTGGGCATAGATTCTGACCCGATGTTCGCTCCCGAACGCGCGGGCGAAGTGCGTTATAGCGCCTTGGACGCCGGAAAAGCGCGCCGCGAACTCGGCTGGGAGCCAAAAGTCGAGTTGCGCGCCGGTTTGGAGCAGGTCGTGGCGTATGACAGAACCCACCGCGAAGATTGAACTCAGTCGGATGGGGAGAGTCTCCGTGAGCCTTTTGCACCCCGCGCTTTGAAAACGCCTTTTATCAGGGCGCAGCTAAAGTGCAAAGTCAAAGTGCAACTTCGTTGCTTCTACAGGCCATAGAAATTTCCGATTGGCTTTTTGTCTGCCAGCCGGAAAAGGAGACTTCTCCGATGAATTTTAAATCGCACGCGGCGCCGCCGCCCTCATTGCACGCTCAGAACGCCGCTGCCGCGGGCCAGCAAGATTCCGTGGCCGATGATGAGCGGGATCTGGCCTCTCAGGGCGAGGTTTTCGCTCGCGCTGAAGCAGCGGGAGCCGAAGAAACTGCGGTTGCGCCTCACAAAAAGCCGCGCAACCCGGAAAGGCGGCGCGGGCGTTATGACGCGCCGCGTCCGTGCCAGCGCACCTTGATCGTGGGCGGTTGCGAAACCGCGCAGCGGCTCGCCAGGGATCTCAAACAGCATTTTCCCAGCGATTTTTTGGTGGTGGGTTTTGTCGCCGATGGAACCGGCGACCAGCCGGAAACTCCGCTCGACAAGTGCGAAACCTCGCTCGAACATCCCATCGTGGGCACACGTGAAGAGCTTTCGGTTTTGGTGCGCCGCTATCGCATCGACCGGGTGATGTTTTCCAATTGCGTCGATTGGCAGCTTGAAAACACCGGTTTTCAGGTGCGCTCGCCGCGCGACCGGCGCGGTGGGCCGGGCATTCCCGATGGCCCCAACCGTGTGGTGCGCGAGCGCCGCCGCGAAGTCGGCGACCTCTACGAATGGGCGAGCAGTTCCGCCTTCACCGATCCCGAATCGCGGCGCGCGCGCCTCTATGAAGGCACCAAACGCAGCTTCGATGTCGTGTTTTCGCTGGTAGGTTTAACTCTGGTGGCGCCACTGGCCCTCGTCGTGTTGCCGCTGGTCAAATTGACCTCGCCCGGCCCGGTTTTCTATTCGCAGGAGCGGGTCGGACGCAAGGGCGTGCCGTTTCAGATTTTGAAAGTGCGTTCGATGACAACCGACGCCGAAACCCAGTCCGGCCCGATGCTCTCTCCCCTGGGCGACAAGCGCTCGACGCCGATTGGAAAAATCTTGCGCGCCACCAAAATCGACGAATTGCCGCAGTTCTGGAACGTTCTCAAAGGCGAAATGAGCTTTATCGGCCCGCGCCCGGAACGGCCCTATTTCGTCGATCCATTCAATTCGCACATCTATTCTTACGCGTTGCGCCATAGCGTGCGGCCTGGCTTGACCGGCCTGGCCCAAATCAAGGGCGACGCCCTGACGCACGTCTACATCAAGCTGCACTACGACCTGATCTACGTTTGCCACCGCAATTTATTGCTCGATCTCTCGCTCCTGGCGCGCACGCCGGGCATGATTTTGCGGAGCCTGCTGACTCGCAAATAAAGCTGGCTCGCAGTGGAGCCGTCCGCTGCTTTTTACAGCTCTTAACCGATCTTTTCCCGTGATGTTTAAGCCGCAAACTTCTTTTTCCGCGCGGGCGTGAGATAATACAACGCATGATTTCTAAGAAACCCCTGCCTCTGCCAGCGTCCCCGACGCGCGAGGTTTCGCTTCACCTCTGGCCCGCGGGCGAAGAGCGCCGTGCCTTCGACTGGAAAAGCGTGCAAAGTCTGCTGGTGCGGCGCCGCAAACCGCTGCTCATCACCTTTGGCGTTGTGATGACGCATTTGCTGCTCGCGCTTTCGCTGCTGGCACCGCTCTACCGTGCCACTTCCACGCTTCAGGTCAACACCGGGGCGATCTCGTCCGGCAATGAGGGCGATTTGCCGGTAGTGTCGGAAATCACCGGCGCGGGCCGGACGCGCACGCTCACCACGCAGATCGAGATTTTGCAAAACGAAGGCGTGCGAAACCGCGCTTTGCAACTGCTCAAACCCACCGAGCGCGCCGCGGTCAACACCGGGTCGGCGACGGTGAAGGCGATTCCCGACACCGATTTGCTCAACATCACCGCTGCCAGTCGCAATCCCCGCGCGGCGGCGGCCTATTCCAACGCGCTCGCCACCGCCTATCTGCAACTTTCGCGCAATAAAAACGGCGCCCAATATGCCGCGGCGCGCCAATATGTCGGCCAGCAATTGCAGGCGACGCGGGCGCGCCTCAACCGCGCGCGCGCCGACATTGCCAGCTACAAAAAGAGCGCTGGCACCATGGATATCGCCGCGGAATCGCAGAACCAGCTCTCCGAACTCAACCGCGTGCAGTCGGAATGGAGCCGCACCAGAGCCGACAAAGAGGCCTCGGTGGCGCAACTCAACAACCTGCGCGCCACTTTGTCGGGATTGCCGGTCAACGTGGTCGCCAAAAGCGTCGTGGCGCAGAGTCCCTCGGTGCTTGCCAAAAAGACGAGTCTGACCGCACTGGAAACGCAGCTCATCACGGCGCGCCAGGAATACAGACCGTCTTCGCCCGAAGTGCGCGCTTTGGAAGAGCAGATCGCCGGTTTGCGCCGCCAACTGCAAAGCGAAGCGCAGACCGAAGTGCAGTCCCAGGAGTCATCGACCAACCCGGTGCGTTTGGCGACCGAACAGCAGATCACCACGCTTCAAGGCCAGGTCTGGTCGCTCGAAGCGCGCGGCGTGGCGCTCAAGGCCAACGTCAAGAGCCTGCAAGCTGACCTGGCGAAGTTGCCCGGACGCGAAGAGCGCATGGGCCAACTCAACACCGATTTGACGGGTTTGCAGCAATCCTACGACACGCTCAACCAGAGATACCAGTCGCTGCGCGCCTCGGAAGCGGCGCGTGTGGCTTCGGGTTCGCTGCTTTTCGCCGCCCAGACGCCCACCGGCGCCGAGAGCCGCCTCAACCCGCTCAGTCTGGTGATGTGCCTCGCGCTCGCTTCGCTGGCGGCGCTCGCGGTCGCCTCGGTCATCGACCGCATCGACTCCCGCGTCCATTCGCCGCGCGATTTGACTGATGGCGCCGAACTGCCGGTTCTGGCGCAGATCCCCTTCATCCTCAATGCCAGCGGCCAGTCCTTGCTGTCGATGCAGTCGCCGGTTTCGCCGCTTCTGGAGAATTTTCGCGGCCTTCGCACCATGCTGGCGCTCTCCTCGATCAACGAAGACGGCCAAAGTATGCGAAGCCTGGCGGTCACCAGCAGCCTGCCCAACGAGGGCAAATCGCTGACGGCTTTGAACCTCGCGGTGGCAGCGGCCAAGGGCGGCGAACGCGTGATTCTGGTCGATTGCGACCTGCGTCGCCCTTCGCAGCACCGTTTGTCCGGCCTCGATAACCATGTCGGCTTTATCAACGTCGCCAACGGCGAAGTCCCGCTCGAATCCGCTTTGCAAGACACCAGCGTGCCGGGACTGCGGATTTTGACGAGCGGCCCCATCGTCTCCAACCCGTTTCACGCGCTCAATTCGCGCACCGGACGCGAAATCTTGAAGCGGGTCGAAGAGATCGCCGATTTCGTGGTCATCGACACGCCGCCAGTGCTGGTTTTGGCCGACGCGCGCATCACGGCGACTTTTGCCGACAGCGTGATTTTGGTGGTTTCCACCGAAGAACCCGGCAAAGACGAAGTCGCCCTCGCCAGCGATCTGCTCGCGCAGTGCGGCGCCCATGTTTCGGGCATCGTGCTCAACAAAGTCGCGGCTGGCCCCGATTTCCGCGATTATTATTCGCGCTACCCCTATTACACCGTCGGCGTCGATTCCGTGACGCATAGCATCGACACTCCTGCGCCGGAAAACCCGGAAAACAATGGCCGCGCCCTCAAGCCAGCGCGCGTGCGCGACAATTCGCGCGCGAATCCGCGCAACGCCGAACGCAACCGAAGCCGTGAGGACGAGCCGGAGGACGAAGGCAGCACGATGGTTTCCTACCGCCCGTCGAGGAGCGAGAGTGACGACTGAATTGCACGCCAACCGCCCGGCTACTGCGACGGCGACGGCTGAACCGGCTGCGGGTTATGCCACGCTGACGCCGGAGTCCGCGCCGCGCGGCCATGCCTGGACGTATGCGGGCCTGTGGCTTTTCACCGCGCTGCTGATTTTTCGGCCCGCCGATAGCTTTCCCGCTCTGGCGAGCGTGGCCCGCATTTCGTTCGGGGTGGCGTTGCTCACCCTGATCGTGTTTTGCGTGACGCAAATCACCCTGGAAGGCCGTCTGACGGCGCGCCCGCGCGAGGTCAACCTGGTTTTGCTGCTGTGTGCGGCGGCGCTAATTTCCATCGTGACCGGCATCAACCCCACCAACAGCCAGCAGATGTTTTTCGATGTTTTCATCAAACACGTGCTGATGTTTCTGGTGATGGTCAACGCGGTTCGCACCGAAAAACGCCTGCGCGGCCTGTTTTACCTGACCCTGGCGGCGGGCACTTTTCTGGGCTACAACGCCATCAATGCGTTTCGCAGCGGCGTGTTTTCCGATGAAGGCTACCGCGTGCGCGGCACGCTCGGCGGCACGCTCAACGACCCCAACGACACCGCGCTGTTTCTGGTGACGATGATTCCCATCGCCATCGCGCTGTTTTTGTCGATTCGGCCCAAACTGCCGCGCGTGCTGCTCGCGCTCGCAACCTTGGTCATGACGGCGGCGGTTTTCGTGACCTATTCGCGCGGCGGTTTTCTGGCGCTGGCGTTGGCGAGCGCGGTCTTGCTCTGGAAAATCGGACGCCGCGCGCCGCTTCCCACCGCCGGATTCGCGGTCGTCGCCGCAATGCTGCTGGCGGTTTCGCTGCCTCCCAACTACTTGCTGCGGCTCGCCTCGATCACCGATGCCAGCCGTGACACGCGCGGTTCGGCGACCTCGCGCACCCGATTGCTCAATCGTTCGGTCGAAGTCGCGCTCCAAAACCCGGTTTTCGGCGTGGGGATGAACAATTTTTCCCAGGTTTCGATTAACGGCTACGTCTCGCACAACGCCTACACTCAGGTCGCCGCCGAAATGGGTCTTCCCGCCCTGGCGATCTATCTGGGCTTCATTCTGGTTCCCCTGGCGAGGCTGCGGCGCATCGAACGCGAAACCAGGGCGCTCAGTCGCACTCACGAAGGCTACAAGCGCGTGCATTTCCTTGCCATCGGCCTCCAGGCGAGTCTGCTGGGTTTCATGGTCGGCAGTTTTTTCCTATCGGTCGCCTATTACTGGTTCATTTACTACCTGGTCGGTTATGCGGTCTGCGTGGGCCGCCTCTACGAAACCGGGCCGGGCCGCATCGTCGGCAGCTACGAAATCGCGCCCGCTTAAAACTTCTGCTCGCCGCCCCGCGTCGCACCATCATGCCTTCCCCAACCACTCCCAAAAACAGCGAAAGCGTCGCCCGCGCGGCTTTTGCGGGCAGCACCGCTTTGCTGCTTTACACCGCCATCGGTTATCCGATTTTGGTGGCGGCGCTTTCGCATCTGCGCCCGCGCGAAGTCGCCAAAGCCGAGATCGAACTCCCCACGGTGACGATGATCATCACCGCCTACAACGAAGAAGCGGCGATTCAAGCCAAAATCGACAACAGCCTGGCGCTCGACTATCCCCGCGAAAAGCTGGAAATCATCGTGGTTTCGGATTGTTCGAGCGACAAAACCGACGAAATCGTCTGCAACCATCCGCGCAATGGCGAAAATTGGGGCGAGGTTTATCTGCACCGTCTGCCCCAGCGCGGCGGCAAAACTGCGGCGCAAAACGCCGCTGTTGAACGGGCGCGCGGCGAGATTTTGCTCTTTTCCGACGCCACCTCGGACTACGACGCCGGTGTTTTGCGCGTTCTGATCCCCAATTTCGCCGATCCCGCAGTCGGCTGCGTCGCCGGACGCCTGATTTATGTCGATCCCGCGGACAGCGGCGTCGGGCAGGGCGCGCGCTCCTACTGGGGCTATGAGATCGCCCTCAAAAAGAGCGAAAGCCGCCTGTTTTCGCTGATCGGCGTGTCCGGCTGCCTCTACGCGGTGCGCCGCTCCGCCTACCGGCCCCTTCCCGCCGACGCGTCGAGCGATTTCTCGATTGCGGGCGACATGGTTGCCCAGGGACTGCGCGCGGTGTTGGAAATGGACGCGATCTGCCGCGAGGAAACCAACCGGTGCGTCAGCAAAGAACTCACGATGCGAACTCGCATCATGACGCAGACCTACCGCGATTTGTGGCGCCAGCGCGCCCTGATGAACCCGCGCAAAACCGGGTTTTACGCGATTCAACTCTGGTCGCATAAGGTCTGTCGCTACGCCGCGCCACTGTTTTTGACCGTCGGCGCGCTCGCTTCGCTGCGCCTCGCTTCCAAGTCCAAAACCCACCGCTTTTTGGTCGGCGCACAGGCGGCCATCGTCGCTGCCGCTGCGCTCGGCGCCTGGCTCGAACGCCGCAGTGTGGAAAAAACCGCGAGCGAAAGTCGCTTGGTCAAAGTTTTGGCGCTGCCGCGCTATTTTCTGATTTCCAATGCCGCGCCGGTGCTGGCTTTGTGGAAAGTGCTGCGCGGCGAACGCTTCGCGCAGTGGGAAACCGCGCGCGAAATGCCCATTGTGCCGGTTGAAACGCCAGTCACTGAAGAAAAAACCTCCGTTTTACCTCCCAAAATCACCTTAACGCCTTCTAAAACGCCCGATGCTTCGCCGAAAATGACGGTGACAGCGCCAGAAACGCCTTTTTTCCTCTCTGAAGCGGCGGTCGCTCCTGCCGAAGTCGGCGCGAGCGCCCAGCAACCATGACGCGAGTGCTTTTCTTCGCGCCGCGCGATTGCCGCCCGCCCAACACCGGCGCCAAACTGCGGAACTATCATCTGTGCCGCGAATTGTCGCGCGAAGCGCACGTCACTTATCTCTCCTTCGAAGAGGACAACGAGGACGCCGGAAATGACGCCGTCGTCGAGGACATGGCGGAGCGCATCCTCACCGTGCCGCACCACAATCCGACCACGCCAATACAACTGGCGCGCGGATTGGTCGGGCCTTGGCCCTTCACGGTTCTCAAATACACCACGCCGGCGATGCAGTCGCGTCTCGCGGCGCTCTTGCGCGCCGAAACTTTCGATGTGGTTTTGATGCACAGCTTGCTGATGTCGGCTTACGGGCCGCTTTTGAAGAGCGCCAAACCGCGTCCGCTCTTGATTTGCGACTGGCACAACGTCGATTCCGAGGTTTTGGAGCGCTATGCCGCGCACGCGCCGAATTTGCCCCGCAAAATCTACGCTCTGGCGACGGCGCGCCGTCTGGCGCGGCTGGAAAAAGCGCAAATGCCGCGTTTCGACGCGCATTTCACCGTCAGCGACCGCGACACCCGCCATTTGCGCTCCTTGTCGCCCGATTCGGCGGTGTGGACGCTCGAAAACGGAACTGAAACCGCCGGTTTTGCGCGCGGCGAGGCTGGCGGCGCGCAGGTGCAGCGTTTCGCCGACCGCCGCCAGAAAGACCGCCGCCAAAAACAGGTTCCGCTCGCCGAAGATCAAGTCGAACGGCGCCAGGGCGACCGCCGCCAAAATCAGCGCCGCGAGCGCGGCGCGCCTCACCGCATTTTGTTCGTCGGTTCGATGGATTATCACCCCAACGTCGACGCCGCGCTTCATTTCGCGCAAAACACCTGGCCGCGCGTGCATTCGCAGCGTCCGGGCTGGGTTTTCACCATCGTAGGCCGCGATCCCTCGCCCGCGGTGCGCGAATTGGCGCAGCTTCCCGGCATCGAAGTCACCGGCACCGTCCCCGACGTGCGCCCGTTTTACCGCGAAGCGCTCGCCTCGGTCGTCCCGCTGCGCGTGGGCGGCGGCTCCAGACTCAAAATCCTCGAAGCGATGGCGGCGCGCGTGCCGGTGGTTTCGACCACGCTCGGCGCCGAAGGATTGGAAGTCAGCGACGGCGAAACCATTCTCATCGCCGACGAACCGGCGGAGATGGCGCGCGTGCTGCTCGAACTTTCTCAAGACGCGCCGCGAAGCGCTGCAATGGTGGAAAAGGCGCACCAACTGATGCTTTCGCGCTACGATTGGAGCGCCATCGGCACGCGCTTGCGCGCCATTTGCGCCGAACTTTTGGAAGCGAAAACCGCGCTCGAAGGGGTCGAAAAGTGAGGATTCTGCTCCTCGACGGCAACGAAAACCAGGCGGTCGCGTGCGTGCGCTCGCTGGGCCGCGCCGGGCACCGCGTCGAAGTCGGCGCCGCGCAGAGTTGGTCGAAAGCGGGCTGGTCGCGCTTTGCCGGCGAGCGCTTCACCTATCCCGCGCCCGAAGAGGACGCGGTCGCTTTCGTCGATTTTCTGGCCAAACGAGCCGCGCGCGAAGCCGGAACCCTGGTTTTGCCGCTCACCGAGCGCGCGACGTTGCCGATTTCGGCGCGGCGCGACTCGCTTTTGCAAGCCGGAGCGCGTCTGATTTTGCCCTCGCACGAAATCCTGCTCCGTGCCTTCGACAAACGCGAAACCACCGATTTAGCGCGCTCGCTGGGAATGCAAGTGCCGCAAACCCTGCATCTCGACACCCGCGAACAAGCGCTCGCTGCCGCGCCAAATTTCCCGTTTCCCGCGGTTTTGAAGCCGCGCGCCTCACAGGAATTCGATCCGCAAACCGGGACTTTGCGCGCGACCGGCGCGCCGATTTACGCGCGCGATGAAAGTGAGTTCGTGGGCGCTTTCGACGAATTGAAGCAGCGCTGCCACGCGATTGTCGCGCAAGAGTGGATCGACGGGCAGGGCAGCGGCTATTTCGCCCTGATGAACCAGGGAAAACTGCGCGCCGAATTCGCCCATCGCCGCTTGCGCGACGTGCGCCCCACCGGTTCCGGCTCGGCGCTGCGCGAAAGCGTGGCCATCGAGGTGGAAATGCGCGACGGCGCGCTCGCTTTGCTGGAAGAATTGCACTGGCACGGCGTGGCGATGGTTGAATTTCGCGTTCGAAAAGACGGCACGCCGGTTTTTCTCGAAGTCAATGGCCGCTTCTGGAATTCGCTCGCGCTCGCCGTCAATGCGGGCGTCGATTTCCCCGCCATGCTCGCCGAAATCGCCGAATTCGGCGATGTCAAAACGCCGTTTCCAAGTTATTCCGAAGGCATAAAATGCCGCTGGCTTTTGGGTGACACGCGCCATCTCATCGAAGTCTTTCGTGGCGCGCCGCCTTCGTTTCCCGGCCAATTTCCGGCTCGCGGCGCGGCTTTGCGCGCGTTTTTGACGCCCCAACCCGGCATCTGGAGCGACAATTTTCAACTTGCCGATCCTTTGCCCGAACTCGGCGACTGGCTCGATTTCGCGCTGCACCGTTTGATGCCGCAACGTCAGAAAAACGCGCCCACTTCAACGCCAGGGAAAGCTTCAGACCGAAAAACACGGCTCGGCGCGATGCATTTGCACTCGACCTATTCCGATGGCGAGTTTTCTTTGCCAGAACTGCGCGAACTTTTTATCGCCCAGGGCTGCGATTTCGCCTGTGTCACCGACCATGCCGAAAGTCTGGATGCCGACCAGTTGGCGGCTTACAGCAGCGAGTGTGAAGCGCTTTCCGACGCCAATTTTCGCTTGGTTCCCGGCCTCGAATACGCGTGCGGGCGGCTTCACATCCTCGGTTATGGCGTGACGATGCCCATCGATTCGACCGAACCCAATGAGGTGATCGCGGCCATCAAAGCGGCGGGCGGCGTGTGCGTGATCGCGCATCCGCAGGAGCGGTTTTTCGCGCGCATCGAAGGCCTGGAAACCTTGCCGCATGGCATCGAAATCTGGAATTCCAAATACGACGGGCGTTACGCGCCGCGCCCATCCGTTTGGTCGCTTTTGAATCGGCTGAAACGGCGTGAGGCGTCGCTGCTCGGCTTTTTCGGGCAGGATTTGCACTGGAAAAAGCAGTTTCGCGGCCTGTTCTGTCGAATCCAGTGCGAGGAGTTGAGCCGTGAGGCAATTTTAGCGGCGCTGTTGCGCGGCGATTTCACCGGCGTTCACGGCGAGTTGGGGCTGCCTTCGAGCGGAGTTTTAGCGCCCGAAGTTCGCATTCAACTCAAGCGGGCGCTCATCGCGTCACGGATGCTGCGCCGCGTGACGGCGCGCGCGGCCCAAGTCGGGAAAATGGTGCCTGCGCCGCTCAAAGCGCAGTTGCGGAGGGTGTTTTGATGAGCCAAAGCGCGACTTTGCTGATGTATCACGAACTGGCGCGCGCCGGTCGGCCTTTGTGCGACGAAAGTCCCGGCTACACGCGCTACGTCGTGCCCGAAGCGAGGTTTGCGGCGCATCTGGCGCGCCTCAAATCGCTCGGAATGCCCGGTTCGAGCGTTTCACAGGCGTTGCAAAATGGCGGCGTCGCCCTCACTTTCGATGATGGCTGCGAAACCGATTGGCTCATTGCCGCGCCGCTGCTCCAAGCGGCAGATTTTGGCGCCACGTTTTACATCGTCGCCGGATGGATTGGCCGCGCCGGGTTTCTCGGCGAAAAACCATTGGTTGAACTGGCGGATGCGGGCTTCGAAATCGGTTCGCACGGCCAGAGCCACGCGTTTTTGAGCGATTTGAGCGACGAAGCCTTGCGCGCCGAAATGCGCGACTCGAAAACCAAATTGGAGCAGATCACCGGACGCGAAATCGCGCATTTTTCGTGTCCCGGCGGGCGATTCGATGCGCGCGTGGCCAGTGTCGGACGCGAATTGGGCTACGCTTCGGTGGCGACCAGTCGTGCCGGCATCAATTTGCCGGAAGCCGACCGGTTTCGGCTCGCGCGCATGGCGATTCAGCAAAGCACTTCGATGAGCGATTTCGAGCGCGCGTGCCGCGGCGAGCTATCCGGGCGCGACAGGGTGCGCGGCACGGTTTTGCGAATGGCCAAAGCGGTTCTGGGCAATGGCGCCTATCAAAAAATGCGCGGCGCGGCGCTGGAGAAGAAAAGCGAATCAATTCGCCGCAAATGAGGAGCGAAACCTGACGGTTAGTGGCTCCGTGGGGCGGCACGCCGGTTTGTAGTAGCGCCGCAAGGCGCGTTTGGACAGCGTATCAGTGCTGCGAGACGCGCCTTGCGGCGCTACTACAAACCGGCGTGCCACTCCACGGAGCCGCTACCAACCGACTTCGCAGGTTGCTGGCCCGCAATTTTTCCGAAACGTCGCATCTTCCCAACCTGCGAAGGCAGGTTTCGCTCCTCTTTGCGGCGAATTGATTCGCCGAAAATCATGATTCAACTTCTCGCCGTTGTCGAAGCCGCCACCGTGACCGGCCCGGCCAAAAACCTGCTCGAATTCTGTCGCACCGCGCGCCATCCCGCCGATGGCAAAGAAGGCGTCGAGGTTTCATTGGTGACTTTTCATCGCGGTGACGGCGCGGCGCGGCGCGAGGGCGAAGCGGAGAACGAATTCGTCGCGGCGGCGCGCAAATCCGGGGTTTTCATCGCGGTTTTGCCCGAAGCGGGGCGCTTCGACCGGGGCGTGATCGAAGGATTGCGCGCCGTCGCCAAAACCCGCAAACCCGACATCGTGCAAAGCCACAGCGTCAAAGGCCACGCCGTGATGCGAATGTCGGGTTTGTGGCGCGCGCATCCGTGGGTCGCCTGGCACCACGCCTACACCGCGACCGACGCCAAAATGCACCTTTACAACCAGATGGATCGCTGGTCGCTGCGCGCGCCCAAATTGGTGATGACGGTCAACAAGCCCTTCGTGCGCGATTTGGAGCGCATCGGCGTTGCGCCCAGGCGCATTCGCGTGCTGCACAATCAGGCGCGCATCGGCTGGAACGCGAATGTTTCGGCTCAGGCCATCGAAGATCTGAGAAATCGTCTGGATATCGACAAAAACGAGAAAGTCGTCCTCGCGGTCGGACGATTTTCGCTCGAAAAAGGCCACATCGACCTGATTCACGCCTTCGCCGATTTGTGCGCCAAAAACCCGCAAATGGCGGTGCGGTTAGTGCTGGTTGGCGAAGGCCCAGAGCGCGCCAATTTGGAAAGCGCGGCGAAAAAATTGGGAATTTCCAAAAAAGTCGTTTTCGCCGGACAGATCAGCGATGTCGGGCCATATTTCGCGCTCGCCGACGCCATGGCGCTGCCCTCGCACGGCGAAGGTTCGCCCAATGTGCTGCTCGAAGCGATGGCGGCGGGATTGCCGACCGTCTCGACGACGGTGGGCGGCATTCCCGAAATCGTCCAGCACAATCAGAGCGCGCTTTTGCTCGAAGCGCGCGATGTCGGCGCCATGACGCGCGAATTGGAGCGGGTTTTGAAAGACGAAGAATTGGCGCGCAGTCTGGCGAAAAACGCGCTCGAAGAAGCGCAGAAATACGCGCCGGAAGTGCGTTTGCAGGCGCTTTTGGAGATTTATCGCGGCATCGCGCGCGGTGGCAAAGTCTGATGGAGCGCGCGAACCACTCCAAACCCCAACTCATGTTCTATCTCTTCCAACGCGCGCTCGCTCTGGCGCTGTTTTCCTGCTCTTTTGCGCTCTGTCACCAGGCCAGCGCGCGCACGATCTACGTTGCGCCCGGCGGCAGCGGTAGCGGCGCGATTTCCGCTCCGCTCGGCGATGTTTCGCGCGCGGCTCGCGCGGCGGGTGCGGGCGATAAAATCGTGCTGCGCGGCGGCGTTTACGATCTCCAAAAAGGCGTTTACCTCGACAAACCCGGCGTGTCGCTCGTCGGTTTTCGCGGCGAAAAACCGGTTTTGCGCGCGCCCAGCGACGAATCTTCTCCGGTGGCAAGCGTTGTCGTCGTCACCGCGCCGCGCGTTTTGGTTTCGGGCCTGGAAATTCGCGGCGGCAGCTATTACGGCCTCAAGATCGACGTGGACGAGGCCAAAACGCCCGCCCGCGGCGTGATCGTGCGCGGTTGTCGCATCGGCGCGACGGGGCGCGATTGCGTCAAAACTTTCAACGCCGACCAGTTGCTGATCGAAAGCTGCAATATCGGCCCGTCCGGGCTGCGCGACCCTTCCAACGCCGAGGGCATCGATTCGATTGGCTCGCGCGGCGTCAAAATCCGCAATTGTTTCGTTCACGACATCGCCACCAACGGCATTTATTTCAAAGGCGGCACTACCGATGGCGTTGTCGAGGGCTGCCACCTTCAAAATATGCGTTTTGGGTCGGGGATTTTGCTGGGCCAGGACACCGACGCCGAATTCATGCGCGACGGCACGCCCTTCGAGGCGCGGCGCTGCGTGGCGCGCAACAACATCGTGAGTGGCGCCGCCGGGTCGGGCGTGGGCACCTTTTCGGGCGAAAATATCCGCTTTGAAAACAACACTTTGCTCAACGTGGCGCGCCAGAGCGGTGCGGGTTTGTGGGTTGTCGTCAACCGGCGCGGTGTCGCCTCGCGCGGCGTCAGTTTTAACCGCAACATCGTGGTGCAATCGGGCGCGCGGCCTTTCGTTTTTTTGCAGGATATGGCGGGCACGCTGGCGGCGCAGAACAACCTCTATTTCTCGACGGGAAACGCGGGAGTTTTTCGCATCGAGCGGCAGAGAAGCGTGCGAAATCTGCCGCTTTCGGTGTGGCGCGCCGCGATTGGAGGCGATTCCGGCTCGCGCATCGCCAATCCGCTGGTCGATAGCGCCAGGGGTTACAAGCCGCGCGCGGGCAGCCCGGCGCTGGGGCGCGGAGTGCGTATCGGCGCGCGCTGAAGGTCAAATGCGATGATAAAAGTGGAGAAAATCACCGCGCGCGCGGCGTTTGCGGAGTTGGAATCGGAGTGGAATGCGCTGTTGCAGCGCAGCGGCAGCAACACGGTGACGCTAACGCACCAGTGGCAATCGACCTGGTGGGACGTGTTTGGAGCGGGGCGCGAACTGGGTTTGCTGGTCGCGCGCGAGGGCGAAAGTCTGGTTGGCATTGCGCCGCTTTTGACGCGCCGCGTGCGCGTGTTCGGGGTTCCGCTGCGGCGCGTCGAATTTCTGGCATCGGGCGAGGACGAAGCCGACGAGATTTGCTCGGATTACCTCGATTTCATCATCGAAACAGGCCGCGAAAGCGAAGTTTTGGGCGCGATGCTCGACTTTTTGGCAGCGGACACAAGTTGGGATGAACTGCTGGTGACCGATATTTCGGGCGAATCGCCGAATCTGGAGCCGCTGCGAAAACTTTGCGCGGCGCGCGGTCTGTCCTGCGATGTCACGCGCGAGCAAACCTGCATTTTCGTGCCGCTTCCCACTTCGCGCGACGAGCTTTTGACGACGATCAGCTCTCAGAAGCGCAAACGCCTTCAAAAAGACCGCCGCACCGTCGCCGAACGCGGGATGCGCGTCGAAATGGTCGATAGCCTGGCCGATTTCGACGCGGCGTTTGAAACTCTGGTGGAATTGCATCAGGAGCGCTGGATTTCGCGCGGCTTTCCCGGCTCGTTTTCCAGCGCCAAATTCCTGCGTTTTCACCGCGATCTGGCGCCCAAAATGTTGGAGCGCGGCTGGCTCAAAATTTGGGTGCTGTGGCAGGATGACGGGCCTTTGTGCGCGGTGTATGATTTCGTTTACGGCGGCAAAATTTCGCATTATCAGAGCGGCATGGGCGCGCTCGAAACGGCGCTTTTGCAGCCCGGAATGCTGATCCGCGATTATGCGCTCGAAGACGGCATCGCGCATGGGATGAGCGAGTGCGATTTCCTCAAAGGCGAGGTCGGCAGCTACAAAATGAGCTGGGGCGGCCAAACCCGGCCCATTTTGCAGCTTCGACTCGCGCGCGGCGGCCCCAGGGAAGCGCTTTTTCAAGCCGTGAGCCGGGTCGTCGAGCGGCTGCGACCTTTGCGGCGGCGCATGGTGGCGTGTTGGAAAAAAGCGCACCAGACAGAAACGACTTAATCGAGAAAAAGCGCAGGGGCCAACTTCTATTTGGCAGCATTGTTTCTAAAGGTGCAGAGTGACGCAGGGTTTTCTCCTTGCGCCTAACCTTCGCCAATGCTCACCTGTTCCAATCAAAAACCCGTCCTCGCTGAATTGGCGCCTTCGCACCGCCTCGTAGCGCAGCATACTTCGTTAGCGGCGATTTCAGCCGAACCGCAAGAGAATTTAGTCGCTTCACTGCCGATGGAATCCCCAACGTTGCCGTCTGAACCTGTCAGTCCCGCGATGGAAATCGTGGTGCTACGCGGTGCTAAAGCACTGGAGCCGTTCGTGGCGGCGTGGCAAGACCTCGCCGACGGCGCGTGCGAACCGAACGTGTTTTACGAGCCGTGGATGGTTTTGCCCGCGCTGGAGGCTTTATCGCCTTCGCCCGCGCCCGAATTTCACCTCATTTTCGCGCCGGGCCGCGGGCCTGACTCGGCCAAACCGCAGCTTTGCGGCCTGTTTCCCCTGGTGCGTGGGCGGCGTTACAAGGGCATGAATACCCCGTTTCTGCGGATGTGGAAACACCTTTACTGCGCGATTTGCACGCCGCTTTTGCGCCGCGGTCACGAAGTCGAGGCTTTCAATGCGCTACTCGAATTTCTGTCCAGTCGGCGCCGCGGCGCGACGTTGCTGGAAATGCAATACGTGTCGGGCGATGGGCCATTTGGTCGCGCCCAGGTCGAAGTGTTCGGCGAGCGCGGCACCACGACTTTTATCGAAGATATCTGGACGCGCGCGATGTTGCGGCCCGAAGCGGGCACAACCGGCGAAGAGTATTTGAAAGCCGGTATGTCGGGCAAGCGCCGCAAGGAGTTCCGCCGCAAAGAAAACCGCCTCGCCGAACACGGCGCCGTGACATACACCGAACTGGAACGCGAAACCGACCCCGGTGCTGAACTCGAACGCTATATCTCCGAATTTTTGCGCCTGGAAAGTTCCGGATGGAAAGGCGAAACCGGTAGCGCCTTCCTCTGCAATCCGGCTCACGAGCAGTTTTTTCGCACCATCGTGACGCAGGCGCATACGCGCGGACGCTTGATGCTGGCGACGCTGCGCGTGGGAGGCGAGGCCATCGCCGCCAAATGCGATTTTCTGGCTGGAACCGGTGCTTACGCCTTTAAAATCGGCTTCGACGAGCAATACGCGCGCTATTCGCCCGGCGTTTTGCTGGAAATGGAAGGCGTTCGCCAACTCCACCAAAATTCCAAGCTGCGTTGGATGGACTCGTGCGCGGCTCCCAATCACCCGATGATCAACCGTTTGTGGCTGGAGCGCCGCACCCTGCAAACCGTGGTTATCGCCACGGGGCGCGGACGCGGCGAACTGGTCGTGGCCGGATTGCCCATGCTGCGCTACCTCAAACGCGCCGCGCGCCGCGCCCTGGGCCGCGCGCCCCAACCCACTCTTGCCGACCGGAGCGAACCATGACCCCTTCCATTTCCAATCCTGCCCAAACCCTGCTCGAACTCGACGCCGCCACCTTCGAGCGCAGTTTCAACCGCCGCGCTTTCAAAGTGAGGCACCATCTGAGCGCCCATCCTTTGCTGAATTTGCCGCGCCTGCTCGAACTTTCGCGTGCCCTGCCCGAACAGTTGGTCGAATACAACGCGGGCAACGCCTCGATCAGCCAAAACCCCGATGAAACGCCGCGCACCGGGCTTTCCATTGAAGAAACGCTGCGCCGCATCGAAGAAGAGTGTTCCTGGCTGGTGCTCAAAAACGTCGAGCGCGATCCGGAATACAAAGCGCTGCTGGACGCCTGTCTGGACGAGATTCAGCCGTTTTCCGACCCGGTGGCGCCCGGAATGTGCGGGCGCGAAGCGTTTATTTTCGTTTCCTCGCCGGGTTCGACCACGCCGTTTCACATCGACCCGGAATACAATTTTCTGCTGCAAATTCAAGGCACCAAATTCATGACGGTCTTCGACCGCGCCGACCGCTCGGTCATATCGGAAGAAACCCTGGAAAGCTACTATTGCGGCGCGCACCGCAACCTGGAATTCAAGCCCGAATACGAGGCCAAAGGCCAGGCTTTCGAACTTTCGCCCGGCACCGGACTTCACGTTCCCGTCACCGCGCCGCACTTCGTCAGAAACGGCGATCAGGTCTCGATTTCGCTTTCCATCACCTTTCAAAACCCCGAAAACGAGCGCCGCCGCACCCTGTATCACGCCAACGCCGAACTCCGCAAACGCGGTCTCCGGCCCGTCGCGGTCGGCCATTCGCGCCTGCGCGACGGTGTGAAAGTCAACGCCTATCGCGCCCTGCGGCGCAGCGGACTCGCCGCGCGCAAGTAAAAAAATAAATTGCGACGAATGACGCCTCGCAGTCACGATGGTGGCTCCGAGGCGCTTCGTTTTTTCCTGATGCCCGTGCCTCCACTCAGCAAACGCGAACGCGCCTCGCGCCTCCTTGGTCAACCCGTTCTCGCACCGCTTCGAGGGCGCCGCGCGGCGCTGCGAATTCTGGCTTATCACCGCATCGTCGCGCCGCCGTGGGACGATTTTCGCTTCGACGAGCAGATCATCAGCGCCACGCCGGAAGCGTTCGAGGCGCAGATGCGTTTCGTGGCCAAAAATTTCGAGGTGGTTGGCTTCGCCGACCTGGAGAAATGCGAAATCGAAGGCAAACCCTGGCCCTCGCGCGCCCTCATCGTCACTTTTGACGACGGTTACCGCGATAATTACACGCTCGCCTGGCCGATTTTGCGCGAATTAAAGCTGCCGGCGACGATTTTTCTAACCACCGGTCATATCGGCGCGCAAAAGCTGTTCTGGTGGGACGCCATCGCCTTTGCTTTCAACACCTCGGATTTGCCATCGGTCGAGGTGCCCGAACTGGGCCAGGAGCCGTTTCCGCTCGCCACTCCCGCTCAAAAACGCGCCGCCATCGACGCGGCGCTGAGTTATTCGAAATCGGTTTCCGACGCGCAGCGCCGCGATTTCGTGGCGCGTCTGCCCGCGCTTCTCGAAGTCAATCTGGATGAAAATGTCGCGCGCGGAATGCACATCAACTGGGATGAAGTCCGCGAAATGGCGCGCGGCGGCGTGGAATTTGGTGGTCACACCGTGACGCACCCGATTCTGAGCCGCGTCGATGCCGAGCAGTTGGAGTTTGAAACCGCGCACTGCAAAGCCGAAATCGAGCGCGAGACCGGCCAAAACGTGCTGGCTTTCGCTTATCCCGCCGGAACCCGGCAGCGGCGCGACCCTGCGGCGCGCGCGGGCGTCGAGGCGAGCGGCTACCGCTTTGCCGTGGCCTACGACCAGGGCGTGGAACAGCATCCCGACCGCTTCGCCATGCCGCGACTTCACGTTGACCGCGACCAATCCCTGTCGCTGTTTCGCGCCAATCTGCTGTTTCCTGGCCTCATGCTGCGCTGATGACTCCTCCTTTTCCTATTTCGCTGCCCAACCCCGCCGTTTCGGTCGTGATTCCGGTGTATAATGGCGCGCATCTGATTTCCGCCTCGCTGGAAAGCGTTTTTAATCAGACGTTTCAGGATTTTGAAGTTCTCGTCGTGGACGACGGCTCGACCGACGGCACGCGCGAACTGCTCCAAACTTTCGAGCCGCAGGTGCGCGTTTTTCACCAGCCCAACGGCGGCGCATCGAGCGCGCGCAACCACGCGATTCGCCAGGCGCGCGGCGAATTCATCGCGTTTCTGGACGGCGACGACCTGTGGGAGCCGCGCAAACTCGAACTTCAGGTCGAAACTCTGCGCGCCCATCCCGAAAGTGGCCTGTGCAGCACCGAATGCGTTTGTTTCGATGAAAAGCGCGAATGGCCTCTGCATCTGCTGGCCAATGTTCCCGATGCGGGCATGGTTTTCGATCTGCTGCTCGTAGATCACTGCGTTACCACCTCGGCGGTGATGGTGCGGCGCGCCTGTCTGGACGATGTCGGCTGCTTCGATGAATCGCTGCGCGGCGCCGAAGATTACAACCTGTTTTTACGCCTCGCCAAAAAGTATCCGTTTCGCTTTTTGCGGGAAACTCTGGTCAAATCGCGGATTCACGCCGGCAATCTGTCGGCAAATCTGGCGCAAATGTGCCGCGACGAGATCGTCAATCTCGACAAAATCGACGCGCTTTATCCCGAACTTCGGTTGCCGCGGCGGAAATTGCAGGCCGGAATCTGGTTTCGTTTCGGGCAGTATCATTTCGACAACCACGACTTTTCCAACGCGCGCGTCGCTTTCGCGGAGTCGATCCGCCGCGCACCGCTGCGCGCGCCCAGCTACATCTACTTTTTCGCCTCGCTTTTGCCCGGCACGCCGCGCGAACGCGCGCGCGATGTGGTGCGAATCGCGCGCGCGCGCGTCGGAAAAGCGGTCAGTGAGCAGGGCGGGCTGCCACAACAAAAAGGCGGGGTCGCGGCCTCGCCAAAGACGGTGGTGATGGTGACGTGGTCGCTGGTGGCGGGCGGTTCCGAAACCTATGCGCTGACGCTGGCCAAAAACCTCGATAAAGCGCGTTTCGAGCCGATTTTGTGCGCGCTCGACCAGGGCGGCGCTCTCGAAGCCGAAATCCGCCACTTCAAAATCCCCTACCGCGTGATGCATCGGCGCGGCGGGCTGCAATTTCGGCTCATGGTGCGGATGTTTCGCCTCTTTCGCCAAACGCGCGCGCGGGTCGTGCATACCCACCATTTCAACCAGCTTTTTTATTCGCTTTTAGGCGCCAAACTCGTTGGCGCGCGCGTGATTCACACCGAACACTCGGTCGAAGCCTTCAAACGCCCGCGACTGCGCCTCGCGCTGCGGATTTTGTCGCGCTTTTGCCACCGCGTCGTGGTGATTGGCGAAGACGGCGCGCGCGTTTTGTGCGAAGATGTCGGCATTCCCGACGCCAAACTCGAAATCATTCGCGCCGGCGTCGATTTGGCCGCTTTCAACGAATCCAAAACCGAGGCGCGGCGCGAATTCGGCCTCAAAGCGAGTGCGCCGGTCGCGGCCATCGTGGCGCGCCTGTCGAGCGAGAAGAATCACCACAATCTGCTCGAAGCGTGGGCCAAAGTCATCCAAAAGGTGCCGGGCGCGACGCTTCTGGTCGCGGGCGCCGGGCCGGAGGAAGCCGCTTTGCGCGCTCAAATCGAGCGATTGGAATTGAAAGACAGCGTGCAACTGCTCGGCGTGCGCCGCGACGTGGCGCGGGTGCTGGCGGCGTGCAACCTGTTCGTTTTGGCCTCGGATCGGGAAGGACTTCCGGTTTCGGTGCTTGAAGCGATGGCCGCCGCGCGCGCCGTCGTCGCCACCGATGTCGGCGATTTGGGACGCGTCGTGCAGCCGGAAAAAACCGGGCTTTTGGTGCCGCCGCGCGACGCTGAAGCGCTCGCCGCGGCTCTGACCGCGCTTTTGAGCGACCTGAAACGCGCTGCGGAGTTGGGGAAAGCCGGGAAAAGCGCCGTCGCGGGATTTGGCCTGGCGCCGATGGTCGAAGCGCACCAGAAACTTTACGACGCGGAGGATTCTTGAGTTAGCAAGGCCATGTCGCTGCCAACTCAAACTCTCCCGCTATCCCATCCCAATGCAAAACGCTTTAGAAATCGCGCCCGAATCAGGAAGCGCGCCGGAAATCGAATCGGAAACCGAATCGCAGCCTCCCGCTTCGCCGCCATCGCGTTCGTTTTCGCAGATCATCCGCAACGTCCTCGTCAACTGGACGGCGTTTGCGGTGACGCTGCTCAGCGGTTTCTGGATGATGCCGTTTCTGATCCGGCATCTGGGTGAGGCGGAATATGCGGTGTGGATCATCACCGGGTCGCTGGTCAGCTATCTTGGACTGCTCGATTTCGGCATCACGCAATCGACGGTGAAATACGTCGCCGAACATCGCGCACGCGGCGACCAGGCCGCCATCAATCGCGTCGTCACCAGCGGTTTGAGCGTTTTTTCGGTCGTCGGCGCGTTTTCGCTGCTGGCGAGCCTGGGACTCGCGCTGCATTTCAACCGGTTTTTCCCTTCGCAGTTGCCCGATTCCACCGTGGCGATTGTCGTCGCTCTGGTCGGCCTCAACGTGGCGATCACTTTTCCGGCCTCGGTTTTTCTGGGCGTTTTGCGCGGTTATCAGCGCTACGACATCGGCGCGGCGGCGATGTCGGTTTCCATCGTCACGCGCTGCGCGGTCATCGCGTGGGTGATTTCCGATGGCTACGGCCTCGTCGCGCTCGCCGCGATCACGCTCTTTTTCGATGTTTTGCGGCTCGTTTATGTGACTTATCGCGTTTTTCGGCTCAACTCCGACATCCGCATCGGGCGCGCCCATTTCGCCAGCAGCGAACTGAAAAAGCTGTTCGGGCACAGCGTGTGGATTTTCCTGATCATGGTGGGCGACCAGATCAATTTCGCCACCGATACCATCGTCATCGGCTACTTTTTGCCGCCGGTGGCGCTCACCATTTATGCTATCGCGGGGCGTCTGGTCACCTATCTGCGCCAGTTGGTTTTGGAAATGGTCGGCGTTTTGATGCCCGCCGTGTCGGGTTTGCACGCCCAGGACGACGCGGCGGGCGTCGAGGCGCTTTTGGTCGCGGGCGCCAAATGGACGACGCTGCTGGCCTTGCCGCCGGCGGCAGTGTTCTGGGTTCTGGGCGAGCGTTTCATCAGCCTGTGGATCGGGCCAAAATATGCGCCCGGCGCGTCGCAGCTACTCGACATTTTGACGGTGGGCGTGCTGGCGCATCTGGCAGAAATGACCGTTACCACGGTGTTGGTCGGCACCGGGCGGGCGCGGGTCGTGGCGCGCTGGGTGGTGGCGCAGGCGCTGGTCAATCTCGCGCTGAGTTTGATTTTGATCCGCACCTACGGCCTGGTGGGTGTGGCGCTGGGCACCACGATTTCGATGGTCGGCTTCGCGCTCGCCTCGATTCCGACCTATTTTCATTTCCATTTGCGGGTTTCGCTGGTCAGCTTCATCAAAAACGCTCTGGCCGGGCCGTTGTGGGCGCAGATTCCTTTTGTCGCCGCGCTGTTTTTGCTGCGGTATTTCGTGCCGATGCCGTCGCTGCCAGCGTTTTTTGGCGCGATTTTTCTGCTCGCGCCGCTTTATGGCGCGACGGTGTTCGCGCTGTGCCTGGATGCGGGCGAACGCGCCGCGGTCTGCGCGCGACTGGGTTGGAAAAAGCGCGTTAGCGCCGCCAGTTCGTGAACCAATTGGTGAAGCAATGGCAACTCCGGCAAAGATTTCGATCTCGGCGCCAAAAGTTCGCTGGCTGTTCATCTCCGGCGACCTGGCGGGTTAAAATCAAGGGGTCGTTTTAATTTTCGGGAGAAAACTCAGATGAAATCCTCTTTTTCAGGTCTCACCCACCTTTTGTCCGGCGCTGCGGCGCTGGGCGCGCTCGCATTGGCCGGTTGCGGCGGCGGCACCAGCCCGCAAAGACCCGTCGCAACGCCGACTCCGACCGGGCCGCAACCGACCGCGACGCCCGATCCGAGCGTGGCGCTACTCAATACCATCGTTTTCGTGTCGAACCGCGACGGCAACAACGAGATTTACTCGATGCGCTCCGACGGCTCGGCTCAAACCCGACTTACCACCTCGCCCGCGGCGGACAACTCGCCGTCGCGCTCGCGCGACGGTCGCCGCGTGGTGTTTTCGTCGCTGCGCGCGGGCAATCCGGAGATTTATGCGATGGGAATCGAGGGCGAAGCCGCCAACTTGGTGCGCCTGACCACGGACACGGGAACTTCGGCGCCCGACGACACCAACCCGACGTTTTCCGCCGACGGCAGCCGCATCGCCTGGGTTTCGACGCGCGGCGGCACCGCCAACGTGTGGATCATGGACTCGACCGGCGCCAATCAGCGCCAGATCACCACCGAAGGCAACGTCTCGTCGGTCGCATTTTCGCCCGATGGCAGCGAGGTCGCGTTTTCGGTCGCTCGCACCGCCAATGCAATCCTCGTGGTCAGAAACATCGCGTCGGGAGCGGAGCGCATCGTGGCGCAGGGCAGCTTCTCGGCGCTGGAGCCGCGCTACAGTCCAAGTGGCGGCCAGATCGTTTTCACCGCGCTCACACCGGGCACCGAAACGCGCCGTCTGCGTTTCGTCAACCTGGCGAGCGGAACCATCAGCGATGGGCCGGGCGAAGGCAACGGAGCGGGCAATTTCGAGCTGTCAGCGGCCTTTAGCCCGGATGGAAGCCGCTTGGTTTTCGAAGTCGCGGGCGCCACGTCACCTCAAATCGGGGTTTCGACCGCGCTGACCGGATCGGCCACCACCACGCTCACTTCGCAGGGACAGAATTCTTCGCCATCGTGGGGGCAGTAGGTCTGGATCCAGTAGGCCTGGGGCCAGTAAATTCGGCGTCTCCAAAACAAAAACCCCGCTCCACGAGCGGGGTTTTTGTTTTGGTATAGCGCCCGAGTTTCAAGAGGCTACACTTGTCGCATGGGCAAATCATATAGCGAGGACTTGCGGTTGAAGGCGTTAGCGGCCTTGGATGGCGGGCAGACGACGATGGCAATCCCCAAGAGCT
>JAABUN010003099.1_pt1 | contig 26940 bp, 28 predicted proteins | sample 5559311 | NCBI WGS metagenome assembly JAABUN01 (sample SAMN10711877, study PRJNA513370) | rock metagenome | isolation source: Antarctica rocks | place: Antarctica: Victoria Land, Siegfried Peak sud
AGCGTGACCGTCAGCATGCGCTGCGATATCCCGCCGACCCGGCGCTTGATCTCGTTGAACCGCAGCTTTCCTGGTTCCAGCAGCATCACGACCAGCATGGTCCATTTGTCGCCAATCCGCGCCAAGATGACGTTAGCGATCCCGCAGTCGCCAGCCACATGGCCCGTGCCCTCTTGGTCTCGGCCGATAAAGGTTACCTCCATGTGCCTACGTTCAGCGGACGTGCCTTCTTGCGCAGGATACCGTGCAGTCATTTAACTAGTCCTGGTTACCAATCAGAACTGTGAGGCTACTCCCTATCATGAAGCTGCTCCACATCGATTCCAGCATCCTGGGCGACAATTCTGTCAGCCGGGCCATCTCGGCCGCGGTCGTCGCGCGGATGCGGGAGCTACACGGCGATAATCTTGAGGTGGCGACGCGCGACTTGGCCGCTGTGCCGATCCCGCACCTGACCGGTGCGTACCTCGCGGGCAAGTCTGCGGAGGTGCAGCACAATCAGGCGCTGCAGGAGGATCTCAACCTCGGCGGCGCGGCGTTGGCCGAATTCCAGGCAGCCGACATCGTGGTGGTGGGCGCGCCGTTGTACAACTTCACAATCCCCAGCCAGTTGAAGACGTGGGTGGATCGCATCGTCGTCGCCGGTCAGACGTTCCGCTACACGGAAGCCGGGGCGGTCGGTCTTGCGGGCGGCAAACGTGTGGTGCTCGCCCTATCGCGCGGCGGGTTCTACAGCCCCGGCAAGCCCTACGCCGCATTCGAGCATGCCGAGAGCTATTTGCGAACGGTTTTCGGCTTCATTGGTATTTCGAACGTAGAGGCGATCCTCGCCGAAGGCGTGGCAATCGGGCCTGAGCAGCGCAAAACTGCGCTGGATGCGGCGCTGGGTATGTCAGCAACGCTGAGCTGATCCGTCCCGCCTACAGGACCAAGCACGCCGTGTCATCGGCCGCACCTGCGATGACACGGCAGCTTGCGGCGGGAGCGCTAGCGCTACTTTGGCATTTTCAGGCTAGAGGATTTCTGGAACCTTCGCTGGCAAAAGGGGCACTGGGCAGCCCCACTACACCAGCACGGGCAGGAACCACTTCATCGGCATGGATATCATCGATCCTACGGTCGACTACCTGGCCCTGGCAGCATCCTTCGGCGTGCCGGCACGGCGGGTCGAGCGCGCCGCCGACATCTCAGGCGCCGTCGAGGCCGGCATTGCGTCGGGACGGCCAAACCTCATCGACGTCGCGATCACACCATAGGCACCGGGTATCCCGATCTCCCGCGTCGAAGGAAGCATAGACGTGACTACAATCCAGGCGCTTGCGTTTGCGAGTTTCACCTTCGCTAATTCCATCACCCCAGGGCCAAACAACACCATGTTGCTTGCGTCGGGAGCAAACTACGGCTTTGCTCGGACGGTTCTACATATCGCTGGAATCACCGCTGGCTGCATCGTCATGCTGTTGTTGGTTGGGTTCGGGCTTGGGCAGTTCTTTGCCGCCTTTCCCGTCATCTACGACGTGCTGCGCGACGTGGGCGCCGCTTACTTGCTGTGGCTGGCCTGGAAGATCGCACGCGCCAGCCCGCCCAGTGCCGACCGCGCCGAAGGAAGGCCCATGACGTTCCTGCAGGCCGCCGTGTTCCAGTGGGTTAACCCGAAGGCCTGGGTCATCGTCATCAGTGCGGTGACGGCATATACAAACCACGCCGGGTTCGGGAACGACGTCATCACCCTTGCGGTGATCCTCTCACTCGTCATGACGCCGAGCATCGGCGTCTGGGCTGGCTGTGGCACGGTTTTGAAAGCCATCCTATTGCATCCAGGCCGCATACGCACGTTCAATATGGCAATGGCACTTCTATTGGTGCTCTCTCTGCTACCAATGTTTGCCATGTAGGTTTAGCCGCTGGCAGCCATCGACGCGCCTGCTCACATGACCTGCCGCCGCACCCGCCATAGTCGCGTCGTGCACCCCAAAATATATTCGTACTCACAATCACCGCCAATAGGGCTCAGTAATCACTAGGCTGTGCAGATTGGCCATCTGGTGCCCCGGCATTTGCCCGGCAGCCAGGGTCAGGGGTGTCCGTCAGGGGCCGTCCACACCAACAAACGAAACCTGACGGACACGACGCTTTGGCAGACCGTATCCCACTGGCAGGATGTCCGTTGATTGAGCATTGAGCATTGAGCAGTAGCGGAGCAGGACATCCTTTTCAGGCTTCGCCGGCGATCACGCTCGGCTTAGCCGCCGATATGCAACTGGGGTAATGCTCAGGGCGGTGCGCATATGCCGCGTTAGGTGCGCCTGGTCGGCGAAGCCGCACTCCAGCGCGATGCCAGCGATCGGTTTCGCGGTCGAGGTCAGCTCGGCGCGGGCGCGGGCGAGGCGGCGCTCCATTAGGTAGTGGTGCGGCGTGGTGCCCAGCGCGCCCCGGAAAGCGAGCACGAGGAAGCCAACTGACAGGCCGAGCTCGGCAGCAAAATCCGCCGTCTCGATCCGCTCATTCAAGCGCGCGGCGATCAGGCGGTCGATCACCGCCATCCGCGCGGAGGTGAGCCATCCTGCTGCGCGTCCAGGGCCTCCCTGGAAGCGCGCCAGCAGCGCCGCGCGCAGCACGTCAACCATCGCCGTCGCGGCCTGGGCGTGCGCCGGGCCTGCGAGCAGCCAGCGGCGCAGCGCCCGCGCTGTCGCCAAGGCGGTGGGGTCGGCGGCGTCGTTCACCGCGCGCACGGCCGCATCCGGATGGGCGATGGCATCTACCGCGAGGCCACGCAACACCAGGTACTCGCCACCTGTGCGCGAGGTGGAGAAGGCCGGGCAACCTGGCGGGATCCACGCCAGGGTGTTGGCCCCGCGCCGGAACGGTCGGACGCGGTCGGAGGCGATGGCATCCTCGCCCTCCTGTGCCTCGAAGGCGAAGCCCACCACGCCCTGCCCACCCCCGTCGCGCACTTCATAGGGCGCGCGTGGCCAGAGTTCGGCAACGAGGCCGCCGCCCAACCCAGCCATTGCGAAAGGAACAGCGTTCATGTGCGTCCTGTTCAAGATGCCTGGCCCGGAAGCGTGCAAATGCCTGGGGCAGCTACGGAGGCGGCGATGGATGAAGGTAGAAACACGATGCGTATGTTGGGGCTACTGGGGGGCATGAGCTGGGAGAGCACCCTGCTTTACTACCGCCTGCTAAACGAGGGGGTGAAGGCCCGGTTGGGCGGACTCCACTCCGCCCCGCTGCTCCTGTGGTCCCTGGACTTCGCGCCGGTTGCGGAGCGGCAGGCAGCGGGCGAGTGGGAGGTGCTGGGCCGGGAGCTGGGCGGAGCAGGGCGGCGGCTCGCGCAGGCAGGCGCCGAGGCGCTGCTGATCTGCACCAACACCATGCACCGCGTCCATGCCGAGGTAGAGGCAGCGGCCGGGGTGTCCGCGATCCACATCGCGGACGCGACAGGCGCTGCGTTGCGCCGCGCAGGCTGCCACCGCCCCGCCCTGCTGGGGACGCGTTTCACCATGGAGGGTGCATTTTACCGCGCGCGGCTTGCGGAGCGGCATGGGGTGGAGGCGCTCGTGCCCGATGAGGCCGGGCGCACCCTCGTGCATGAGGTCATTTACGGGGAACTCTGCCGCGGGATCATCCGGCCGGAGTCGAAGGCCGCATACTTGGAGGTGATCGGGCGCTTGCGCGAAGAGGGAGCGGACAGCGTGATCCTGGGCTGCACGGAGGTGACGCTTTTGGTCGGGCAGCCCGACATCGACCTACCGGTGTTCGATACGACGGCCATCCACGCCCAGGCGGGCGTGGAGTTCATAGTCGGGATGAATTTCGCGGCGGCCGAGAGCTAACCAGCCAGGGCGTCCATCAAACGAACCATGGCGGACAGCGGCCTGCTCCGTCCGGGAACTCCTGGATGGGACGGCCAGGCGGATAGCTTGATTGCCAGATGGCGAAACGGACAGCACTGGTAAGACGCGCAGCGCACCTGGGGCAGGCACCGCCCTACATCCGCAATCCCCGGCGCTGCCCTTGGTGTTCGCGCTCGGCCTCGCGCTGGGCCAGGCCGGCGCCGGTCCGCTCGCCCTGCTTCAACGTCGCGGTGAGCTGGGCCACCTGGTCCAGTGCCGGTCGCTGCTCCGGGGCGACGGACGCCGACGTGACCGCGCCGGCCCGGCCCTCGGCCCGCAGCATGGCGCGCACGCCCTCCGCCCCGAACCGCCGTTCCACCGCCGCCCCGAACCGCTCCAGCTCGGCCGCAACCGGCGTGTCCGCCTGCGCCGCCCGCCACGCCTCTCCCCGCACCTGCTCGGTTCCTGCCGCGGCCACGGCGCCCAGCGCCACCTCGGCCACGGGTGACAGGCGCGGGATGCCGGCCGCGTCTGCCGCACGCTGCGCCTCTACGTTGCCGCGGTAGGCCCGCTCCGCCCACCCCTCGGCCGTGCCGATGCGGGTCAGGCTACCCGGCAGCGCACCCGCGGCCCGCTCCGCGTTGGCCCGCTCCTGCTTGGCCGCACCCGACGCGAGCCACCCCGCCTTGCCCCGCAGCACGCCAAGCTGCTCCGGCTCACGTGCCAGCCGCGCCGCGGCACTGGTCCACCCTTCGCGCTTGACCAACTCGTCCAGCGCAGCGCGCGCCCCGTGCGGGTCCTTGTAGGCCCCTTGCAGGTAGCTCCACCGCGCCTCCCGCTCGCGCTGCACCGCCTTGTCCGCTACCACCGCCGCCGCGACCTCGCCGGGACCGGTACCCCGCCCCAGGCTGTCCCGCCCCTGCCCGGACGGGTCCACGTAGGGCGGGATTAGCCAGCCCCCGGCAGACTGCCCCTGCCCTTCCCCGACCTTCGCCACACCAGGCTGTGCCGCCACTGCTTGGGCCACGCTGGGCGCTGCCGCAGCAGCAGCCTGGCCGGCACGGACGCCCTCACCTGGCGACTGCTGGTCCGGCTCCGCCGCCCCCTGTGTCCTCTGCCCCTCCCCGGCCCGCTGCCGCAGCTCCGGCGCCAGCTCGTCCAGGGTGGCCCACGCCACCGACGCCGCGCGCACCTCGCCCCGCGCCATCTGCCGCGCAAGCTGCCGGGCATCCTGCGCCGTCTCGGTGCTGACGAACACCTGCGCGCTCTCCCGCTGCCGGGTCAGCGCCACGTAGCTCGCCGCCGCCCGCCAGTGGTGCGTGTGCAGCAGGTACGTGTGGTCCAGCGTCTTGCCCTGGCCCTTGTAGATCGTCCCCGCGTAGCCGTGCCGGAAGCCGTCGAACCCGTCCGCCGCCGACCATGTGACGACGCGGCCCTCCTTGCCCGCCGCCGCGTCCAGCCGCACCGTCACCCGCCCTGTTGCGGCATCTAGCCCGGTGATGGTGCCGGCGTTGCCGTTGTGGATGCCGAGCTTTTTCGCCGTGTCGGTGAACTGCACCCGGTCGCCTGCTGCGAATGCCGCCTCGCCGTGCTTGGTCGCCAGCACTACGTCAGGGCTGCCCAGCTCGCCCCGGTCCCGCCGGACCCCGCGCAGCTCGGCATTGAGCCGGTCCACCTCGACGTTCGTGTACGCGAACACGAACCGGCTGGCATGGGGGTCCGCAGCGGTGTCCGCCGTCCAGCGCGCGACCAAGACGGCGCGTGCCGCCTCCTGGTCCGCCGTCCACGTCACCGCCCCATGGCGGTCGAACGCCTGCACCGCCGCGTCGAACCGGCCCTCGGCCAGGTCGCGCGCCGCCTGCCGCTGCCAGTCCACACGCTGCCGCGTCACCTCGGTGATCTCAGCCGCCCCATGCTGCTTGCGCAGCTCGGTGAACAGCCCACCCCGCTCGATGCTGGCAAGCTGCCGGTCGTCCCCGGCCAGCACCACCTTGGCCCCGGCCTGCCGCGCCTCAGCCAGCAGCTCGCCGGTGACGCGGCTGTCCAGCATCGCCCCCTCGTCCACCACCAGCACCGTATGCTTGTCCCACCCGGGGCTGCGCCCGTTCTTGATCCCGAACAGCGCCGAGTGGACCGTGCCCGCCTCCCGGAACCCGTCCGCCTTCAGGTCCTGCGCCACGGCGTTGGTTGGGGCCAGCCCGACCACCCGGTAGCCGGCCTGCTCGTGCGCGTCCCGGACGGCAGCCAGCGTGTAGCTCTTCCCCGTGCCGGCCCGGCCCTCCACCAGCTTTAGCCCGCCGGCACCTACGGCGTGCTCGAACGCCGCGCGCTGGTCGTCGCGCAGTGTGCGCCCCTCCAGTGCCGCCTCCTGGTGCCGGGCTTTCACGCCCTGGTGGTGCCGCGCCCCGGCCACCGCCGCCCCGTCCGCCAGCGCCGCGCGCTCCTGCTCGCGCACGCCGGTGGTGGTGAACCGCCCGGCCGCCTCGCCCGTCTCGCGGTCGTGCAGCGCCAGCACGTCCCGGTGCCCCAGCACCGCCCGCTTCGCGTCCGCGATGTCCCGTGCCACGCCAGGATCGGGCGTCCCGTCCGGACCCGCCCCAAGGTGCTTGGCGAGGTAGCGGTCCAGCTCGCGCTCGGTGAAGGTGGCGTTGTTGCGCGTCAGCGCCGCCAACACCTGCTCCGGGTCCCGCGCCGCCGCCTCGTTCGCCGCCCGCAGCACCTCGGCGCGCGCCGCCGCCGGGCTGTCCACCTTGCGCATCCGCACGGGGCCGATGTGCTCGCCCGGGTGCGCCGCCGTCGCGTCCACCCGCACCCCGATGCCGTGCTCCTGGAAGTAGCGGTCCTGGTGCGCCCGCCATGTCTCGCCCCACGCCTCGCCATCTGCCACCACGGCGCGCGTGCCAGCCCGGCGCACCTCCGGGTCCAGGTCGCGCGCCTTCTTGGACGAGAACCCTTCGCCCTCTAGGCGCCGGGTCGTGATGAGCAGGTGCGCGTGCCAGTTGGTGTGGTCGCCGCCGGTCCCCTCGGCGTAGGCGCCCTCCCCCTCGCCCCGCTCCTTGTGCGGCGCGTGGACGTCGAGCTGCACGGCCAGGCCCTTGGACACGAAGTGCTGCTCGGCGAAGGAGCGGGCCAGCTCGATCCGGTCCTGGGTGGTCAGCTCGCGGTTGGCCGGCAGTGCTAGCATGATCTCGCGCGCGACCTGGCTGTCCTTGCGCTTCTCGGCCGCTTCGGCGGCGTTCCACAGCACGGCGCAGTCGGCAAATCGGGCATCGGCGCCCTCTGGCAGCAGCACCTCGTGGTGCTCCGGCGCGGCGCGGTGGCGGAAGTGGAACAGCTCGCCGGTGCGTTCGGCCTGGATCGCTTCGCGGGCGTTGTAGGCCGCAGACCGCACGGCGTTGCCGCCGGTGGCGCGGGACAGGTAGCGGGCGCGGGCGAAGGCGATGGCCACAGGGGCACTTTGCCTCGGGTTGGTGGCTTCTTCAAGCCGCGTTGCGCAGCAACGCATATTGCGTCTGACCTACCTTGCTCGCTGACGCTCGCTCGGACGCCAGAACCCGCTGAGGCGGTGGATTCCTGCTTCCAGCAACCTATCTCCGCCGTATGAAGGTCTTCATCAGCTCACTCATCACTGGCATGGAGCCGATCCGTGCCGCCGCCAAATCCGCCGTCACCACACTCAGCCACGATCCGATCATGGCAGAGGACTTCGGTGCCCTGCCCCACTCACCCCAGGTCGCGTGCCTCGACGGTGTACGTCAGGCCGGCGCTGTCATCTTGGTTCTCGGCGCCCACTATGGAGCAACTCAGCCATCAGGCCTGTCCGCGACGCACGAGGAATACTTGGAGGCCCGCGGCCGCTGCCCGGTCCTCGCCTTCGTCGAAGACGGCATCACCCCAGAGCCGCAACAGGCTAAGTTCATCAGCGAGGTCCAAGCTTGGGATATTGGCCTGATCCGTGTTGGCTTCTCGGACGCTGGGCAGCTAGAGCGCAAGATCGTCCGTGCGCTGCATAATCTGGACGTGGCAAGCGCTTCCACCCCGTTCGACGCCAAGGAAGTGCTGGCCCGCACCCTTGCCCTCCTGCCAAAAGAGCGTGGGAATAGTCATAGCGGCACTGCCGTCCTTTCCGTCGCAGTCGGCGGTGGTCCCGCCCAGGCCATCCTTCGTCCAAGCCAGATAGAAGAACCGGCACTTGCAGAAGCGCTGGAGAAGGAAGCGCTGTATGGCTCGGTCCGCTTATTCGCGCGCGGCACAGGAACAACAGCGGGCATCCGGAATGGAGCGCTCATCCTTGAGCAGGAGGGCCAGCGCGGTCGGGAAACCCGATCCTTCCAGTTAGACGCTCAGGGCGGTGTCCTGGTTCGCTTGCCAATCGAAGGCGAGAACCATGGCATGGGCATACTCGTCGAGACTGTGCAGGAGCAGCTTGCTGCTGCGCTCCGGTATGCTGCCTCGGTCCTCGACCATGTAGACCCAACACAGCGCCTATCCCACGTCGTCGTCGCGGCGCAGCTAACCGGCGGCTTCGCCATGCGGACGCGCCGCGAACACGAAGCCAGCCCCATGTCGGTGCAGATAGGCAGCGGCTACGGCCGGGACGAACGTGTACCGGTTCATCTCTCGCCAGCGCACCTTCCGCGGGCGGGCTTAACCCAGCAAGCAAGTCAAGTCGTCGAGGACCTAGTTACACTGATCCGGCGCCAGTGGCGGTCGTGACCTTTAAACGATGCGGACGGGTGCAGGCCATATCACTTCGCCAAGTCGGCTTGCTGGCTCAATCAGCACGACTGCCTTCTGCGCAAGGAACCAGGCCGTTCCTGTCGGCGGCCTCCGAAGGTAGTCCTGCAAGCTCGCAACTGGATCTGGACTGGCGACCCTGTTGATACACCGTCCCATCAAGTCCACACGCTCCGACCAGTCCGTTAGCCCGGACCCATGGTACTGGACTTCACCTCGACGCCTTGGTGGAAAGCGATGGTCTCCATCGCGTTCGTAGAAAGTCCAAACGTCGAGGTCTTTCACGCCGTTCTGCCCATCCACGTAGTGCAGTGCGCCACCCTGGCAGAGCGCGACGCACAGGATGCGTTCTCGGAACACCGCCAGATGGGGACGCCTCTCGAACAAGCCTTCACGGTCAGCCAGGGCAACACTGCCAAGGTGGCGAAGGTGAGCCAGGGTCAGCCTCTCGACAGCTCGTCCGGGCACTGAGTTCTCCTGTCCGTCCATGAAATCTGGAAGGAGAACTAGCACGGCAGACTGCCACCGAGGTGCCCTACGGCCACCAGCACTGCCCAGCGGACCAAAGATGCTGCACCTGCGGAAAGTCTTCGCGTTCTGGTTGCGTTCGCCCGCTGTCCTGTTAGTACTACCTAAACGCCGGGCCTGTGACGCCTGGCGTCGTGACAGGGGCAACCGGAGAGGAACACAGCATGGCCCGCACCCTCAGCGAACGCCTGCGCGCGCACGAGCAGCAGAAGGCCCGGCTTGCCGAAGCGGAAGCCAAGCTCAAGCTCGACGAGCGCAAGCAGCGCACCCGCCGCCTCGTCGAGGCCGGCGCCCTGGTCGAAAAGTGCGGCCTGCTCAAACTCGACAGCAACGCCCTGTATGGCGCCCTGCTCTCGCTACGTGACGGCGCCGACGACAAGGCGCACGTCGAGAAGTGGGCCACCCTGGGTGGGCGCACCTTCGCCCGCGAGGCCCGCGCCTGCGACGAGGGCAAGGAAGCCGTGCTGCTGACCTTCGCCGCCTCGTTGCCCAAGGACGCCACCACGGCCCTGCGCGCTGCCGGGTTCCGCTACAGCAAGGTCATGCAGCACTGGGAAGGCCTGGCCCGCTTCGGTGACGCAGACGCGCTGGCCAAGGCGCACGGCGGCACGGCCCGCCGGGTGGGTGGGGACGCCCCCGCAACCGAAGTGCCCGCGCGCGCTGCGGAGTAGGCCACGCCGTGCTGTCCCGCGCCTCGTACGACCTGATCCGGTTCGCTCTCCGGCTTGCTGTCCAGCTCTGGCCTTTGTGGCTGTTCTGGTGGGCATGGTCCCTGTCCGCCTGGCTCTGGTCAGGTGTCACCGTCCCCTTCGTGGCGGGCGTGCCCGCATTCGGCCCTGCCCTGCGCGACCTCGCCCTGTTCCTCGCCCCGACCGGCGCCCTGCTCGGCCCGGTGGCGTTGCTCGGCGCCGCCGTGGCCCTGCACCGCAACCAGCTCGTCGCCCGCATCGTGCCCTTCGCCGCGGCTGGCGCGGTCGCCACCGCGACGCTGATGACGGCCTGGCCGGAATGGCAGCGCCTGTCGCCGTTCCTGAAGTTCTACCCGGTTCCCGTCGTGCTCGGTGGGGTCAACTACGACATCCGCCTCGCCCTCGCCCTGGGCCTTGCTGCCGCCCTGGCCGGCGCTATCCTCGCCACCGCGCGCGCGCCGCTCGGCACGGAGCAGTCGCCCGGCCGGGTCCGCGCCCCGTCCGACAACCACGGCCATGCCGACTGGCTCGGCATGAAGGAAGCCCGTGCCCTGTTCCCCGGCCCCGATCCCATGTTTGGCGGCATCGTCGTCGGCGAAGCCTACCGCGTCGATCAGGACCGGGTGGCCAGGCTCGCCTTCGATCCGGCCAACCCGCGCACCTGGGGCAAGGGCGGCACTGCGCCGCTGCTGGTGGACCCGTGCCGCACCGGCCCCACCCACGCCCTCGTCGTCGCCGGCTCCGGCGGCTACAAGACCACCTCCGTCGCCGTGCCCACCCTGCTCACCTGGCGCGGCTCCGCCGTCGTGCTCGACCCGTCGCGCGAAGCCGCCCCCATGGTGACCCGCCACCGCGAACAGGCCATGGGCCACCAGGTCGTCACCCTGGACCCCGCGCAGGCCGGCAACGGCGGCGGATCGTTCAACGCGCTGGACTGGATCGACCCGGCCTCCCCCTTGGCGGAAAGCCACGTCGAGGCCGTCGTCGGCTGGATCAGCGGCGAGGCGCGCGGCCAGATCACCTCGGGCGGCGAGTTCTTCCGCGAGTCCGGCAAGGGGCTGATCGCCTGCCTGATGGCGCACATGCTCTGGGACCCGAGCCGGACGCCCGGGGAGAAGACCCTGCACGAGCTGCGCCGCCTGCTGGTCCTCCCGGAAGACGAGATGCGCAAGCAGCTCGTCACCATCCACCAGTCCTCGCACAGCAGCATGGCCCGCGACCTCGCCGGCACCCTCAAGGGCCTCGTGGCGGAAACCTTCTCGGGCGTCTACGCCAACGCCAACAAGGACACCCGCTGGCTCAGCACCCCCGCCTATGCCGCCCTGGTCTCGGGCGGCACCTTCCGCACCAGCAAGCTGGCGGGCGGCGAGCTGACGGTGTTCGTGCAAATTCCTCTCGGCGTGCTGAAGAGCACCCCGGCACTCGGCCGCGTCGTCGTGGGCAGCTTGCTCAACGCCGCCTACGAGGCGGACGGCCAGGTGCGGGGCCGCATCCTGTTCCTGCTCGATGAGGTGGCGCGGCTCGGCTACATGCAGGTCCTGGAACAAGCCCGCGACGCCGGGCGCAAGTACGGCCTGACCCTGCTGCTGCTCTACCAATCGCTCGGCCAGCTCGCGGAGCAGTGGGGCCGCGAAGGCAAGCAAGCCTGGTACGACAGCACCTCCTGGCGCTTGTTCGCCGCCGTCCAGGACCCGGACACCGCCAAGGAACTGTCGGCCATGTGCGGCGAGCACGGGGTGGTGGCCACGTCCTTGGGCGAAAGCGCCGGCACCCAGGGGCGGTTGTCCGGCGGCGCCTCCGCCAGTTCCGGGCGCAGCGAGAACCGCGCTGAGATCAAGCGCGCGCTCATCAAGCCCGACGAGCTGTTGCAGGACACCCGCGCCGACGAGGCTTTTGTCATTGTCCGAGGCGCCAGGCCATTGCGCTGCGGCCGGGCCGTCTGGTTCCGCCGGCCGGAATGGGCCGGCCTAGTGGGTGCTAACCGCTTCCACCGCGGTGCCGCGAACAGCCAGGACGCCGCGGATTGAAGGGCGTCCACCCCCTGCTGCGGCTGGGCACCGCGCTGATTGCCGCCTGGGCCGGCTGGGCGCTGCTCAGCGGCTATGCCGGCACCCTGTTCCTGCTCTTCGCCAGCGTCGCCGGATGGCGGCTGTGGCGCACCGCCGCCACCATGCCCAGCCAGCGCAGCTCGGGCGGCACCATCCGGTCGAGCAATCTATCAGCGCCCCCGCCCCCGCGGCAGGACCAGCCGGCGGCCCCTTCCCCGGCACCGCGCGCCAGCCGCTCCCTCGACCGCGCCCTGGCCGAACTGGACGCCATGGTCGGCCTCGCCTCGGTCAAGGCGGAGATCAGGAAGCTCATCGACGTGCTCGCCGCTGAACGCGAGCGTGCGAAGCTCGGCCACAGGGGCGAGCCGCCTGCCCTGCATTGCGTGTTCCTGGGCAACCCCGGCACCGGCAAGACCACCGTCGCCCGCCTCATGGGCGAGGTCCTGCACGGCCTGGGCTATCTCAAGCGCGGCCACCTGATCGAGGCCGACCGCTCCACCCTCGTCGCCGGCTACGTCGGCCACACCGCTATCCAGGTCCGCAACACCGTCAACCTCGCCCTCGACGGCGTGCTGTTCATCGACGAGGCGTACAGCCTCGTCGGCAGCGGCCCTGGCGGGAGCGGCCAGGACTTCGGCCGGGAGGCCGTGGACACCCTGCTCAAGCTGATGGAGGACCATCGCGGCCGGCTGTGCGTCGTGGTGGCCGGCTACACCGGGGAGATGCGCCGCTTCCTGGACAGCAACCCCGGCCTGCGCTCCCGCTTCACCCGCACCATTGCCTTCGAAGACTACGCCGCCCCCGAGCTGGCCGCGATCTACCGCGGCCTGGTCGCCGCCGCCGGGTTCCACCTCGACCCCGGCGCGCAGGAGTCGCTCGACGACGCCTGCGCCACCATGCTGCGCGCGCGTGCCGAGACCTTCGGCAACGGCCGCGCCGTGCGGACCCTGTGGGAGCGCACCCGGGAAGCCCAGGCCAGCCGGGTCATGCGCCTGGCCGGCCGCACGGCTGATGACTTGGTGACGGTCCAGGCAGCCGACATCGACGCCGCAGCCGCCGTGGAGGCCGCGGCGTGACCGCCCGCGCCGCGGTCCAGGACCTGCTGCACCGCCTGGCGGATGCCACCCCTGTGGCCTGGCGGCACGATCCCGTCTTCCGCGGCGCGGCCGTGGCTGCCGGCGTCACCCTGGCGTTGTTCCTGCTGCGCGTCGCCGGGCCGCGCGCGCCGAACCTGGATCAGCCAGACCTGGCGGCCACGCCACCTGCGTTGCGGCAGTCCATGCCGACCCCTGGCGCTGTATCACTTGCACCATCCGCGGCGCAGCCGTCCGCCGACGTGCCAAAGATCGCGCCGGGACACCCCCTAGCGGACGTGGCGATCGCCCCGACTCCCAGCGCCGACTGCTTCGGTACCCTCAAGCCTGGAACTCGCCCATGACCCGCCCTGCCCTGCTCCTATCGGCTTCCTTGCTGATCCTGCCCCTCGCTGCGCGTGCCCAGGCGCCGGCAGCGGTCCCGCCCCCATCGCCGCCTGAACCGAGTCAGCTTGACCGCATTGAGACCAAGCTGGACGAGCTGCTGCGCCGGATGGACCAGCCTCGCCCGCAGCCCTCCGGCGCCGGCCAAGCCGCGGCGGCTGCCGGTGGAACGGCAACTTCTCCCGCGGGGCCTGGCGCCCCTCCTGCGGCCTCTGGGGAGGCATACAAGCCGGGTGCGCTCGCCGTGGCCCATGCGGCGCCCCGGGACGCCAACAGCCTGGCAGAGGTGCCGCCCGACAGCGTGGGCGGCTTCGTCTATGAGGGCGGTCCCATTCTGTTCACCGACATCAGGACTCGTGGCGTGCGCTACGCAGGGCCGGTCGGCGTCGAGCTGCAGGGCTGGTTGCGCGCCAAGGAAGCAGGCCGCTATCAGATCGGCGCCGACCTCACAGCAGCCTTCAAGGGCAGCCCCGTCGCTCCAATGTGCTACCTGCAAGCCTGGCTGGAGGGCCGCAGCCTCGACGGGCGCTCCGTCCTTGTCAGCAGCCCTGGCAAACAGGAAGCAACTGCTTCGCTCGTGCTGGGGGCCGAGCTGCAGCCCGGACTCTACCGCCTGCGCGTCTGGACTGCCTGCGCCATCCCGCAAGGCGTCGCGGCCACCTCCGAGCTGCTGCTCAAGGCACCCTCCGAGCTGAACTTCCGGCCCGTCACCGGCAACGATTTACTGCATCGGGAGGGCTAGGAAGCTGTAGCGATCCTACGACGGTCCACTGCTTGCGACACTGAGTTGTCCACAAGTGAAATCCTTTAAGAAGAGTCTACGTAAGTAGGATTAAGACTCTTACAGAGGCTGTAAGTCTTTGATTACGTTTTGCTTCAGTGTGATCTTGGGGTGTGATAGCCCGGCAATTCGGGGTGTGATAGCCCGGGCCAGTTGGGGCGTGATAGCCCGACAGATTCCACAGCGGCACATCCGCCTCTCCACAGCCTATAATTGCCGGTGCCGGGGCGTGATAGCCCGTGGACGGATCACACGGCGGCGAGGATTCCGTATAGGATTGCAAGAAAGCGCATCCCGTAGGATTTGTAGGGCGTGATAGCCCGATAATTCCCCTTCTTGCTAGCTTCCAGAGCTACCGAATCGAGGCAGTATGTAACCATGCCGCCCTTCAGAGGCGCATTTATCGGGCTATCACGCCCTGGAAGCCCTGCCCGTCCCCTTAGAGGCTGCAACACCCCCGTCCCGCTTCGGCGCTACCTTTACGCGCGGCAGGCGCTTAAGCGAATGCCCTGGGTGCCCGATTGGCAGCACAGTACGAGCTGAGAAGTGCAACGCTTCTTCGCCTCCTTCCGTGCGGTACAGCTCAAGCCAGTAACCCGGGAGCCTCTGCCGATCCACGACCTTGCGCACATCCTTGGCAAAATCGGCCAACCTACGTGTCGATCCCGACTTGTGATGAAGCTGAGACATGGTGAAGCCCCATCCCCCACCCTGATGGCCACCGTGCTTGCGTACCACCCGGTACAGCCATCGTTCGATCCCGCCGGTCAGCGCAAAGTAGTCTCGGTCTATCGAGAGGACGAGCTTGTCGTTCAGCACCCCCTGATACAACCAGTCCGCGATGGTGAACTCGATGCCAAGGGACTTGCCGTTCTCGTCAGTGGGGGCGGACCACTCCTCAATCCAACCAAAGCCCTGTGGTCGCGTGCCCTTCTGCCGAATTGTGGTCTCGATCACTGTGCCTTTAAGGCGGCGCAGGGCTTCCACGACACGCGCGTACTCGGAGCCGCCGGTCGGCCGACCAATCCACCTGAGTAGCTCGTAGAGGCTGACGCGGAACTTCCGGGACGTGGGTACGCCTCGAACCATGGCCTCACGTACTTGGCTGGCGGCCCAGATCAGGATGTCAGCGTCCCATATGGTGGCCATGCCAGTGTCGGCGTTAGCCGTCACACGAACACGCACATCAGTCGTACCGTTACGGACGTGATAATCTATTGGCTCAATGCGCTTGCCTTTGGACAGGCTGAAGAATGGCCGCTCCATCATCTCTTGTTGATCGTGGGTAGGCAGATCGCCGGGTAGTGCCGTGAACAGGTCGAGTTGATTAAGCGCCGCCTCGCGCTCCGGTGCCGGCTCAGGTCCCTTCGGCATCGAGCGCCTCACTAACCTTGAAGGCTATCCAGGCACTGCGGCTGATGCCACGCCGCTTGGCCGCCGTGTCCACGCGGCGTAACAGCCCCGCATCGAAGCGGAGCATGATTGGTGTCTTGCGCGGTCCGTTCAGTGCCGCTTCGCTGATCGGGGGGGCACGCCCGCCAGCACCATGGATGAAAACCTCTGCGGCCTTGTCCTGGTCCGCCGCGGGCGGGACGAAACGGTTGCTACTTGGCCTACGAGCGATAGCCATTTACATGCGTTCCTATGTCGGAGCGCTATACAAACACATGCGAGATGATAGCAGCAAGCTCTTGCACAGCCTTCTGGTCGCGAGATGCTTGCTCTAGGACGGAACGACCAGCCGATGCAGCATTCGGAAAGGCTTTGCGACGCCCAACCGATGTGGGTAGGTACTCGATGCCATCGACTTCGCTGAGCTGCTGGGCGGCAGCGTCGTTGTCACTGCCCTGGGCATCGGCGGCGTTCAGGATGGCAACCACCCGGAGCCGTTCGTTGATCTCGCGGGCCTCCTTCACCAGGGCTGTGATACTGTCGATAGCCCAGAGGTCGAAGCTGCGTGGCTGCACCGGAATGAGGAGGGTGTCGGCCACGGTCAGGGCAGCGCGGAGACTGCCGGTATCGCGTCCGCCCACGTCGATAACTACGTCGGCGTATTTTGGGGCGAGCTGCCGGACCTGGGTCCGAATGGCGGCTCCGTGCAGGGAGACAGCGGTGTAGCCAGGTTGGCCGAGCTGTTCCGTGCGAAGCTCGGTGAAGCTGATCGCCGTGCCCTGTTCATCCCCATCCACCAGCAGCACGTCTCGACCCGCGAGCGCACGGGCGATGGTTAAGTTTACAGCAAGAGTTGTCTTGCCTACCCCACCCTTAGTGTTGCCGACGACCAGAATCATGCTGCCGCTCCGATTGCGAAACAGCATTAGCCTACAATCTAACCGCTAGCAAAGCGATATACATACGCAAGCATACAAAGGGGCCGCGAAGCGGCCCGCCGCCCAAACGTGACCGTTCCACTTCCCGACTATCCGGAGGCGGTTGGGGCGGCCCGCGCCGCCCCTGCCCAGCCCCAGCCTATGCCGCCCGGGCCTGCGCTTCCCAGGCTCTCTCCGCTGCAGCGGGCTGGCGCGCGTGCATCCAGTCCGCCGCCGCCTGCGCCTTGGCGGCTGCCGTGAAGATCGCCCGCTTGTCGCCCCGCAGCACGCGCAGCCACGATGCGACGTAGGCCGCATGGTCCAGCCTCGGCTCGGGGGTGAGTGCCAGGTCAGCGCAGATGAACGCGGCCCCAAGCTCCGCGATCAACTCCTCGGCCGCATACGCCTCCTCGCCGAACCGGCCCCGCAGGTCGCGCGCGCACCGGCTGGCGTGCCCGGTGAGGTGCGTCGCCTCGTGCGCCAGGGTGGCATAGTAGGCCACGGCGTCGCGGAATGCCGGGAAAGGCGGCATCCTGACCTGGTCGAGGCTCGGCACGTAGCAGGCGCGGTTGCCGCCGTGCCGGATGTCGGCGCCAAGCGCGGCAAAGAACGCCTCGGCGTGGCCGATCCGCTCCGGCTCGGGCAGCGCGGGCAGGGTAGGGGCCTCGTAGCCGTCCACCTGGGCGACGTTGAACACGCTGTAGCCGCGCGCGAACACCCGGGGCCGGCGTCCGTCCGTGCCGTCCTCCCCGGCAGCGCCGCCGGCATCCCCGCCGCCACCCGTGCCGCCGTCCTCGCCCTCGTCCGGGCCATTGACCCTCCAGAACACCACGGGGCTGGACTGCTCGCCCCTACGGACCTGGGCGCCCAACTCGGCCCATTGCCGGTAGGTGGCCCATACCGCATTCGGGTAGCCCTCGGCCTGGGCCGTGGCCCACAGCACGACGGTGTTAATCCCACGGTAGGGCTTGCCTGTGGCGGCGTTGACCGGCAGCCGCGGCGCTGCCCCGTCTGCGCCGGAGTGCCAGGGCATCTGCCAGGTGCCGGCCCCGGCCTCGATGGCGGCGGCGATCCGGTCGGTGATGCGCTGGTAGATGTCGGCCCGGCTCTCCTCCGCCGCTGGTTCCGGTGCCTGGGCGGGCACGCGGGCGGGCTTGCGGGTGGTGTGGGTCCTGTTCCTGGTCATGGTGTGTCCTCCTTTTGGCAGCGGAAGCAGCCCCGCTGCTTCCTTGCCCGTCGGCGAGACCGGGTAGGGAGGGGTGTGCATGACGCCGGGCGCGGCCGGGCTGCGCCGGGCGCGTGGCGCACTTGCGCCATGCGATCCGGGGCGGCCCTGCTGTGCTGTAGGCGGCGTGCAGAAGGGGAACCGTAGGGCGGCGCCCTTTGGTTCCCCTCTCTGGGCGCCGTCTGGCGCCAGAATGCCGCGTCAGGGACACTGCCCCGAAGGGCGGAGACGCGGCTTCGCGTCTCCGGGAGCGTAGCGCAGCGCAGCGGGCAGTGGCCCGGCCCCCGCTAGGGGGAGACGCCCAGAACGGATGGACCGGCAGCCCTTGAAACGGGATGATGGTTCTAGCACTTAGTGCTATAGGCACTTTGTGAGAGTGTTTGCCTTGCCCCAGGTCACGCGCCTGCTCCACAAGGAGCGTCTGCCCGACGCTGCCCTGTGCGTGGCTGCGCGGGAGGTGCTGTCCGGCCGGCTTGGGGCAGGGGAAGCGAGCCTTGGCGATGGACTGTGGAAGAAGCGCCTGGCCCGGCCGGGCGGCGGCAAGAGCGGCGGCTACCGGGCCATCATCGCCTACCGGCGGCCCAGGGAAGACCGGGTGCTGTTCGCCTTTTGCTTTGCGAAGAACACCGCCTCGACGCTGACGCAGGCCGGGCACGAGGCGCTGTCAAAGGCTGCGGCGGCGTTCGTGGCCACTACGGACATGCAGCTCGGCGCGCTTCTGGCGGCGGGCGACGCGAAGGAGGTCATGTGCGATGGGGGCGAAGGTGACAATGGCGAAGGCGGGGCCGGCGGTGAAGGATCGGTCGAGGGGGACGAAGGCGATGGAGGGCAAGACGCGGACGATGGCCAAGGCTCCCGCCGGGCGCCGCCCAGTGCGGCAGGCGGCGGAGGATGAGGTGCTTGCGACGGCGCTCGCGCTCGGGGCGGCGCTGCACCGCGTGGGCGCTGTGGACGCGACGACGATGCGCGACCTTGACGCGCTGTGCCTGCCCCCACGGCCCGACTACGGCGGCGCCGAAGTACAGCGCATCCGGGCGGCGGCGCGGATGAGCCAGCCTGTGTTCGCGCGCCTGCTGGGCGTGGACAAGTCGGCGGTGGCGCAATGGGAGCGGGGCGCCAAGCGCCCGTCCGGCCCGGCCGCGCGGCTGCTGGAGGTGCTCGACCCGGAGAAGGGCGAAAGCCCCGTCGTCCAGGTCCGGCGGGGCATGGCGCCTGCCAGCTGACCAGAATGGCCAACCCGGCGTAGCCAAGGTGGCCGTCGAGGACGGCAGCACCAACTTGTATGCCGACCTGGGGCGGCCGGACGCAGACGAGATGCTGGTCAAGGCGGGGGAGACGCCAAGACAAGCACCTTGCTAGCCTGATAAGCACTCCCGGGTTCTCTTGCGTCGTAGTGCAAGGCAAAGTAAGTAGATGGCCTGTACTAATCCTAAACGTCCTTTTTGGATTATTACGGCCGCCTAGTGCCCACAACACAAGGTAAATAGAAGGGGGTTGTCCGGAGCTAGTATCTATTCGAGATAATCTCTCTTGAGCCTCTTCAGCTCCCCATAGGCCGAAATAAGTTCACCTGATGAAGGCGGTTTATCGTCATGTGGTCCGGACGTAACATAACCGTGCGCGGCCTTCAGCTTTCCGGCGTGCGACGGATCTTTCGTCAGCAAGATCATCACTTGCTGAACGTAAGTGCCAAAGTTCTTCCCATCATAGTCCGTAATAGATGCGAGGCTGTCGCCGGTCCGCTGTTTTTCTCGCACGAGAAGCATCTTAGCAAATCGCTCGATCACTTCCCGAAGTCGAATAGCGCCCTCCTTACGAAGGACCGAATCCTGCGACTTTATGAATGGATGGGCCTTGGCCATCATCGTCGCAAGGTCATCGTTCTGGCTACGAATTTCACTGCCTAGGACGGCATCGTTGCGAATGATCTGGAATTGGGTAGCGCCGCGGTGTGCCCACCTGTCACCGATGTCTTTCCAGCTTTTATGGTCCTGTGTACAGATGATGACCTGAAGCCCGGCATCGAGTAGCCCTTCAATGACCGATGAGACGAAGTTCGGCCGGTAATCATCGTCGCTCGTCAGCACCGGGTCGTCTAGGATCACTAGTCCTGAACCCTCCTGGATTGCACGCGCAAGAAATAGTGACAGCCCTAGACAATGTGTCTGGGATTGGCTGAATACTGCAATGGCATCGCGAATTTTCGCGTCGCTGCGATCATCTTTGGCCGAGAGGCCGACCTTTAGGTCGATCGTGCGCCGTGCCTTGGCGCTGCGCCGCTGGATGCCTTCGAAAAAGGCTGTTTCATTCGGCCTCAGCCGATCCCACCAGGACCGTACGCCCGTGCTCAAATCCAAAAATTTGCCGTCTATGACCTTCCCACTGGCAGTATCGATCTCGCCAAGCGCTTTTTCTAAGCCCTTGACCTTCACCGCGTGAGCTACCGCGACCGTGAGAGCAGCCCATAGCCCAGCAGGATCCCGGCAGGTACGGACAAGAGGCTCCCAGCCTTTGGTGTCCACATTCTGATCGACCACTGCCTTGAGCGCCTCGCCGACCGCCCTGGCCGGGGCCTCGTAGGCGGAAAGGCTGGCCTGCACCCGTATGTAGGACGCACCCACATTGGCAAAGCATGATCTCAGCGCCTGCGCATCCTTCCACTGCTCAGGGTCTGACACTGCCGTCTGCAGCTCGGCGCGGGCGGCCGCTATGTTTCTCGTCAGGTTGTTCATCGCCCGCCAGAGCGGACGCGTTGCATCAAGCCAGGCCCGGATGGTGGGAACGTCCAACACCAGCTTAGCAATCCCCGCGACGGTAAAGCCCGCAGTCCGGCGGCTTACTCCCGTGTCACGCATGAACTTGGGCTGCGCCCGATCGGCGCCATGGGCCAAGGCATCAAGCTGACCATCGAGAGTGCGAAGTGTCTTCTGGAACGCCCTCGATGCCGATGTGTATGATTCCGCTGCCGCAAGTTTCTCGCGTATGAAGGCAATCCGCTCCGTGGTGAACGTATCGGCCGCGCCGCAGAGCGGGCAGTCGATCGGCTGGTCGTGCGCCCGATGATCGGGCAGTAAGAGCGCTGCGTTGAACAGTTCCGTCAGTCGCCTGGTTTCAGCGCTCACCCTCATTCGCTCGGCGAGAAACAGCCCTACAACGACTGTGAGCGTCGCGGGCGGCCCTGCCCATGGGCCAAGTGCCGTCCGTCCAAAGAAATCGAGGGGGAACGTCTGGGCGCGCCGCCGTTGAAGCTCGGCATCTATCTGGTCGGCCTGCGCGGCCAGTTCGGCCATCGGAAGTATCGCGATGCTGGTGAGCAACGTAGTGCTGCAGATGAGGACGGCCTCTTTGAGATCAGCCTCTTTCTTCGCCTCGCGTAAACGGCCTGCTGCCATCGCGAGCATGGGGATGGCCTCCACCGCTGCAAGATCGGCAAGCTCTGGCAGCGAGGGCGCTTTCAGGCGAGGCTGCAAGGCCGCAATGGCAGTGCGAAAATCTTCAAGATCCTGAGTATCCAAGATAGCCCGAAAATACGCAGCGCGATCGGTCGGTGAAATCGAAAACAGATATCCGAGTGTGTGCTGCGACAGGACCGGCGCACGTAGCGGCGGATGGGATAGCCGGAAACCGAGAAGCCCTTCGATATCGGCTTCGGCACACACCTGGCCGTCGATATCTAGGCGGCTGACGCAGCCTGCCACGTTCCCATGTCGATAATCTTCGACCAGTAGGCGTGTGAGAACGCGAGACTTGCCGTCGCTGCATATCACGGTTCCCGCTACCCAGACCGGGTGGGTTGGGGCAACGTGAACGTTCCGCAGAGCTTCGGCAAATTCATTTTTGGTGCTCGCCAGCATTTCCCGGCGGACGATTTGGCCGGTCAGCAGGAATTCCAGCGCTTCTACCAGGCTCGTCTTGCCTTGGCTGTTTCCGCCCCAGAAGACTGCAACTGAATCGGGCAGGTCTATCGTTTGGCGCACTTGGCCAAAGCTACGGAAGCCCTGGAGCTCGATCCTACTCAGTCGGGAGGTCATGAGTGCCTGCGGGCTTCGGTGAATAGAAGTCGTTTAGGGCTACAAGCATCCTAGCCTGAGCTTGAGCAATATCGCCGGCTTCCCACGCGGTGAGAAGTGCCGTTGAAAGGCTGTCCTTCAAAAGATGAGCGCGAAGGCGCTGCGCGTTCGTTACAATTAGCTTCGGAACCTCGGCGTCTATATCGAGCTTAGAAACGGCTGGCTTGGCTTCATTCATGGCGGACGATCCTAGCTTAATAGGTTGCGAAAAAGCTGGCCGCCTTTTCAGGATTATAACCACGCCGGTCGTAAAGTTTGGTGGTGCTCGGATCACGGTGCCCGGCCGCCTTCTGCACGTCCTCCAGCTGCGCGCCGTTCTCCAGCGCCGTGGTGATGAAGGTCGCCCGCATTGAATGGGCGGAGTAGCCGCGCGCCAGGCCGATCACTGCGGCATGCTTCCGCACCAGCCGGTCAATCGTGTCCGGGTCGAGCCGTCCCGCCGCGTCATGCGGCTTCGTATTGCCTCTCAGCGGCCGGAACAGCGGCCCGGCGTGATCGTCCCCGTGTCCGGCCAGGTCGAGATACGCCCGGACGCGCTGCGCCGCCTGGGGGTGGATTGCCAAGGCATCGCGCCGGCCGCCCTTGCGGGTCAGCCGTAGCGCGTCATAGCCCCGGTTCTGGTGCAGGTCGCCCACGCTCAGGCCGGCGATCTCCGCCCGGCGTAGCCCCACCTGCAAGCCCACGGAGAGAATCGCCCGGTCGCGCATCCCGGCCAGCGTATCGGGGGAGGGGGCATCCAGCAACTTACGCGCCTGCGCCTTGGAGAAGGCGGCGGTGCTGCCCTCCTCACGGTTGATGCTCGGCCGCGCCACGTCCACCACGGGGTTGCGGCCGGCGCTGCCGTGCCGCACCAGGTGCTTGAACAGGCTGGACAGGGCGGACAGCCGGCGGCGCACTGTGGATGCCGCTGCGCCCTCCTGCTCGCGCATCAGGCGCTCCCAGGCGATCACTGCGCGGTGGTCCACCTGGCGGAGCTGGTCGGGGGTGGTGATGCCGAGTGTGCGCATGAAGTGCGCCACGTCGAGCCGGTAGGCGCGGCGGGTGCGGGCGCTCTTCTGGCTGGCGAGCCACACCTCCTCCTCGGGGATCGCCGCCAGGTCGGCCAGGCTGGCGAGCTGGCCGGGGCGGGCGGATGGGATCGGTAGAGAAGGGGTCGTTTTCATCTACTTGCCCCTACCACGTTTTCAGCACGTGATAAACCGGATTATCACGTGCTGATCGGACGCCGCCCAGCTCGGTCGAGCCGGCAACGAGCCCCACTGTCGTCGAGCCTGACGGTCCCGCTTACGCCGGGTGCCTAAACGGACTTCAGGGCGTCGTAGATGCTGCGCTCATATTGGCCATAGAGCCGCATCGTCGGCACGTCGCCAAACGGCAGCACCTGGGTCATAATGACTGCGGTGAGATGCCGGGCCGGGTCGATCCAGTAATGGGTGTTGAAAAGGCCGGCCCACGTCAGGCTGCCGGGGCTGCGGCCATTCGGGCCCAACTGCATGTTGATCATATACCCAAGGCCCCATTTCAGGCTGACGCCGGGGAAGAAGTCGACATCCGTCGAGCGCGCGGGCGCGGTGGTCTTCAGGATGCCCGCCTCGATCTGCCCAATCTGGTTGGTGTTCATCAGCGCGACCGTCTCCGGCCGCAGGATGCGCGTGCCGTCGAGCGCGCCGTTGCCCAGCACCGCCCGCAGAAGGGTCAGGTAGTCGCCGGCGGTCGAGTAAAGCCCGCCGCCGCCTGCCCAGAACTCGGGCGTGAACGGCGTTTCCAGCGGCTGCGGCTGCAACGAGCCGTCCGGCATGCGCTGGTGAACGCTGGCCTGCCGCTCCCGCTGCTCCGGGGTGGGCGCGAATGACGTGTCCTTCATGCCGAGCGGCTTGGTGATGTGCTCGGCCACGTAGGCATCGAGCGTCTGGCCGCTGACCGACTGCACGATCAGCCCGACCCAGTCGAGGTTGATGCCGTATTCCCAGCGGGCGCCGGGATCAAACACCAGCGGCAGCCGCAGCGAGGCGATCTTGCCGGTGCTGGTGGATGGCATGCCGCTGGCCTTCACGTAGCGGGCCGTGTCAGCGTCCCATTGCTCGTAGCTGAACCCAGCGGTGTGCGTCAGCAGGTGGCGCAGGGTGATCGGTCCCTTGGCCGGGCGAAGCTTTGGTGCACCATTGGCGTCGAACCCGTCCAGCACCTGCGGCGCGCTCAGCGCCGTGTCGATTGGCGGCACCGGATCATTCAGTGTCAGCTTGCCCTGCTCGACGAGCTGCATTGCGGCGATGGACGTCACCAGCTTCGTCATGGAGGCGATGCGGAACATCGTGTTCATCGACATCGCCGGGCCGCGGGCCAGGTCACGCGTGCCGAATGCCGCCTCGTAGAACACGCCCTTGTCGGAGGCCGCCATGGCGACGACGCCGGGGATCTCCTTTGTGTCGACGGCCCGGCGCAGCACGGCGTCGATCCCCGCCCGGGGAACGGCCTCGCCGGGCGTCGCTGCCGCGCGAGCGAACCGTGGCGCGAGCGCCAGCGAGCAGACGGCCGCCGCCGCCCCGAGCACTTCGCGTCGACCCTGCTTCATGTCTGACATAGCGCGTTTTCTCCCCAATGCCTTCCGTCGGAGCCCTTGTTGCGGTTTCTCATTACGGACGGCGTCTCGACGTTATGGGACCTGGCCGGCGAAGGCAACGCATCGCCGGCCTGGAGTCGGCGCGGCTAATGACCTGTCAGGACGGCAGGACTGCCCTACCGACTTGCACGACGCCGTTATTCGGGCGCTTCGCCATGTCTGGCGTATCTCGCGAGCAGATGATCCATGTCGTATCCAACCCCGTAGCCAAAACGATGACCTATGCGGCGCACCGAGGCTAAGCGATGCAGCATCGTGTCACGCCGCTCGGCAGGTAAGGTGACCGACGCTTTGAGCGCCTGTTCAAACATCCTCACCAGCGCGTCAAAGTACCCTCCATCCTCAAAGCCGTACTCGCCGCCGAAACCTGCCGCTTGCTCGCAGTAGAACACCATCAGCTCCGCCAGTCCTTCGGGCTGACCGACGGCCTTCTTGTAGTCCGAAATCGCCTTCTTGGCCGCTGCCACGGATGGCAGTTGATTCCTGGTGAGGTCAGGCCAAAGCGAGCGGGCGATAGTGGCCCTGTAGGGCTCGAGGACATCAGGGCCAAGGCCGAAGCGGGCGTGCAGGAACGCTCGGGTGTCCTTGCTGGCGGCGTATAGATCCTGGATCGTTCCAAGCAGGCCCGCGCGGTCGAACTCGGCCATCTTTCTTTTCACGTCACTCCACGTTGGCGAAGTCTTCTTGGGTTTGGGCGCCATCGTGCTGCTCTCGATTGAAGGTATGAGCCTACACCTGGCAGCTCAGCGAGCTCGACCCACGCATACTGCAAATCTCACCTTTTACAGACCCAGATGACCGTTTGATGGAATGTAAAAGATTGTTGGATCGGCACGGCGTTCGCCGAGGCCGACCGGCTCCGGCCGTGTATCAGCGAGCTCGCCGGGCTTATGGACGACGCCGAGAACGACGTACTGGCCTACATGGGCTTACCGGCTACCTATTGGGCTAAAGTCCACAGCATAAATCCGCTGGAACGCCTCGACCGCGAGATCAAGCGCCGCAGCAACGTGGTCAGCATCTTCCCGAACGCTTGTGCTGCGGAGCGGACCAAGGCCGTCACCAGGCTCGACGGCGCTATCCTGCTGGAGCAGAACGGCAACCGAGCCACCCAGCGCCGCTGCATGATCCTGGGAACCCTGGCGCCGGTCAGCGATGATCCCGCCGTCAGCCTGCTCGCCGTGGCAACCTGACAGCGGCCCAGCCCCGCTCAGGACCGCAGCACGTTCCTGCACCGAGGTCTTGGGACACGATCATGGGCGCCGAGGCTGCCGGCGGCGATTGAAGGGATTGCGGATGAAGAAGCCATCGTTAGAGGGACGCAAGGAGCTTGGCGCTTTCCTTTCCAGCCGGCGCGGCCGTCTGCAGCCGGGCGAACTGGGCTTGCCGACCGGGCAGCGGCGCACGCCCGGCCTGCGTCGCGAGGAGGTAGCGTTGCTCGCCGGGGTCAGCATCAGCTGGTACACGTGGCTAGAGCAGGGGCGCGATATCGGAGTGTCGGCCGCGGTGCTTGAGCGGCTGTCGAGCGTCCTCCGGCTCGACCGCGCAGAGTCCGCGCACCTGTTCGCGCTCTCGTCGCGCCAGCCATCGGTCGTTCCGACCTTCGACGAGCCGAGCGACGGACTGCTCTACCTCGTCCAGGCAATGGACCCCGTTCCCGCCTATGTCCGCAACAGCCGGCTCGACATCCTCGCCTGGAATCCGGCGGTCGCGGACCTGTTCGTGGACTATGGCGGGCTGGAGCCGCACGAGCGCAACACGCTTCGCCTGTTATTTCTCTATCCGCCGTATCACAGCCTAATACGCGACTGGGAGCAAGTGGCGCGCGGCACGATCCGCGTGTTCCACGCCGCCCGCGCCAAGGCATCGGACAAGACGCCGTTCGACCGGCTGGTCGAAGAGATCGGCGCAGAGAGCAAGGAGTTCCGGGCCTGGTGGCCGGAAGTCGATGTGGAGGGTTTCGACGAGGGTGGGAAACGGCTGCGCCATCCGACTCGCGGCCTGCTTGACCTGACTTATGTTGCGCTTATTCCCGAGGGGCGGCCGGACCTGTCGCTCGTGACCTACATCCCACGACCGGGAACCTGTGACTGAGAGTCATAGGATAAGGACACCCCTTCCGGCGCATCCTGCCCCGCCCCAACTGGTTCTGTGGTCGCGTCCCAGGGACGCTTCAGGGAAGCGATGCGCCAACGATGGACAGGTATCCTGCCGGCCGCCGTACCGTCCTCACTACTGTAGCGGGCTTGCTGCGTCCTTCTCTCTTGAACCGGCTCAGGCCGACGCGCGAGGTTCCATGAATACGCGAACAGTGCCCTCAATGCGTGAGGTTGTGCTGTCGGTGAACGGCACCGACCGTCCGGTGCAGGTGGACACCCGTATGACGCTTCTCGCCGCCCTCCGCGAAAAGCTCGGCCTTGCCGGCTCGCAGAAGGATTGCGATCAAGGGCAGTGCGGCGCATGCACCATCCACATCGACGGCGAGCGCCACCTTGCTTGCCTCACCCTCACCGTGGCGGCGGTGGCGTCGGGAGAGATGGCTCAGGAAATCTGCACAGGGTTGATGAGTGGAGTTTCTGCCTGACGGCGGCCAGGATGGCTGCGGAACAGGAGAGACAA
>JAABUN010003100.1_pt1 | contig 26935 bp, 30 predicted proteins | sample 5559311 | NCBI WGS metagenome assembly JAABUN01 (sample SAMN10711877, study PRJNA513370) | rock metagenome | isolation source: Antarctica rocks | place: Antarctica: Victoria Land, Siegfried Peak sud
CCGGGTGGCCGGCACGCGCCAGGAGCCGGGCCATCGTGCCCGAGATGGAGGTCTTGCCCGATCCACCCTTGCCTGCGACCGCGAGCTTCATACGGGTGATCCTACCCGCGCGGTCAACGGGCGCTGCGCCCGGCTCGGCCGGCCGCGGCCGAGGCCGGCGCACACCTCCGCCAGGGCCGCGAGCGCCCGCGGGTCGCGGCCCCCCACGTAGTCGTCGACGTGTGGCAGCGCCGCACGCATGCCGACCGCCAGAGGCTGTCCGTTGAGCTCGGTCGGGCGCGGATTGAGCCACACGAGGCGGTAGGCCTGGCGCCTCAGCCGGGCGAGTTCGGTCGCCAGCATCACCGGGTCGCCGCGGTCCCAGCCGTCGGAAACGATGAGCACGACCGCGCCCCGCGCCAGCCCGCGACGGGCGAAGGTGCGGTTGAACTCCGTCAGCGCAGCGCCGATCCGAGTGCCGCCCGACCAGTCCTCGACCTGCGCGTGGGCCCGTTCGAGCGCCCCGGCGGCGTCGTGCCCGGTCAGGGGGCCCGTCAGGCGCGTCAGGCGCGTCGCGAAGACGAAGGCCTCCGCCTGAACGCGCGAGCCGACCACACCGCCCAGCGCCGCGAGCAGCGCCCGCGAGTTGCGCTCCATGGAGCCCGAGACGTCGCACAGCAGGACCAGCCGGCGCGGCGCCCGGGTGGAGGCCCTCCGGGCCAGCCGCAGCGCCTCGCCGTCCGTGGTCAGCGAGGCGCGAACCGTTCCGCGAAGGTCGACGCGGCCGTGGCGGCTCGCGTGCAGGCGTCGCGACCGGCGTTCGGGCATGGCGGTGCCGAGTGCCTCGGCCAATCGGCGGACGGCGGCGAGCTCGTCTCGTCCGTAGGCCAGGCGGTCCTCGGGCGCCGGCGACTCCGCCGGGCTGTACGCGGCGAGGATGCCGCGGGGGCGCTCGCGGTCGCCGGCGGCGTCGTCCTCGCTGCCGGCCGACGGGATCTCCTGCGTCGCCCTCGACGGCACGCCGTCCAGCAGCGGCGAGCTGCGGCCGCCCGGCCGGAACTGGGGCAGCGACTCGCCACCCTGCTGGGCGCCGGGCATGCGCGGATCGGTTTCTGCGTGCTCGGCCATCGAGTCGTGGCGCTCGAGCGGCCTCCCGGCCCAGAAGCGCTCGAACACGGCGTCGAAGGCGGCGACCTCGTCCGGGCTTGCGAGGAAGGTGGCGCGGGCCGCCCAGTAGACGTCGTCCCGGCGGCGCGCGTCGAGCACGCCGACCGCGCGGCAGAAGAGGAGCTCGCGCTCGACGTCTGAGGCGATCCCCTCGAACCTCAGCGCGCGGCCGAGCGCGACGGACGCCGCGATGACAGGAGCGTGCCTCACGCGGGCTCCACCCCCCGATCGGCGAGCCGGCCGAGGGCCTGGTCGCGCACGCGCTTGAGGTCCTCGCGGGTCTTGAGCAGCGCCCCGAGAGTGAGGTCCGCCGCGGCCGGGCGCACGTCGCGTTCGCCGAGGGTGTCGAGCGCCTGGGCCCAGTCGAGCGTCTCCCCGACCCCGGGGACCCGGTACAGATCGAGCCAGCGCAGCTCCTGCACGAACTCGCAGACCTGGCGGAGAAGGCCCTCGGGCGCCTCGGGCAACCGCGCGCGGGCGATCGCCACCTCGCGCTCGAGGTCTGGGTGCTCGACCCAGTGATAGAGGCAGCGCCGCTTGAGCGCCTCATGCAGCTCGCGGGTGCGGTTGGAGGTGAGGATGACGACGGGTGGCGTCGCCGCCGCCACGACGCCGATCTCCGGGATGGTGATCTGGAAGTCGGAGAGGAACTCGAGCAGGAAGGCCTCGAACTCGTCGTCGGCGCGGTCGAGCTCGTCGATCAGTAGAACCGATCCGGGCTGCGAGAGAGCCTCGAGCAGCGGCCGGCGCACGAGGAACTCCTTGGAGTAGAGAGGAGTCGAGCCGCCCGCCCGCAGGTGAAGTAGCTGGCGAGGGTAGTCCCAGTCATACAGCGCGTGATGGACGTCGATGCCCTCGTAACACTGCAGTCGCAGCAGGGGCACGCCGAGGGTTCCGGCGAGGGCCTTGGCGAGCTCCGTCTTCCCCACTCCCGGCTCGCCCTCGACGAGCAGCGGGCGGCGCAGGCGCAGCGCGAGGAAGGCCACGGTGGCGAGACCCTCGTCGACGAGGTAGCGCTGATCGGCGAGGCCAGCCTGTAGCGCCTGCGGCGAGTCAGACGGCGGCACGCGCCGGTTCCAGAAGCCACCCGCCGACGATGCGGTGGACGTGGGCAACGGCCTCGCCGACCGCGCGGGTGACGGCGGGGGAGAGCCCGATGGCGAGGCTGTGGGCGTCCTCGGGCTGGCAGCCGACGATCAGGACCCGCTCCGGCAGGGCGCCGAGCGAGAGGGCCATGGACAGCACGCGGTCGGGATTGGCGAGGTGCACGTCGGGTATGTGCACGGCCTCGGGTACCTCGGGCTCGAGCACGAAGACCGTCCCGGCCGCCGCGCCGCGCTCGACCGCGTCGAGAAGGACGAGCCCGTCCCAACCGAGCATCAGGTCCTGCAGCAGGGCGACACCGCCGATGCCGGTCTCCGTCGTCTGCGCGCCTTCGGGCAGTGGGCCGAGCGCCGCGATGACCGCCGGGCCGAAGCCGTCGTCGCCGCGCAGCGGGTTGCCGACGCCCGCGACCAGCACGCGCTTCACGCCGTGCCCACCGCGACGCGCACGCCGCCGCCCTCGTCGAGGGCGATCGGCAGCACGGCGAGCCCCGGCGCTTCAGGGTCGTCGACCCGCTTGCCCGAGCGGGCGTCGTAGGCGCAGTTGTGCCAGGGGCAGACCAGGACGCCGTCCGCGCTCAGCCTGCCGTTGCCGAGGGGGAGGCCGTCGACGACGCAGCCGTCCCGGAAGGCGTAGAGCTCCTGGTCGACCCGGGCCAGGAGCACGTCCATCCCGTCGATGAGCACCGTGCGCAGCCCTCCCGCCTCGGGCCCCGCCTCGACACGAACGAAGACCGGCGCCCGCAGCTCGATCTGGAGCAGGTCGCCGCCGTCCGGCGTCGGCTTCTCGTCCACGACCCCGCGGAACGTCGGCATCGCCTCGCGCAGCGCCGCTTCGACACCACGGCGCAGCGTCGTGGCCGATCCCGCGCAGCCCTCGCAGGCGCCGCTCATCCGCACGCGCACGAGGCCGTCGTCGACACCGAGCAGCTCGACGGCCCCGCCGTGAGACTCCACGTAGGGCCGGATGCCGTCAAGGGCCTCCTCGGCAAGGATCCGCTCGTCCACCTCGACGAGGTCGTACATCGCCAGCAGCGTCTGCGCGGCCTCCTCGCCCGTGCGGCCTTCGGCCAGCAGCGCCAGCCCCGGCCGGTGGACGGCGTCTACGAGCTCGAGCAGCAGGAGCGCCCGCTCGTCTCCCTCGCGCTCGAGCGTCTCCACGAGCGTCTCTAGCTCTCTCAGGGCCGCGTGAAACTCCACACCGTCTCCAGCACCTCGGGAAGGACCGCGGCCACCGTGTCGGAGAAGCCCTCGCCCCAGCCCTCGTCCTCCGGCTCGACCTCGACGACGCGCACGTCCGCCGGCAACGAGCCAAAGGCGGCGCAGACGATCAGGGTGTTGTCGAGCTCGATCACCCCCGTGACCGCCTCAGAGACGCGGTCCTGGATCTTCTCGATCGGCGGTAGCACGCCATCCCAGCGATAGGCGGTGATGGTTCCGGGCGGGCGTCCGCGAGGCATGGACGCGACGAGGACGATCCGGTCGTACGGTGGGCGGTCCTCGAGGTTCTGGTGCAGGCCGACGGGGTGGTAGGAGAGATCCTCCACCTCGATATCACCGCCGGCGCGCTCCATCAGCTCGTCGGTCACCCAGCCGCCGACGGACCCGTCGCGCAGGAAGCGATAGCCGATCCCGCCGACGAGGACGCGCAGTCCGACCGCCGGCTCAGTGGTGGTCGTGATCGTCGTCATCCGCTCCGCAAGCGCAGGTGACGACCTCGCGGGTGATCACGCGGTCGTCCGTGTGGATATGCGTCGTGCACGGCATGCACGGGTCGAAGGAGCGGATGGCGCGCAGGACGTCGATGCCCTTGAAGTCCTCGGGCTTCTCGAAGTTCTCGAGCAGCGGTGTGTCCAGGACGGCCTCCTCGTAGGGGCCCGGGTTGCCCCACGGGTCCTTCGGCGAGGCCATCCAGGTCGAGGGGGTCAGGATCTGGTAGTTCTCGATGACGCCCTCGTCCATGACGATGTGGTGGGTCAGGAAGCCCCGGCCGGCACCCCAGAAGCCGGCGCCGACGCGGAAGTCCTTGGGGACCTCGTAGGGCGTCGAGACCTTCGTCTCGCCCTTGCGGACCATGTCGAGCGCGATCAGCAGGTTGTCGTAGGCGATCATCGCTGTGTAGGCGATGGAGTAGGCACGGCCGCGGTTTCGCTCGAAGGCGCCCCAGTCCTCGGGAACCTTCCACTCGAGCTCAGCGGCGGGAAGGGCGGCGCGCGGGACGTCGAGGCGCAGCGAGTCGCCCGTCGGGTCGATGAACCGCGAGTGCCCGTAGTTCTCGGACTTCGCGCAGGCCCAGATGCGCGAGTACGGCCCGGTCTCCATCGCCATGCGATCCCAGCGCGGGGCGGTCGACCAGGAATACTTCTCCTTCCAGTTGGTTCCCTGGGCCTTCGGGATGGTCTCCTTGTTCCACGGGTGATACGGGGAGAGCGGATTGCCCAGCGCGTCCGTCGGGAACCGCGAATTGCCGTGATTGCCGTTCCCATCCCCGTGGCCGTTGCCGTTGGGCTTGGTCCAGTCCTCGTAGAAGGAGTGCTCGACGAACTCCTCGAGGCCCATGTTGAGCTGGGTCATGCTCGTGGTCACGAGCTCCCCGTCGACGATCACCCCGGGCGGGGCCCAGCGCTTGCGCCCCCAGTCATCGACGTTCTCATACGAGGCGTCATAGGCGTACGGATCGTCCCACTGACCGGTCTCGATCATGTTCTTCGGGCGCCGCCCGACCTCGCGGTACTGCGGGTTGGCCTCGTAAAAGAAGTCGCATAGGTCGTCCCAGATGCCGACCACCTTCTGGCCGTAGTCGAAGAACTTGCCGATTCGCAGCCCGATCTCGTTCAAGTCGGAGAGGTCGATACTGGCCGACAGCCCGCCCGGGACGATGGTCTGCGGGTGCGGGTACTTGCCGCCGATGAGAACGTACGCCTCGCGGGCGACCCGCGTCATGTGTAGCGCCTCGGCGTAGAGCTTCCCGGTGAGCGGCGTCATGGCGGTCATCAGCTCGGCCATCGTCCCGAAGCCGTGGACGGCGGTGTTCGCGCAGCGGGCGCTCTCCGCGCGCGACCACAGCTCCGGATTGGTCGCCCGCACGGCGGGCTCTGAGTAGTCCGGGCCCGCCAGGAGGAAGAGGTGCAGCGGGTGGTCGTAGAGGTACTCGAGCGAAGAGAGCAGGTTGCGGGCGACGATGCCCAGCGGCGGCGGCGCGACACCGAACGCCATCTCGAGCGCCAGCGCGGAGGTGACGGAGTGCACGCCGCCGCACACTCCGCACGCGCGGCTGGATATATAGATCGCGTCCCGCGGGTCGCGACCCTTGAGGATGACCTCATAGCCGCGGAAGAGCGTCGCCATCGAGTCCGTCTCGAGCACCTTGCGATTCTCGAGATCGACCACCGTGTGGAACGCGAGGGCACCTGCGACGCGTGTCACCGGGTCGAAGTCGACGCGACGGATGTGCCCGTTTCGCGCCATCAGCTTCTTGAGCTTGTCCTGCCCGGCCGGGTCCTCCAGGGGCATGAGCTCCCGCGTCTCGTAGGCCCACGGGTTCGGGGCGCCGTCGATCAGGCTCGCGTTGCCCTGTTCGTCGAACTGGATCGGGAGATTCTTGAAGCACATGGCTAGACCTCGTCGTCGCGGCTCAGGATGTCCCGGCTCCGCGGGAGGGGCAGCTTCTTGTCGCGTTTGCCCTGGTCGACCGACCCGTTGTACTGCAGGCGCTTGTAGAAGAACTTCGAGACGTTCGCCGCCGCCGTCGGCTTGGAGCGCTCGACGCCCCAGGGGGAGGGGATCTCGCCCGCGTTGTCCCAGAGGGGCGTCGTATCCATCTGCCGCATCGACATGCGCCGCAGCCGCCGGATGCCCGCGCCGTAGGTGCGCGCGATGCCTCCCGACAGCGCGGATCCTGGCGGCGCCTTGTAGAAGGGCGCGAACTTGTCGGGAAAGCCCGGCATCGTGCAGCCGATGCACGGTCCGCCGGCGACCATGCAGCCGCCCATGTGGTTGATGGCGCCGCGCTCGGTGATGTTGCACTGCACGACGGGGCCCCAGCAGCCGACGTCCACGAGGCACTCCTGGTCGCCGAACTCCTTCGCGAACACGCCCTCCTCGTAGTAGCCCGCGCGGACGCAGTGACGGTGCACCGTCTCGCCGAACAGCCAGGCCGGCCGGCCGAGCTCATCGAACTCGGGCAGCGGCCCGATTCCCTGCAGGAAGAGAAGGACGGCGGCGACCGTCTCGGTGAAGTTGTCCCCCACCGGGGCGCAGCCCGGGATGTTGACCACGGGGACGCCGAGCGTGGAGGTGTAGTCCTTCCCGAGGAAGTCCATCAGGCTCATCGAGCCCGTCGGGTTGCCCGCTGCCGCGGGGATGCCGCCCCAGGTCGCGCAGGTGCCGATGGCGATCGACGCGGCCGCGCCGGGCGCCAGCGCCTTCACCCAGCCCGTCACCCGATTGGGCTGGTCGGTGTCCGACGCGGGATCGAAGCCGCCGCCGCCCATGGCGGAGTAGTAGGAGCCGTCGTCGGGGAGCGACTGGTCATCGGGAATCGAGCCCTCGAGCACGACGACGTAGGGAGCGCCGAGCTCGCCCGCGGCGGCCGCGTGCAGCGGGCGCGTGAAGGGCGCGCCTGCGGCGATCGAGAGCACGGGATGGTGCAGGACGACGCGGGGGACACCGGGGATGGCGCCCGCCAGCAGGTCCTCGATCGACGGGTTCGTCGCGCCCGTGACGGCGATGGAGCAGCCGTCGCAGCTCATGCCGGCCAGCCAGAACACGTGGACCTCGTCGAGCGGGCCGCCGACGGTGCCGCCGAGGCCGCCGACGCCTTCCGGGGTGGCGTCCACCCCGAACACCGCTCCGGCGTTCGGGACGATCTCGAGCCTCACCCTGCCGTTCTCCTCGGTCGTGCTCGCCATCGGTGCCCGTCTCTCCCTTGTCCAGCGTGCTCTGTGTCTGGTACACCTATCGTGCTGCCTGCAACGAAGCAAGTCAAACGGGAGGAACGCAGAGTTGAGACGTGGCGCCGCGAAACGCTCAGCCGCCTGGACGGCCGGATGGGGCGTCGGCGCCCTCGTCGTCGTCATCGCGGCGACCCTGCTGCTGACGCTGATCGCGCTCGGCAGAAGGATCATCGGTCAGGCCGAGGAGATCAAGGCCGCGTTGGACGCCACGCAGGAGAACACCACCGCCCTCTACGACGTGAGCGCAACCAACGGCGTTCTCGAGTCGATCACCCGCAGTCTGCGGACCGTCCGGACGGGCGGTGGCGCGTGACCGCCGGTGAGCGGACCGCAATCGGCACGCTGGCTGCCGGGGCGGGCGTCCTGGGCGTGGTGGTCGGACTGTTCAACCGCGTCGTGCGCCCGGCCTCCGAGATCAATCGGTACGCCGTCCACATCGACGAGGCCATCGCCGGCATCGGGCGCAATCTCGACGGCGCCCAGGAGCTCGAGACCACCCGCGACGTCGCGCTCGCGGTGCCCGGCCTCGCCGGGGGGTACCTGAAGAAGCTCGGCGTGGTGGACTGACTCAGATGAGACCCTCCGATCCCGACGAGGAGGCCTGGCTCGCGACCCTGGGCGCCGGGCTCGTCGTCGCACTCGTGGTGACCGGCCTACTCGAATGGCTGCGCCGGACCGTGAGCGGCGTCGATGAAGGCGTCAGCGCCGTTTGGACCGCCGGCAAGCGCGTGGCCGGGAACACCCAGACCACCCACCTGCTTCAGGGAACCGCGCTCCAGGGCGTGGCACTTCGAGACGAGCTCGAGCAGCACAAGGCCCCCGGCGAGGAGGAATCACCATGAAGAAGGCGCTGATCGCGGCGACGCTCGGAGAGGTGCTGCTGCTCGTGGGCGTGCTCGCGGGGTACCTCACGGCGATCGCAACCATTCTGCGCAAGGTGTCCAAGACCCTGGGATCGGTGACCTTCGGCGTCCGGGCCATCGAGAAGCAGACCGCACCCATCGGCCCGACCCTCAGCACCATCAACGGCGTACTCGGCGAGGTGGCGGGCACACTTCAAGACGTCGCCCGTCCTTCTGCGCCGACTTCGGAGTGACGGTCACGGCCACCGCTCGACGGGAGCGCCTGGAGGTCCGCGGCCTGGTGCAGGGCGTCGGCTTCCGGCCGTTCGTCCACAGGCTGGCCGGCCACCACGGGCTCGGCGGCTTCGTGCTCAACCACGGCGATGGCGTGACGATCGAGGCCGAAGGGGACGCAGGGGCGCTGCGCGCCTTCGCCCGGGCGCTCACCGAGCAAGCACCGGATCTGGCTCGCGTCGACGCGGTGCGCATCGTCGGCGTCGAGGCCCGGGGCGAAGCTACGTTCGCGATCCGACCGAGCGTGCGAAGCGGCGGCCGCCGTGCCGCCGTGCCGCCCGACGCGGCAACGTGCGCGGACTGCCTCCGTGAGCTCTTTGACTCCTCCGACCGCCGCTACCGGTACCCGTTCCTCAACTGCACGCGCTGCGGTCCGCGCTTCACCATCGTGACCGACGTGCCGTACGACCGGGCGCGCACGACGATGGCCGGCTTCGCGATGTGCGCGGAGTGCCGCAGCGAGTACGAGGATCCGGCGGACCGCCGCTTCCATGCGGAGCCGATCGCCTGCCCGGCGTGCGGTCCTTCGCTCTCCATGCCGCTCGAGGAGGCCATCGCGGTCCTGCTCGGCGGTGGAGTCGTGGCGATCAAGGGCCTCGGCGGGTACCACCTGGCATGCCTCGCCGCCGATGAGGGGGCCGTCGCACGCCTGCGGGCGCGCAAGCACCGTGAGGCCAAGCCGTTCGCCGTCATGTCCGCCGCGCCCAAGGACCTCGCGCACGTGTCTGGAGCGGAGGACGCGGTCCTGCGCTCGCCCGCCCGGCCCATCGTGCTGCTGCGCCGCCGCGCCGACGCTGGGGTCGCCGAGGCCGTGGCGCCGGGAACGCCGTGGCTCGGCGTGATGCTGCCCTATACGCCGCTGCACCACCTCCTCTGCCACGACATCGGCGCCCCGCTCGTGATGACCAGCGGGAACCGCTCCGACGAGCCGATCGCGATCGAGGACGGCGACGCGTGCGAACGGCTGGCCGGGATCGCCGACGCGGTGCTCGGTCATGACCGCCCGATCCACCGCCGCTGCGAGGACTCCGTGCTGCGAGTGAGCGGCGGGCGCGCCCGGGCGCTTCGCCGCTCGCGCGGGTTCGCACCCGATGCGCTGCCACTTCCCGTCCCGGCCCGACGGCCGATCGTCGCGGCCGGGGGCGAGCTCAAGAGCACCTTCTGCGTCGCGCGCGGGTCCGAGGCCCGGCTGTCTCCGCACCTTGGCGATCTCGATTCACCCGCTGCCCACCGCGCGTTTCGCTCCGACCTCACCCTGTACCTCGCGATGTCCGGGGTCCGGCTCGAGATCGTGGCGCACGATCTGCACCCGGGCTACCACGCGACGGCGTGGGCCCTCGAGCAGGACGCCGAGCTCGTGGGAGTCCAGCACCACCATGCCCACGCCGCCGCCTGCCTGGCCGAGCATGGGCGCGAGGGGCCGGCGCTCGCACTCGTCTTCGACGGCACGGGGTACGGGGCGGACGGCACGCTCTGGGGCGGCGAGCTGCTGCGCTGCGATCTCGCCTCTTTCGAGCGCGTCGCGCACCTCGCCCCCGTGCCGCTGCCGGGCGGCGAGGCGGCGGTCCGGCAGCCGTGGCGGTCTGCCGCGATCCACCTCGAGCTCGCCCATCGCCCCGTGCCCTTCGAGCGCTGGCCCGTCGTACGCCAGAGCCTCGCGGTCAACGCTCCGGTCTCCTCGGGAATGGGACGCCTCTTCGATGCGGTCGCCGCCCTGCTCGGAGTGTGCGAGGAGTCGGCCTACGAGGGGCAGGCGGCGATCGGACTCGAAAACCTGGCGGGGACAGCGACCGCCGCCCCCTACCCTTGCGCCATTGAGGGAAGCGCGATCAGCGGGATGGACCTCGTCGCCGCCGCCCACGACGACCTGGCCGCAGGACGGAATCGGCCGGAGATCGCGGCGGCGTTCCACGAGGGCGTGGCCGCCGCCTTCGCCTCGGCGTGCGAAGAAGCCGCGGAGCCCCGGCTCGTCGTGCTCTCCGGGGGCTCGTTTCAGAACCTCCGGCTGGCGGGGGCGGTCCGCGCTCGGCTCGAGTCGGGCGGGTTTGAGGTGCTCGAGCACTTCCAAGTTCCGCCGAACGACGGCGGCATCAGCTACGGACAGGCCGCGGTGGCGGCGAGGAGGACGTTGTCATGTGCCTAGGCATCCCGGGGCAGATCGTCGCGTGGGTGGACCCGAGCGTCCACATCGCGAAGGCGGACGTCTCCGGCGTGCGCCGGAACGTCAACGTCGCCCTGCTCGCCGAAGGGCCGGACGCGGTCGATATCGGCGACTGGGTGCTCATCCACGTCGGCTTCGCGATGTCGAAGATCGACGAGGCCGAGGCGGAGTCGACGCGCGCCTTCCTGCTGGAGCTGGGGGCGCCGTTTGAAGAGGAGCTGGCCGAGCTCGAGGCGAGTCGGATCGAGTGAGCGTGCACCCGGTTCTCAGCGCCCGGCCGCGCATCGCGGACGCGATCGCTTCTCGCGAGCGAGTGCTCACCGCCTTCCTCACCGCCGAGCAGGACGGCCTCGCCCGCGCGTGCCACGAGATGGCGCGCCGTTTCGCGCGGGGCGGGTCGCTCCTCGCGCACGGCGTGGGTCCTGCGGCTTCCGACGCCGCCCATGTCGCCGTGGAGTTCATGCATCCGGTCATCGTCGGCAAGCGCGCCCTTCCCGCACTCGCGACGGGCGACGACGGGGTGGCGGGCGCCGACGACATCGCGCTGGTTCTTCTGCACGGTTCCGGCGATCCGGGCGCTGAGGCCTTCCTCGAGGAGGCCCGCAGGCGCGGCGCCCTCACTCTCGCGCTCACCGGGGCCGACCGCCTGATCGAGGCCGACTTCACCTGGGCCGTCGCCAGCGACGACGAGGCGATCGTCCAGGAGGTGCAAGAGACCGCTTACCACGTCCTGTGGGAGCTCGTCCACGTCTTCTTCGACCATCCGGGCCTGCTCGAGGAGCAGTGCCTCACCTGCGGCGACGTGGCGATCGAGGGCCGGGTCGTCGCGGTCGCCGGCGACACCGCGACGATCGAGCGCAGCGGCGAGCAAGAGGACGTGGCGGTCGAGCTCATTCCGCAGACGGTCGTGGGCGACGTGCTGCTCTGCCACGCCGGCGTGGCCCTCGAGCGGGTGCCCGAGCCGGATCCGACAGACTTCCTGTACCCCTTCCTCGAGGCCGAGGAGACCGATCTCGCCGCGGTCCTGGCGGACGTACGCGCCTCCACCCTGCGCAAGGGCGCGGACGTGATCGAACTGCGCAAGACGGTCGACGGCGCGGCGATCGCCGCGTGCGCCGCCGCGATCCGCGATCGCTTAGCGCGCGGCGGGCGCCTGCTCGCCTTCGGCAACGGCGGTTCCGCCACCGACGCGCAGGACGTGGCCATCGACGCCCGCGCCGCGGGATGGCCGGCGGTCTCGCTCACCGAGGACTCAGCGACGATCACCGCCGTGGGCAACGACGTCGGCTTCGACAACGTCTTCTCCCGCCAGATCATCGCGCTCGGCCGCGCCTCGGACGTCGCGCTCGGCTTCTCCACCTCGGGCTCTTCGCGCAACGTCGTCGCCGCGCTCGAGGAGAGTCACCGCCGCGGAGCCCTGACCTGCGCCATCACGGGCTACGACGGCGGCCGCATCGCCGCTCTCGACTGGCTCGACCACCTGCTCGTGGTGCCCGGCGACTACGTGCCGCGGCTCCAGGAGGCCCAGGCCACGATCTACCACCTGCTCCTCGACCTGATCGGACCCCGCCCATGAAGTACGTCGACGAGTTCCGCTCCGGCGACGTCGCCCGCCGGATCGCCGGTGAGATCGAGGCGCTCGTCGAGCCGGGCCGCCACTACAAGATCATGGAGGTCTGCGGCGGCCACACCCACTCGATCTACAAGCACGGGGTCGAAGACCTGCTTCCGCCGGAGGTCGAGCTCGTGCACGGGCCGGGCTGCCCCGTATGCGTGATCCCCATGGGCCGTCAGGACGACGCCATTGCGCTGGCCCGGCGCCCCGAGGTGATCTTCACCACCTTCGGGGACATGATGCGCGTGCCCGCCAGCCACGGGTCGCTCCTGGACGCCAAGGCCCACGGCGCGGACGTCCGGATGGTCTACTCGCCGCTCGACGCCCTGCGCATCGCGCGCGAGAACCCGGATCGCGAGATCGTCTTCTTCGCGATCGGCTTCGAGACCACGACCCCCTCGACGGCGCTGACCCTCCTGCGCGCCCGCGCGGAGGGCATCGAGAACTTCTCCGTCTTCACGAACCACGTGACGATCGTGCCCGCCCTGCGCGCGATCCTCGCCTCGCCGGACCTGCGGCTCGACGGCTTCCTCGGGCCGGGACACGTCTCGACGGTGATCGGCACACGCCCGTATCGCTTCATCCCCAGGGACTTCGGGCGGCCCGTGGTCGTGTCGGGCTTCGAGCCCCTCGACGTCCTGCAGGGCGTCTACATGGTGCTCCAGCAGCTGCGCGACGGCCGCGCCGAGATCGAGAACCAGTACTCGCGCGTCGTCCGTGAGGAGGGCAATCCCCGCGCCCTGCAGGTGATCGGCGAGACGATGGAGCTGCGCACCACCTTCGAGTGGCGCGGCCTCGGCTTCATCTCCCAGAGCGCGCTCAAGCTGCGCCCGGAGTTCGCGCAGTTCGACGCCGAGGTCCGCTACGAGGTCCCGGGCGTCCGCGTGGCCGACCCGAAGGCGTGCCAATGCGGCGAGGTCCTCAAAGGCGTCATCAAGCCGTGGGAGTGCAAGGTGTTCGGCACCGCCTGCACACCCGACCGGCCGATCGGGACCTGCATGGTCTCCAGCGAGGGCGCCTGCGCCGCCTATTACAACTACGGCCGGCTCGGGCGCAAGCGCGGGCGCGAGGCGGCCGCCGGCGCGCCGGCCTGATGTCCGCCCGCAGCGAGGAGCAGGTCCTCGAGGCGATCGAGGCCCGGCGACGGCGCCCGCACGTCAAGCTGATGGACGAGCACGTGACCCTGTCCCACGGCGCGGGCGGCAAGTCCTCTCACGTGCTGACGGAGATGCTCTTCCTGCGGGCATTTGAGAACCCGGCGCTGCGGGCGCTCGGCGACGCGGCCGCGGTCACCGGGGACCTCGTGATGTCGACGGACGCCTTCGTCGTGCGTCCCCTGACCTTCCCGGGCGGCGACATCGGCGAGCTGGCCGTCAACGGAACGGTCAACGACCTCGCCATGGCCGGTGCCGTCCCGCTCGCCTTGACCGCCGCCTTCGTCATCGAGGAGGGCTTCCCCACCGCAGACCTCGAGCGGATCACCGCGTCGATGGCTGCCGCGGCGCGGGCCGCCGAAGTCCCCATCGTCGCCGGTGACACCAAGGTCGTCGAGCGCGGGAAGGCGGACGGGCTCTACATCACCACCACGGGACTGGGCCGCGTCCGGCCCGGGCTCGCGCTCGATCCCGCGAGCATCCGCCCAGGTGACCGCATCCTGGTCTCGGGCACGCTCGGAGACCACGGCATGGCCGTTATGATCGCCCGGGGAGATCTCGAGCTCGAAGTGGATCTCGAGAGCGACACCGCGCCGTTGCACGACCTCACCCGGGTTCTGTTTGACGCCGTGGGCGAGAGCGTGCGGTGCCTGCGCGATCCGACGCGCGGCGGCCTGGCCACGGTCCTCAACGAACTCGCGCTGAGTGCCGAGTTGGCAGTGGTCATCGACGAGGCGGCCCTGCCTGTCCGGCCCGACACCAACGGTGCCTGCGAGATCCTCGGCATCGACCCGCTCTACGTCGCCAACGAGGGCAAGCTCGCAGCCCTCGTCGCCCCGGAGGCCGCCGACGCGGCACTCGCGGCGCTGCGGGCTCATCCGCTCGGGGCCCATGCGGCGATCGTCGGCGAAGTCCGCGCCGAGCCCCCCGGGATGGTGCTCCTCGACACCGCATTCGGCGGCAGCCGCGTGGTCGACATGCTGGCCGGCGATCCCCTCCCCCGCATCTGCTGAGGTGAGCTCGCGCCCGGTCATCGCCGTGCGCGACGACGTCGCTCGCTCCGAGCTGATCGACGGACTGGTGGACGAGGTGGCTCGCCGGATGGCAGGCGGCCCGCCGCTGCGCTCCGCTGCCGCCCTCGCAGCCGTTCCCGGAATCGAGAGGACCGGTGTGGCCGCCCGACTCGCGCTGGCGGGCCACGTCACGCGCCAGGTCGAGCGCGCGACGTTCTCGGTCGCGCGGGACTACTCCGCGGTCGTGGAAGAGCGACTGCGCGACAGCGCCGGGCCGTGGCCGGCGCCGGCGGTCGCCGTGGCTTCGGACCTCTCCGCGCTCGAGCCGGCCGGCCGCCCCCCTCCCGACGACGGCGGTACGACAACGTGGATCGTGCCGGGCCCCGGCGGGCACGTCCGCCACATCATCGCCATGCGGTTCGCAACGCTCGAGGCCGCCGGGCGACTCCCGGCCGAGCTCGCCGACCCGGCTGCGCTCAAGCGCTGCTGGGTGTACGGCTTCTACGTCGCCTGCTGCGAAGAATGTCCGAGCGCAGGCGACCTGACGTGAGCTGGGACGACCGCTTCCGCCGCGCGCTCGCCGAACTCAAGGCGCCCGACCCACCCGCGCCATGGCTGCTCGCCCACGGCGACGCACTCGCGGCCCTCGCACCCGGGCGGGCGGCGGACGTCGCCTGCGGCCTCGGGCGCCACGCCGTCATGCTCGCCGAGCTCGGATTCGAGGTCGATGCACTGGACCAGTCGCAAGTCGGGCTCGATCACCTGGCCGGAGTGGCGCGCGACCGGGGTCTTCCCATCCGGTGCGAGCGGGTGGACCTGCGTGCCCAGCCGGGGCTTCCACGCCCGCCCTACTCGGCCATCGTGGTCACGAACTATCTGCAGCGGGAGCTCTTGGCAGTGCTCGTCGACGCCCTTGTCCCGCGCGGCCTGCTCGCCGTCGAGGCCTTCCTCGCGCATCCAGACCCCGAGTGGGGGCCGCGCGAGCCGGCGATGGTCGTGGCTCCCGATGAGCTGCCGAGGCTGCTCGCTCGGACGGACGTCCTCTTCTACGAGGAGGCGCCGCACCGGGGCCGCGTCAAGGCCAGAGCCCTCGTGCGCGGTAGGGCGCCCGTTGCCGTGGGCGCCTTCGCCGGGGATCGGCGGTGACGCGCGAGCGGCCGGCTCTGGCGGTCGTCGGTAAGGGAGGCGCCGGCAAATCCGTCATCTCCGGCACGCTGGCGCGCCTGCTCGCCCGTCGCGGTCACCGGGTCCTGGCGCTCGACTCCGACACGCTGCCGGGGATGGAGCTCAGCCTCGGGGCGCGGGCCCCGGCCGAGCCTCCGCTGCTCCACGCCGCGCAACGGGGCGACAACGGGCGCTGGCGCTACAAACCGGGGATCGGGCCAGTGCGCGCCGTGCAGCGCTTCTGCACCCCGGCGCCGGACGGCATCCGGCTCCTGCAGGCGGGCAAGCTGACCGAAGCCGGGCGCGCACCGCTGATGCCCGCCTTCCAGGCGTACTACCGGACGATCCACGCGCTCGCCGACGCCCGCGCATTGCGCGACTGGACCTTCGTCGGCGACCTTCCCGCCGGCGCGCGCCAGATCGCCTTCGACTGGGCGCCCTTCGCCGACACGCTCGTCCTGGTCGTCGAACCGACCGCGCAGTCCATCCTCACCGGCCGACGGATCAGGCGCATCGCCGCCGGCCGGGACACGCCCATCGGCACGGTGCTCGTCGTGAACAAGGTCCGCACCTCAGACGACGTCCACCGGGTGGAGACGGTGCTGGGCGAGTCACTGGCGGCGGTGCCGGTCGATGCCGACGTGGCCTCTGCCGAGCGTGAGGGCGCCGCACTGCTCGATCACGCCCCAGACTCTGCGGCGGTTGCGGCGATCGCCGGTTTGGCGGAGCTGCTCGAGCGCAGTAGCCTCAAAGGGTGAGCGCTCGGTGAAGGTCGTGGTCGCGGGCAAGGGCGGGGTCGGCAAGACCACCATCGCGGGCACGCTCGCCCGGGCGCTAGCCCGCAGCGGCGAGTCCGTCCTGGCGCTCGACTGCGACGTCAACCCGATGCTCGGCATTTCGCTCGGCGTCGGGCCGGAGCGGACGGACGCCCTGGTCGCCGTCCGCCAGGGGCTCGAGGAGGGCGAGACCGAGCACGAGCCGACGATCGCGGGAATGGAGAAGACCTTCGGGACGGATGCCCCGGACGGGCTGCGACTCGTGGTGGCCTCGCGCGTGGACCGCCCGGACCCCGGCTGCACCTGATGCGGCATCTCGGCCGAGCAGTTGCTCGGCGAGCTGGAGGACGAGAGCCGGATCGTCATCGGGGACCTCGAGGCCGGTATCGGGACCGTGCTGCGTATGGAGCCCGGCGACGCCGACCTCGTGCTGATCGTGGCCCAGCCGACGGTCAAGTCGCTGGACGTCGCGGCCCGGGCGCTGCGGATCACCGCGAGCAAGTCACCCGCTCTGGTGATCGCGAACCGTGTCCGCGATCATGCCGACGTCGAGCTCATCCGGACGGCGCTCGGGCCGGGGCACGAGCTCGTCGAGGTACCCGAGGACGCCGTCATCGCACACGCCGACGAGCAGGGCACGGCCCCGATCGACTCGGCCGAGGCGTCGCCCGGCGTTGACGCGCTGATCGCCCTGGCGGAGCGGATTCGCGCCTCCGCAGTCCGCTCCCGCTGACAGCACCGCATCGCGCGGCTCCCTACGCTGTCGTCGTCATGGCGACCTACCCCGCGTCCGCATGAAGCGCACGATGCGCCGACTCGGACGCATTCCGGCACTCGGACTCATGGGTCTCACGCTGCTCCTGGCCCTTGCCGGCTGCGGCGGGGCCGAGGAACGCGAAAGGCAGGGGTCCGCCGCTCGACCTGTCTCCGAGTGGAGAACGTGGGTCATCCCCTCCCCCGCGAGCGTTCATGTCGAGCCGCCACCGGCGGGACTCAGCTCACCTTCCGAGCCGGATGGACCTCCGGCCGTGGTGCCCTGGATCGAGATGTCGATGGACCTGGTGTCCCGGCGGACCAAGGACCCGCCCGAGTCTTCGCGCGCCTACGCGTACGTCAGCGTGGCGATGTTCGACGCCGCCGTCGCCGCCGCCCACTGGCAGGAGCGCTTCGGAGATCCGGGATACCCGTCGCTGCGCGCAGCCGTCGCCGGGGCGGCTGCCGGCGTCCTTCCTGAGCTCTACCCCGAGCGCTCGGCCGCGAGCTTCGAGGCCGAGGCCCGGCGTACGGCAGGATCCGGGCCCGCCGCCGAGGCGGGGCTCGCGCTGGGTGCCGACGTGGCGGCCGCGGTCAACGCCCGCGCCCGGACGGACGGCTACGGCGATCGCTGGCGCGGTCGGGTGCCGGCGGCTCGCGGGCGATGGGCGCCGCCGCCCGGCTCCCTGGCGCGACCGGTGCAGCCTCTCGCCGGCCGCTGGAGGACTTGGCTACTGGAGTCGGGTCGCGAGCTCCGGCCCGATCCGCCCCCGGCCTTCGAGTCGGCCGCGTTCCGGGCGGAAGCGCAGGAGGTCGTCGACGTCGGGCGCCGGCTGACGCCCGAACGCAAGAAACTCGCCGAGTTCTGGTCCGGTGGCGAGGGCACGCCGCTGCCCGCAGGGATCTGGAACCAGATCCTGCTCCGCTACACCTCGCGGGAGCACTGGGGCACCGCTCAAACCGCGCGAGCCCTGGCTCTGCTCAACGTGGCGCTCGCCGACGCGGGGATCGCCGCCTGGGACGCCAAGTACGCCTACTGGTCCCCCCGGCCGGAGAACGCGATCCGGGACCTGGGCCTGGCTCGCGACTGGAAGCCCCTTCTGGACACGCCGTTCTTCCCGGCCTACGTGTCCGGTCACGCGACCTACTCCGGCGCCGCGGGCGAGCTGCTCGCCCATCTCTTTCCGCGGGACGCGGCATTGATCCGCGCGAAGGCCCGTGAGGCGGCCGAGTCCCGGGTGTGGGGCGGCATCCACTACCGCAGCGACGGGGTGATCGGCCAGAGGATGGGCAGGGAGATCGGGCGGCTGGCGGTCCGCCGGGCCGAGCGCGACGAGGTCGAGGAGTGAAGCCTCTGCCTGCGCTGCTGGCCGCTGTGGTCCTGAGCGGTTGCGGTGGCGCCGGCGGCGGATCGCAGGACGACCCGGCGACCGATCCGTTCAAGGAGGTCCGCCAGGACTCCGAGAAGCCGGCGGTCACCCGGGCGGCCCCGAGGTGGGAACGCGCCGCCCTGCTCACCGGCACGGGGCAGGCCGGCCGCTCGGTATCGATCTTGAGTGGAGCGATCCAGTGGCGGGCGCGGTGGAAATGCGCAGGCAGTGGTTCGTTCGCGCTCGCGGGGCCCGACGGGCTCTCGCTGGCCCGCGGCCGCTGCCCCGGTCGGGCGACGGGCCCGACGGCCGCAACCACCGGCACGCAACGACTTGCCGTCCGCACTGAGGGGGCCTGGCGGGTCGAGGTGGAGCAACAGGTCGACGCCCCGCTGCGCGAGCCGCCGCTGCGATCCATGGCTTCGGCGGACACTCGTGTGCTGTCGGCCGCCCCCTTCTACGGGGTGGAGCGTGGCGGAGGAGGGAAGGTTACCCTCTACCGGCTCGCGAGCGGTCGCTTGGCGCTCCGCCTGGAGGATTTCGAGACCTCACCGAATTCCGATCTCTTCGTCTGGGTCTCTCGCGCGGCGCGCCCCAGGACCACCCGCTCTGCCTTCCGATCGCCCCATGTCACGATCGCCCCGCTGAAGTCGACGCTCGGCGACCAGAACTACCTGCTGCCCGAGACGGTGCGGGAGCGGGACGTACGCTCGATCGTCATCTGGTGCGATCCGGTGCGGATCGCCTACGCGGCCGCGGCCATGCGGCGCGAGTGACCCCTCACGGCGCTGCCTCAGGGCTCCGTCACGAGGACCCACAGCGCGAATATGACGATCGGTGGCCCGGCGCTGAGGTGGAGCAGCGCCGGTCCCCATCCGGTGACCCCATCCAGCGCTTCGGGAACCAGTGTGAGATGGGTCGCGGCGATCCAACCGCCGGCGAGACTCGCGACCGCGCACGCGACCAGCCGCTGCAAGCCTCCGGCCGGATCGCGGCGGCTCCGGCGCGCGAGGATCGCCGCGCAGACCAGGACGACGACGCCGGGAACGACGTGGTCGATGACCTCAAGGCGCGTCGGAACGTCGACCTCGAGGTTGAGCGCTCGCGCGATCCATGGCACCGCCATCGCCCACACCGCGAGAGCGACGAGCGCCACGCCCGAGCGTGTCTCGAGGAAGGTCGCTCCTCCAGTACCGCTGGTGGCCCGCATGGCGGCAAGTGTCGCGTCTCGGCGCCGCTGCCGCGTCAGTGATCCGCGGTTGGAGAACCCTGGTGCGCATCGGCGCGGCGCTGCTGGTCGCGGGCGTCGGCTGGATGGTCGCGTCGGCGCTCGCGGGTGGGACGCGCCCCGAGTCGTTGCCCGGGTCCGACCGGCCGGTGAACCGCGGCGCGCGTGATCCAGGTGATCTCCGGGCGCGCAATTCGCCAACGGTGACGCGCAGCCCGCGGGAGCGCGAGAGGCTCGCGATCTCGAGTCGCGTAGATTCGCCGGACTTCTCGTGTGCCGTGCACACCTCCGGCGACGGCGGGATCAGCTGGTCGCCCGTCGCAGTCCCCGTGCCCCGGGGGTACGGCCCCAAGTGCTACGCGCCCGATGCGACCTTCGGAGCCGATGGCGTCCTGCACGTCTCCTACGTCACCCTGACCGGCCGGGCCAATCAGCCCGAGGCCGTGTGGGTGGCGTCCTCAAAGGACGGCGGTCGGACGCTGTCGGAGCCGCGCCGGGTGTCCGGACCGCTCGCCTTCCAGGTGCGCATCGCCGCAGATCCGGATCGACCCGACCGCTTGTTCGCCACCTGGCTGCAGGCCCGGGACATCGGATCACTGAAGTTCACGGCCCCGGGCAACCCCATCGTCGTGTCCCGGTCAGACGACGGCGGCGCGACGTGGAGCCGGCCCGTGCGTGCGAATGACCCGAACCGGGGTCGCGCCCTTGCCCCGTCCGCCGCCGTCGGCCGGCAGGGTGAGCTCTACGTCCTCTACCTCGACGTGGGCGGGGATCGGCTCGACTACGAGGGCGCGCACGAGAACGTCGGCGGACCGCCGTATGCAGGCCGTTTCTCCCTCGTACTCGCCCGCTCCCTCGACCGCGGCCGGACGTGGGCCGAATCGGTGGTCGACGACCGCGTCGTGCCCACGGAGCGCTTCATCCCCTTCCTTCCGCCTTTCCCGTCGCTGGCGGTCGACCATAGGAGCGGGCGGATCTACGTGGGCTTTCATGACGCGCGTCTCGGCACCCCCGACGTGTGGGTATGGACACTCCCGTGGCGGGGAAAGGCGTGGAACCGGCCAGTCCGTGTCAACGACACGGCACAGCGGGACCGCACGGCTCAGTATCTGCCCGCGCTGTCCGTCGCCCCCGATGGCCGGCTCGACGTCGTCTACTACGACCGGCGCGCCGACCGGCGCAGCAACGTCCGCAACCAGGTCTCGTTGCAGTCCTCACAGGACGACGGTCGATCCTTCGGGGCCCGGACCGAGCTCTCGAGCCGGTCCTCCGACTCCCGCATCGGGTTCGGAAGCGAACGCGGCCTGGCCACGCTCGGGAGCCGTCTCGGGCTGACTTCCGGTGATGACGAGCTGCTGGCGGTCTGGAGCGACACACGAGTTGGCACCCGGGCATCCAACAAGCAGGACCTCGTTCGCGCCGTGGTGGGCATGGACAGCCGCGGCCGGATGCAGGTCCTGCGCTACGGAGGACTGGCCCTCGCGGTGTTGGGTTCCGGGATGATCGCGGTCGCTTTGAGGCGGCGCTCGGTCTAAGTGTTCACGACACTTAGTTAACCGCAGGTGGCTGGTCTAGGTTACGGTCCAGCGGGTCGGTGGTGGACGTCACAGTGGAGGAGTCGGTTCGAGAAATGCGACGCAAGTTCTGGTTTCTGACAGGTGTCTGCGCGCTCGGGATTCCGTTGGCGGTGGTCGCGACGGCCTTCGCCTGCGGCAGCCTCGCCACCTTGAAGTTGAACCGGGCGACCGCCACCTCAGGCGTGGACGTCAGGGCCGTGGGCGGCAACTTCAACTCCAACCCTCGGGCCTCCAACGTCCAGCTACGCTTCAACAGCCGTAACGGACGCGTCCTGTGGGAGGGCCGTCCGGCTGCGAACGGCAAGTTCACGGCAGACTTCAAGGCCCCCAGCGCGGCGACAGGCAGCTACATCATCCTCGCCACCCAGACCGGCCCGGACGGGCGGCCCGCTGCGGGCACACCGGGTCGTGCGCCGCTGAAGTTCAAGAAGACGTCGAACTCATCCACGACGTCGAACTCATCCACCGCCGTCGCTGCGTGGTCCTCTCCGCAGGGTGGCCCGCCGGCGGCGTCCGACGGCACGTCGATTTCCCTGGGTCTGGTGTCCGGGCTCGGGCTGTTCGCCCTGGCGACGTTGGGCGGCGGCGCTCTCCTGGTCAAGCGTTCCCGCCGTCGCGAGCTCGCGTTTGCTCACACCCTCTCCTAACCGGTGACCACCGACCACCGGGTGAGCTGCGGGTCGGCGGCGCCGGCCCGCATCACCTCCTGCCCCGACCCTCTCCGTCCCACGAAGGTGGAACCAATGCGCACGCGCCTCTCGGCTGTCCGGACCCACCCCTTCCGGCGCTTCCTGGGCGCGCTCGTCGCCGCTTGTGCCCTTGCCGCAGGGCTGGCTCCGGCGGCGATCGCGGATCTGCGGGTCAGCCCCAACCGCCCGCTGCTGCCGGCTTCTGATCCCGTCTACGGCCGGGATGCCGTCGGCCTCGCGGTCAACCCCCGGGACGAGAAGCACATCGTGGCGGTCTACACCGATCTCGACACGTTTCACTGCGAGGTCGCCACCTCTTTTGACGGGGGGCGTAAGTGGCGACGGACCCGCCTCAAGGCGCCGCCGGGCTTCCTCTCGCCTCCTTGCACCGTAGGTCCCCATCTGTCGGCGCTGCTGGACCAGAGCATCGCCTTCGGCCGCGGGCGGAACGTCTACACCACCTTCAGCTCGTCTGTCGTGGGGCCCACCGGCGAGTCGCAGGGCAAGTCGGTGCTGGTCGCGCGCTCGACGGACGGCGGTCGTTCGTTCGGCACGGGCGTCGTGGCGATGACGGGCGGGCCGACCGTCGCCAAGGGTCCCGATCTCACCCTGCCGAAGTTGACGGTGAAGCCGGGCGCTGCAGGCGAGGGCGATCGCGTGTACGTGGTGGCCAGTGCCAACGAGCAGAACCCGTCTGCGGCGGCGTCGCAGGAGGACATCGTCACGAATGTCTCGGGGGATGGAGGTCAGACGTGGGCCGGGATCAAGCAGTTGAACCCGGAAGGGCAGAATGCGATCGAGCCCTCCAAGCCCGTCCTCGGCCGTGGTGGCGCACTCCACATCGCCTGGCGCACGCGTGAGCGAGGGACCGGAGGAGCGTTCGTGCCCGAAGGCCGGATCATGGCGAGCCGATCAACCGATCTCGGTGGCTCCTGGGCGCACACGCCCATCGCCGGTGTCCGCGGCTACGTCTACGACGGCCCGCCGATGGCTCCCTTCCTCACGCAGCGCATCTACACCGCGTCCTCCTGGCCGCGCCTGGCCGCCGACCCCCGGTCGGGCAACGTCTACGTGACCTACGGCAACGGCGGGACGCCGACCTCGCCTAGCAGCGCGCGGAGCTCGGACCACTTCATCCACCCCGATACCGACGTGTGGTTCCAGCGCTCGATCGACCGCGGCAGCACCTGGTCGCAGCCGGCGCGGCTGAACCGGCAGGCGCCGATCCAGGGGCCGGTCACCCAGACGCGGCATCCATCGATCTCCGTTGCGCCGGACGGTCGCCTGGACATCGTCTGGCAGGACCGGCGTCACTGGTATCGCGGGTGCGTGCAGACCCACGCTCCGTGCGAGGAGGCCCGCCTCGGGGACACGTACTACCGGTACTCGGACGACGCCGGCGCGAAATTCTCGGCGGAACGCCGCATCACCGATCGCTCGATGAACAACGACGTCGGCTTCGACTACCGCTATGGCGCTTATTGGGCCTATGGGCCGCAGTCCGTGCCGCTCGGGCGTGACCGCACGCTGGTGGCGTGGATGGACTCCCGTGATGGCAACCCCGAGACGGACACCATGGGGATCTATCTGGCGGAAGTCGATCACGACGCCTCCCGCAACGTGCCCGTCCAGACGGTGAACCGGACTTCCAGCGCCGACCTCGCCGTGCAGTTCTCCCGCATGGCCTATCCGGGCGGCGGCGAGTCTGTGCTGGCAGGGGTATTCGCCTCGCGGCCATGGAGCCGGGTCGTGATCGTCAACGAGCGCGACATGGCCGGCGCCCTGGCTGGCGGGGTGCTCGCCCGCGCCAACCTGGCGCCGGTCCTCGTGACGCCCCAGGCTGGGCTGACCGACGAGATCAAGCAGGAACTGACGCGGCTTGCGCCGGTCGGGGCCTACCTGATCGGCGGTGAAGGCTCCCTGTCGCCCAAGGTCGCAGCCGACCTGGCGGCCACCGGGATCGCGCCCGCCGGCATCATCCGAATCGCCGGCAGCAGCCGAGAGAGCACCGCGGCGCTGATCGCAGCTGCTACGGACCGGCGCACGCCTGATCAGAAGACGGCCGGAAGGGCCGCCTTCGACGCAGCCGTGATCGTCAATCCGCGCAGCCCGGATGCAGCGGCAGCCTCCGTGTTGGCGGCCAACCGGCGCCTGCCGGTGCTCTACGTCGACGCAGGGTCGGTGCCTGCCGCGACCGCCGACGCACTCAAGACCCTCGGAATCCCGCGCACGTTGGTCATCGGCGGCGCCCGATCGATCCAGACTGAGGTGCTCGCCGGCCTTCCCTCACCCCAACGGCTTGCCGGTCGGGATGCCCTCGGGACCTCGCGAGCCGTTATGGGAGAGTCCAGGCGACGCGGTCTTCCGACGAACATCGTGTACGCGGCAGACGCCGCTCGGCGGATGGACGCGGCGGTGATGGGCGCGAGCGTCGGCCGCATGGGCGGGCTCCTGATGCTGACCTCGAGCGATGGCGATGCGAGCGAGGCGCTGCAGACAGCGGGCCTGCGCCCGACGGTGGACCGGTTGATCACGGTTCAGAGCCCGCAGCGAAGGCGCGAACGGTGACGAAACCGGTTGCGGCAGAACGTACAAGCGCGATACGGTTCGCGAAAGCGCGGGGAGCGGCGAGTGATCGCCTTGGCGAACGCTGTACTCGGTAGGCCCGACCAGGACAGGAGAGGACGTTGACCTTGATCGCGGAGCAGAGCGCCCAGCCACCATCTCGAGGCAGCTTGCGGCGGTGGTCGATCGGGGTACTGACCTGCGCGCTGATGGCGGGCTCGGCGAGCACAGCCCTCGCCAACCACAACGGGATGAGCGAGGGCGCGGACGGGATGATCTGCCCACACGCGGCCGCAGGAAGCGGTCCGCTCCCCCCCGGCGCGACACCGGACGCTCCGGCTCGTACCGCAGACGCCGGACCGATCGAGGCCCCGACCACGACTTCGTCCGCTCCGAGCGAAGCGGCAGGTACACCGCCGGCTCCGAAGGCCAAGGCTCCGGCTCCGGCCCCGCAGGCCAAGTCCCCCGCGCCCGCCCAGACGCAGCGATCGACGAGCAAGCCGGCGACGGAGGTCATTACTCGGCGCGCCGCGTCTACAACGCCCGCCCGGGCTGCTACCCCTCGCGCTCAGGCCGTCAAGGTGGAAGCGGTCAGGCCGACTGCGCGCAGGGCGACCTTGTCCGCGTCAAAGCCGGCGGCACGTACCGGCCGCCGCGCCGCGGAGTCGTCGAGCCGACGCGTCGGGCCGGTTCGCACGGACGCGGCCCCCGCCAGGTCGGAGTCGCCCGAGCGGGCCGTCGTCCGACAGCCCGCCGCCCCGGCAGCCGCGGCACCGACCGAGCCCGGATCGCCCGGCTACCTGACCTTTGGCCTGGGCGTGCTCGCACTCAGCGGCCTGGCGGGTGGCATTCTGGTGCGCAGACGGCGGCGTGACGGCGGCATGGAGGGGCTCGCCACGATCGACCCGGACGCCCCCTCGAGCCCCGACGCACTCGACGCCGAGCTGCACGAGATGATCACCGTGACCCGGGCGGATCGGATTCTCCCCGAAGCCGAGTCGCTCGGAACGGACGCCGAGCGCGAGGCCGTCGGCTCGCGCTAGCCGACAGTAGCCGTCTCGCTTTCGGGAGCACGCCCAGCTTTCGGTCCTCCCGAACAGAGCCGCCTTAGCAAAGGGTGGCTCACGACGAGCGCTCGAGAGCGAAGGCGGTGGCCATTCGGGTGGGCGGCCACCGCGCGAGTCGCTACCAGGTGAGGGCCTCGACCGAGGCCGCTCTCATCCGCTCGGCGGCCGACGCGGTTGAGCGTCTCCTCCGCGACCCGCTCGGCGAGGACGGGGTCCTGCGCGAGCGCGAACTGCGCGCCGATCAGCAGCCGCGTGCTCTCGCGATGCAGCGCCTGCCTGGCGAGATCCCGGCAGGTGATCGCGTAGGGGTCCCGCTCGACTTCCCTGGCGTGCCCGGGCTCGGGTGCCCTGGTGTCGCAACGCCTCTCTTCGCCGCACCCGACCGCCAGGGCCGAACGGCGGCGGCGACGAGGAACCGGCGGCCGCGAACGCCTGGGAGCCTCATGCGACGAGTCTTCCAACGCCCGCACATCCGGGCAAGCAATACGGTGTCGGCGCCCCTCACCCAGGAGCCCCGTTTCATCTGAGCAGTCTCGAGATCGCTCAAGGGCGCCCAGCTGCAGCCGATCGAGGCGATCGCGGGGCGGATCGGGCTCGAGCCGGAGGAGATCGAGCCGTATGGGCGTTACAAGGGCAAGGTGCCGCTGTCGGTGATCGACTGGCTCGCGGATTCGCCTGACGGCAACCTGGTGTGTGTCGCGGGCATCACCCCGACGAAGGCGGGAGAGGGCAAGACGACCACCGCCGTGGGCCTCACTCAAGGGCCTCGGTGCGATCGGCAAGCGCCCGGTCCTGTGCCTGCGCGAGCCGTCGCTCGGCCCCGTGTTTGGCATGGTCTGCCGGGCGGGCGGGCTGAGCCCGAGCGCCGTCGTTTTGGTCTCCACGGTTCGCGCGCTCAAGCACCACGGCGGCGCCGCCGACGATCCGCGACTGGACCGCGCGCAGGGCATGGGCGCGGTCGAGCACGGCGCGGCGAATCCGGCGTCGACACCTTCAGATCGTCAAGGAGTTCGGCCTTCCCTGCGTGGTGGCCGTCAACCGGCGGCCCGGCGACACCAACGAGGAGGTCGAGCTCGTCCGTCGCCTCGCGCTGCAGGGCGGGGCCTTCGCGGCCGAGGTCAACGACGGCTTTGCCCGCGGCGGGGCGCCTTCTTGCACTGGCGCGGAGCCGCTCAGTCCGGATTGAATCCGGAAACCCGTCCGAGCTGAGTCCGGAAACCGCATTTCTTCGTGACAGGGAGGGACACTAGATACAGCTATGATGCTCATCGAGATGTGGCGCTGAGCAGGACTTTCGGCCGCGGAAAGGGTGTCCGCGACCTTTCTTGCCATGCAGAAGGTCGAGGGTTCGAGTCCCTTTATCCGCTTGTGAGAAAGACCCGCGCTTGCGGGCCTTTCGGGTGTCTGGACGCAGGTTCGATATGTGCGGCGTAGACAGGCTTCGGCTTCGGGTCCGCTTCCGC
>JAABUN010003101.1_pt1 | contig 26924 bp, 34 predicted proteins | sample 5559311 | NCBI WGS metagenome assembly JAABUN01 (sample SAMN10711877, study PRJNA513370) | rock metagenome | isolation source: Antarctica rocks | place: Antarctica: Victoria Land, Siegfried Peak sud
TTCGGGGGGCGCAGCCCCCGGACCCGGGGGGTGGGGGGGGCAGAGCCTGCGGAGCCCCCCACCCAGGAACGGCGGCTCCGCCGCCGTTCCTGCGGAGGCGTCGGCCGTCAGGCCGTCCCAAGAGCTCCGAGGAACCGAGCGACCGCAACGAGCGAGTGACGAGGAAGTCACGTCACCGGACCCGGGGGGTGTGGGGGGCAGAGCTTGCGGAGCCCCCCACCCTGGAAGGGCGGCTCCGCCGCCGTTCCAGCGGAATCGTCGGCCGTCAGGCCGTTCTTCCAGCTCGAAGGAACGGAGTGAGCGCAGCGAACGAGTGAGTTCGAAACTCATCGAACGTCTGCCATGAGGATGGGCGGGTTCTTGAGGTGGGTGATGGTGGGTTGGGGGCCGACCACGTCTTCGGCCATCTCGAACGCGTCGTTGAGCGTCGACGCCGACTTGAAACCGAGGCGGGCCACGGCGCGGTTGTCGCCCCCGACGATGATGACCCGCCCGAGGTGCTTGAGGGCGTGGGCGCCCCAGTACCACATGTAGAAGGGATGGACGCCGTGGTAGGCGTAACTGGTGCGGTACAGGTGGCGGTACCACTCGTCCTCGGCGAACTGCTTCTCCCACCTCTCCTCGATCACCTTGGGATCAGTGGTGTCGGCGAGCACCTGCTCGAAGAAGTCGATGTAGCTGGGGTGGTGGACGGGGTGGAACTCCCACGGGGTGGGGTGCGTCATGATCAGCACGCCCCCCTCCCGGACCAGCGGCTTGCCCTGGTACATGTTGAAGAAGTAGCCGAGGCCCAGGCACATGACCAGGATCGGGTTCATGATCGAGTTCACGTTGTAGGGGCAGATGTAGGGCAGCCCCAGGGTGAGGATGTCAGTCTGGCCCTCTACGGTCACCAGGTGCTGGTCGAAGCAGTGCTGCAGGGTCCTCTCGTGCACCGGCTCGATGGCGCCGGCCTGGACCGAGGTGACGCCGTAGGGCGCCCGGTGGCCCTGGAAGATGCGGCGCCGGGCGGGCGACGACAGCCGCTTGAGACCCTGTTGCATCCCGATGAAGCTGACCCGGTCCCGGGCGCTCCACTCCCACTCCCGTTTGGCCAGCACCGCCATGGGGCCGTCCTGGCCGAAGGTGTCGTTGTTGATGGTGGTCTCGATCTGGAAGACCTTCACGCCGGCCTCGGCGATGACCTTGCCCATGCGCCAGTTGCTGTGGTGGAGCTCGGAGTTGTGGCGGTCCATGAAGCTCTTGGAGTGCTCCATGGTGTGCACGTTGTGGTGGTGCTTGATCGAGCGGTAGCTGGCCAGGCCGGTGGCGGTGCTCTTGTGGCCGCCGTCCATGGAGACGATGTTGATGTTGACGTAGATCAGCAGGTCCGATTCCGCGGCTCGCTTGTTGATCTCCACCTCCTCGCCCTGGTCGGTGCTGCCGAGGAACGACAGGTTGTCGGGGTCTTCGGCGTCGTGGTTGTAGAGCGCGCCCTGAGGAGAGAACGCGTCGTACACCCGGTCGCCGACGGCGTGGCGCAGCTCGTCCTCGGTCATGCGGCGGTGCAAGGCGAGGGCGGCGATGAGGTGGACGTCGTCGACGCCGGCGGCTGCGGCCAGGTCGAGCACTTGCTCGATGACGCGCTGGCGGATGTCGGGCCGCTTCATGGGTGGGAGCGGCAGCGACACGTCGTCAAAGGCGATGGTGAGCTTCATGCCTGGCGTGAGCAGGTCGGCCAGCGGCGCCGTGTCCATCGGTTGCGCGAGGGCGTCGGCGATGGCCCCCTCCACGTCGTCGAGAGCGTCGAGCGGTTCGCCGGGGTACAGGACCCGACTGCGGCCCGCGGGCAGCTTCTCGAGCCGAAACCCCTCACCGTGGTGGAACAGGATCGGCGGCGTCGACTTGTCGACGTCGAGCACGAAACCGGGACGGGGCATCAGGGTGCTTCCTCGTTCGGGGCGGGGTGGGGGGCGGCTGCAGGGTGGCTCGTCGCCCGGTTGCGGTGGCGTGGGCGCGAGGCCGGCGGACTGGGAACCGGGATGGTCATCGGCGTGCGGGCTTCCGGAGGTCGAAGGCCACCTTCACTGCGCCACGGGCGCCGGCGTTGGCCGCGTGCTCGATGGCTTCGGTGTAACGGGCGAGGGGGTACGTGGCGCTGACCAGTCGGTCGAGCCCGGCTTCGGCCACCAGGGTGAGGGCCCGCTCGAAGTCGGGACGGGTGTAGGCGTAGCAACCGCGGATGGCCGTCTCGCGGTGCCAGAGGGTGGTGAGGTCGAGTGTGGTGTGGCCGGGCATGCCCACCACCAGGACCTCGCCACCAGGGGCCGCCACCTGCAGGGCCTGGGCCAGGCTGTCCGCGCTGCCGACGCAGTCGACCACCACGTCGACGCCGTCGGTGAGCTGGCCTCCATCGAGCACGAACGAACCGGTGAGGCTGCGGACCGCCCGAGCCAGCTCCCGGGGCGCCACCACCTGGTCGGCGCCGAGGGATGAGGCCAGGGTCTTCTGGTGGGGGTGCTTGGCGGTGGCCAGCAGGGTGCCGACGGTCGCCTCGGCCCGCAGCGCGGCGATGGTGAGGAGGCCAAGAGTGCCGGCGCCGACGACGGCCACGGTCCGGTGCGGGCCGGCGGCGGCCACGCGCCGAGCGGCGTGTACGGCACAGGCCGTCGGCTCGACCATGACCGCAGCTTCGTCGGAGAAGTCGTCGGGGACGACGAGCAGTTGGCTGGGGTGAGCGACCATGGACGCCGACCATCCGCCGCCGGTATCGGTGCAGTACCCGCTCTGCAGCCCCGGTCCGAGGTGGCCGAAGGCGATGCGCCCGCAGTGGTTGGTGCGCCCTTCGGCGCACGCCCGACACACCGGGTCGATGCCCCGGGTCACGCACGAGAGCACTGGGACGAGCACGGCGCGGGAGTCGTCGTGGAGGCGGCCCACCACCTCGTGGCCGGGCGTGAAGGGGAACGAGACGATGGGCTCGAAGTAGCGGCTGGAGCGCCCGTCGATGGTGGCCAGGTCCGAGCCGCAGATGCCGGCCAGCAGCGGCCGGAGGCGCATCCAGTCGCCGCCGGGCAGGTCGGGCTCGTCGACATCGGCCAGCGCCAGCGGCCCCACCGCCGCCCCGGCGCCCGCCCGCAGCCGTCCGGCGACCGCGGCGGCGGCGAAGTTGGCCGCCTTCCGCTCGATGCGTAGCGCCTTCACCGGTCCCACCCCACCGAGCCGAGATCGACATTCCTGTCGATGTTGCGTCGTGGTGACCCACCATCGACAGGAATCCGGCGAGAGGGAAAGGCCGGGGCGGTCATCGGGGGGCGGCCTTGGTGGTGGCGCGGCGGGGGGCCACGGGGATGGGCGGGGGCTTGAAGCCGGGGGCCTTGGACCACTGCTCCACCAGCCAGCCCCGCTTGCGGGCCAGCGAAGCCAAGCGGGTCTCGGGGTTGACCGCCACGGGGAAACCGACCACCTCGAGCATGGGCAGGTCGTTGGAGGAGTCGGCGTAGGCGCACGACTCACCGAGGTCGACGTCGTGGGTGGCGGCGTACTCGAACAACGCCGACGCCCGGCTCTCGCCGGTGGGCGGCACCGCCCGCATCTGGCCGTTGTAACGACCGTCGGGACCAACGTCGAGCTGGGCCGACACGATGTCGTCGAAGAGTGGTCGGAGGGGTTCGACCACGAAGTCGAGGGCGCCGGTGATCAGCACGGTGCGGTGACCGAGCGCACGGTGCTCCCGGACGCGGCGGATGGCGGCGGGGAAGCTCTTGGTCAAGATGAGCTGCGACATCATCTCGGCCGAGTCCTCGGCGATCTGGTCCACCGGGGCGCCCTCGTAGCGGCGGTAGAACGAGCGGAGGAAGTCGCTGCGGTCGACCCGGTCCATGCGCAACAGGCCCGGCCCCTCGCCGATGAGCTTCATGGCCAGGCGAACCTTGTCGTCACGATCGAGACGACGGGAAGCCAGCCAGGCGTAGCTGGTGACGACGTTGGAGGCGATGAGCGTGTTCTCGAGGTCGAAGGCCGCGAGCTGGCGGTCGGGGGAGAGGACTTGGCGACGGAGCCGTTCGGACCGCGACTCGCCCTTGCCCCGTGTGCCGTCGGTGCGGACCCGGGCGTGCTGGACCACCGAGGGCAGGTGGATCTGGTGGACGTAGTGGTCCCAGTCGACGATCCGTGGGTCCATGCCGAAGGTGGCCTGGTCCGCCTGGGCCATCGAGTTGTGCAGGGCCAGCAGGTGGTCGACCCCGTAGATGGCCTCGCAGGCGGTGTAGGCGCCGTAGAGCTCGACGTAGGTGAGGGCCCGGGTGACCGTGTCGCGCCGCTCCTCGACCTTGGCGGACCATTCGGCCTGCTTGCCCCGCAGCGGGAGCGAGCCGATGACCTTCTCGGTGCGGTCGAGCAGGGACTTGGCCCGGTTGAGCTGGACCTCCACCCGGTTGCGCGAGGTGTACCCCCAGTCGGGCACGGCGATGGGCTGGCCATCGTTGTCGTAGAGCGGGTGGGCGCTGAACCAGGTCTGCACCAGGTCCACCAACCGCTCGTACTTGAGCGGGTTGGCCGAGCCCGAGGCCACCTGGGTGATGTCGGGTGAGCCGTCGTCGTGCACCGGGCCCCGTGCGGCGACGCCGACGATGGCCCCCACCACCAGGTCGACCGGGATGACGTCGACGGTTCCCTCCGGTACGCCCGGGAACTCCTTCAGGAGCCCTCGGGCATAGGAGATGATGACCGGCTCGGCCATGCGGAAGCCACGGATCCATCCCGGCACCGGCTCGGACCACGCCGACTCGATGATGGCGGGCCGCACGATCGAGACGGGCACGTCGCCCCGGTTCTCGCCCAGGGCCTTCTCGCCAAGGGCCTTGGTCATGGCGTAGGCGTCGGGCCAACCGAGCGAGGCGGCGCGCGATCGGCCGGCGTCCACCAGCTGGGCCTTCACCCACGCCTTGCGGACGTCCTCGCTCTTGGCCGCCAGCAGCGGGACACCGGCGCCGCCCAACTCCTCGCGGGCCTCGGCCATGAACTGGGTGAGCCGCTCCGGCGCCCGGCTGACGGCCTCGGAGTCGGCACGGACCCGGCGGGCGCTGTCGACCTCGCGGGCCCAGTCGATGTCGATCCAGAACGGGCTGTCGTCGACGCGGATCTCGGGGGCGTCGCCTCGCCGGTTGCCGGCCACGTAGCAGGTGGACACCGCCACCAGGTGGGGTGTCACCGCCAGGTCTTGCAGCGTGCGGGCGATGCGGGTGGGGCCGAGCAGGTTGACCTCGACGGCGAGGTCGATGGGGGAGTCGAAGCTCACCGTGGCCGCCGAGTGGATCACGATGTCGCAGCCGGCCAGGAGGGAGCGGCCCTCGTCGGTGAGGCCGAGCCCGTCGGTGGCCACGTCACCCTCGATGACCTGGACCCGTCGGGCCACCATCTGGTCGAACGCTGCTTTCCCGTCCAGCTCGTTGCGGAGGCGGTCGAAGCAGTTGTTCTTGAAGATCTCCCGTTGCGCACGCTGCTCGACCGAGCGCATGCGCCCGGCTCGGATCAGGAGGACCAGCTCACAGCCGGGCACCGATCGCAGCAGGCGCTCGACGAGTGCCGTACCGAGGAACCCGGTGGAACCGGTGACGGCGATCCGCTTCCCGGCCAGGTCGTCGGCGATCACGGGTGGTTGTCTACCATTCGGTAGAGAGCCGGGCGACCTGCCGTCCTACTTTCAGATGGAGCTTGGGAGGAGTCGTGGCGCTCCCGATCGAGAGGGACAACCGCAGCACGCGGGACCGCATCCTCGACGCGGCCCTCGCCGCCTTCGCCGACCGGGGGGTCGAGGCCACCTCGCTCGATTCGCTGGCCGCCGAGATCGGGGTCCGCAAGCAGACGATCCTCTACTGGTTCCCGTCGAAGGAACAGCTCTTGTTGGGCGTGGTCGACCACGCCGTGGCCGAGCTGGCCACCCGCCTGTCCGAGGCGGCTGCGGCCGCCCGTCCGAGTAGCCGGCAGCGACCTGTGACGACCCGCACACTCCCGAAGGTTCCTACGCCCGATGTGGCCGCTTCGACCGCGGGACCGACGTCGAATTCACCGAGTCGGGCGTCGAATCGACGTCGATTCGACGCCCAACGGGCCGGTCTCGGGCCGGCACCGGCTCTCGGTGACCAGTTGGTCGCCGTGGTCGATGCCACCTTCCGGCTGGGCACCACCCGCCCGCAGCTGCTGGCCGTGGTGCGAGAGGTGGCGCGTGTCGGTCCGCCGGCGTCGACCCGCCTTGCGGCAGCGGTCGAGCCGCTCGTCGAGACCGCAGCCGCGGCGTTGGGGGGCGATGTCGATCGCGAGCGGATCCGGCAGATCCTCCTGTCCGCAGGTGCCCAGGTCGTCGGCCTGGCGACCGAAGCCGAGGTCCGAGGCGACCTCGGCCTGGCTCCTGACCTCCCATGGCTGCGGACCCGGCGCCGCGCCCTCATCGAGTCGCTGCTCTGCGACCTGGGCGGATGGGAGTCGCCGTAGCCGGCGAGGCACGAACCGGCGGACGGGTGCAGCCCGGCGGCCTGGTGATCCTCGACGAGTGCCGCGAGGACCCCTGGCCCGGAGCGACCCTCGCGATCGACGAGGCGTTCACCGACATGGCCTACCGCCCGTCGTGGGATGAGCTGCTCCATCGCTACGTCGCACGGGTCCCGCTCGTCGATCTCGGGACCTGACCGGGGGAACGAGCTCGATCCGCGGCCCGGCAGGCCGGGTCAGCGTTGGCGGCGGTGCGGGGCGCGATGGGCGTGGCGGGCGATGGCCAGGCGCACGATCTCGTCGATGAGGTCGGGGTAGGGGAGCCCGGTGGCGGCCCAGAGCGACGGGAACATGGAGTGGGGGGTGAACCCGGGCATGGTGTTGATCTCGTTGAAGAGCAGGCCCCGTCCGTCGGCCTCGTAGAAGAAGTCGGCCCGGGCCAGGCCGTCGCAGCGCAGCGCCCGAAAGGCCTCGACGGCCAGGACCCGGGCCTGGTCGGCCACCGCCGCAGGCAGGTCGGCGGGGACCACCATCTGGGCGGCGCCGTCGACGTACTTGTCGTCGTAGTCGTAGAAGTCGTGGGTGGGGACGATCTCGCCGGGCACCGACGCCCGGGGCGACTCGTTGCCCAGCACGCCGACTTCGATCTCGCGTGCCGAAACCGCCTCCTCCACCACCGCCCACTCGTCAAAGGCGAGGGCGTCGAGCAGGGCCGAGCGCAGCGACTCGGGATCTTCGGCCCGGTTCACGCCTACCGACGAACCCATGTTGGCGGGCTTGACGAACACCGGCCACCCGAGCTCGTCGGCGACCCGTGCGGCGAAGGCGTCGTCGACATCGGTGTCGCGCACGGCCAGGTAGCGCACGGTCGGGAGCCCGGCGGCGACGGCGAGGGCCTTGGCCGTGACCTTGTCCATGTTGACCGCCGAGCCGAGCACGCCGCTCCCGGCGTAGGCCACGCCGGCCAGCTCCAACAATCCCTGGGCCGCTCCGTCCTCGCCTCGCGGCCCGTGGAGGATCGGCAGGACCACCACCTGCTGGCCAGGACGCACGGGCAGCACCGAGGCCTGGGGGACGAGGTCGGTGCCCGAGGCGTCGAGCGAGGAACCGATGGCACCCGGCCCAGCGGCCAGGGCGGCCACGGCGGCGTCGGAGCGCACCCACCGGCCGTCGGGCGTGATGGCGATCGGATCGACCTCGTACCGGCTGGTGTCGATGGATTTGAGCACGCTGGCCGCCGAGACCCGCGACACGTCGTGCTCGGCCGACTGACCGCCGTAGAGCACCACGAGACGGATGGGCGGGGTCCCGGGCATGGCTGCCGAGCCTACGAGGGGCGCCGAGAAGGCCGGACCCCCGTCCGAGGAGTCCCTCCGGTGGCAAAGACGCCCGGCCCGGGCGTTTCTTGATCACCAGAAGGCGCCGAGGCACCGTTCCGACCGACTCTGGCAGCACCTGCTCGGCGTGGGCACCGTTGCTCACCAGGACCAGCACATCTCGAAGGTGGGCGGGCGGCTGGCCGACACGAGTGGCCGGGTACCGTCGGCGCGCATGCGGTTCACCACGTCCGAGGTCGCCGACGCTACGAACGGCGAGGTGTTCGGTCGGGAGGTCGACATCGACGGGATCACGATCGACTCCCGCCGCGTCCGGCCCGGCCAGCTGTTCGTGCCGATCGTGGCCGAGCGCGACGGGCATGACTTCATCGACGCCGCGGTCGTTGCGGGCGCCGCCGCCTACGTCACTGCTGGCCCGATCGGCGCGGCCACCGCCATCCGCGTGGCCGACACCGCAGAGGCGCTCAGTTCGCTCGGTCGCCATGCCCGAAGGCGGCTCCCCGAACGGGTCGTCGCCGTCACCGGCAGCGTGGGCAAGACCTCGCTCAAGGATCTGCTCGCCGCCGCCACGGCCACGACGTGGCGGACCGCGGCGAGCGTCGGTTCGTTCAACAACGAGCTCGGCGTCCCGCTCACCTTGGCCAACGCGCCTGACGACACCGAGGTCGCGGTGGTGGAGATGGGCGCCCGGGGACGGGGTCACATCGCTGCGCTGTGCGACGTGGCCCGGCCAACCATCGGTGTGGTGACGGTGGTGGCCGGTGCCCACCTCGAGGCCTTCCGGACCATCGACGAGGTGGCGGCGGCCAAGGCCGAGTTGGTCGAGGCGCTGCCGACCGGCGGCACGGCGGTCCTCAACGCCGACGACGAACGGGTGGACGCCATGGCCGCCCGCACCGACGCAATCGTCGTCCGCTTCGGGATCGACTCCGGCGACGTCCGAGCCGAGGGGGTGACCGTGGACGACGACCTGCGGGCCTCGTTCATGCTGCGCAGCCCGTGGGGGACCGCCCCGGTCCGGCTCTCGGTGGCCGGGCACCACCAGGTCACCAACGCCCTGGGCGCTGCCGCTGCCGCCCTCGTGCTGGGCACCGGCGTCGACGCCGTCGCCGGCGGCCTGGCCAACGCGAGCCTGTCGGCCATGCGCATGGACCTGGTCACCCTGGCCGACGGGGTGCGGGTCCTCGACGACACCTACAACGCCAACCCCACCTCGATGCTGGCCGCCCTGTCTGCCCTGGCAGCCGCCCCGGCCGAGCGGCGTTTCGCCGTCCTCGGGACCATGGCCGAGTTGGGCGACGGAGCCGACCGTGAGCACGCCGAGGTCGCCGAGGCCGCCCGGCAGCTGGGCATCCAGGTGATGTCGGTGGATGAAGAGCGCTACGGCCTCGACGGCGACGACGCCGTGGCTGGGCCCGACGACGCCGTTCGACGCCTGGAGGCCGTCGGACTCGGCGCGGGCGACGTGGTGCTGGTCAAGGCCAGCCGCTCGGCCCGGCTGGAGCGAGTGGTCACGCGGCTGCGAGCGCGCTGACCCGTTTCCCGGGGGACAAGTCGACCCAAGCCGCCAGGGCGAGGGCCACCAGCGCACCGAACCCTAGGACGGCCACGATGCCGACCTGGTCGATGGCCCAACCACCGAGTAGGCCGCCAAAGGGTACGGTGCCGCCGAAGCCCATGATCCAGAGGGCCATGACCTTGCCGCGCACGGCGTCGGGAAGGCCCTGCTGCAAGACGGTGGAGAGCGACGTGATCACGGCGAAGTAGACGCTGCCCAGCAAGCCGATGACCAGGTAGGCCGGCGCCGCCGATCGCAGCGAACCGAACACCGTCAGCATGACGGCGAAGGCGACCAGACCGATCCTGGTGAGCCGGGCCTTTGACGATCGGGCGAACACGGTGCCGATCGACAGGGCACCGACCACGGCACCGAGCCCGAAGCAGGCGTAGAGCACGCCGTACGCGGTGCTCCTGGTGTCGATGCCCAGGTGGTCGCCGGCGATCTTGGGCATCTGGGTGATGAACGGAAGGCACAGGAACGAGAACACGAAGATCGTGATCAGGCACTGGCCGACCACCCGGTTCGCCTGGGCGACGCGGAAGCCTTCGAGCAGGCGGTGCAGGCCTTGGCCGCCGGACGCCGGCGGTGGCGGCAGGGTGACCCTCATCAGGCTGACGATGACGAAGGCAAAGCTCACCGCGTTCACGACGAACACCCAAGACGGTCCGAACCCGGCGTAGATGGCCGTGCCGATGGCCGGGCCCACCACGCGCGAGGCGTTCATCTGCACCGAGTTGAGCGAGATGGCGCCCGACATGTCGCGCCGCGGCACGAGTACGGGCACCACTGCGCTGAAGATGGGGGCGTAGAGGGCGTTGCCGACACCGACGCACAACACGATGGCCACCAGAGCCACCTTGTTGGGCGAGGCACCCAGGGTCGCCACCGCCAGGACCAGCGAGAAGGCGGCCTGCTGGATGCTGAGCACCACCAGCAGCTTCTTGCGGTCGAAGGCGTCGGCCAGCATCCCGCCGACCACCGAGAACAACAGCAGCGGGCCGAGTTGGGCGGCGGTCATGACGCCGACGAAGACCGCCGACTTCGTGAGGTTGTAGGCCAGCGCACCGAGCACCACGTTCTGCATCCACGTGCCGATGTTGGAGGCGAAGGCCCCGAGGTACACGGTGCGGAAGGTGGGGTGGCTGAAGGCCGACCGAGCGGTGCCGGGGGCCAGGGCTCGGGTCCCGTCGCGGTAGGCGTCCTCCAACTCGCCGGCCAGCTCGGCGCCCTCGACCTGGGTGCACAGGTCGTCGCCGGCGGGGTCGGTCTTCGGCGGGCGGGGCACTGGCCGAGCGTACGGCCGGTCTGGGCGGCTAGGAAAACGGTCGTAGCCACAACGACCAGCGAGGCCCTCGAACCGGTCGGCGGAGATGTGGCCGGCCGGTACGGTCGGTCGGCGATGGACGACTCGACCTCCCCAAGGGTGACTACCCAGCCCCGGACGACCCCGTGGATCGACGCCGCCGTGCGAGCCGGTGGCGGAATCGTCGTGGAGCCGGCCGACGCCACCGCAGTGGTATGGACCCGTGCCGACGACCCATCCGGACTGGCGACCTTCCTCGCCGACCGTCCCGACATCGACTGGGTGCAGCTCCCGTGGGCCGGCATCGAGCCGTACCTGCCGGTGATCGACCGGGTCCGCACGTGGTCGTGCGCCAAGGGCGTGTACAGCGACCCCGTGGCCGAGCACGCCCTGGCCCTGGTCCTCGCCGGCTTCCGCCAGGTCCACCGTTTCGCCCGGGAGACCACCTGGACCGGTCCCTCCGGACGGAACCTGTTCGGGGCCAAGGTCACCATCCTCGGCGGCGGTGGCATCGCCGAGGTCTTGATCCGCCTGCTGGGCCCGTTCGGCTGCGACGTGACCGTGGTGCGGCGCACACCGAAGGCGATGGAAGGCGTGAGCCGGGTGCTCGGCACCGATGCCCTGCATGACGCCCTGGCCGGAGCCGACGTCCTCGTCCTCGCCTTGCCCCTTATCGACGGCACCCGCCGGCTCATCAGCGCCGAGGAGCTGGCCCTGCTGGCCCCAGGAGCATGGGTGGTCAACGTGGCTCGTGGCGAGCACATCGGCACCGATGCCCTGACCGCCGCGCTCGAATCGGGACACCTCGGCGGAGCCGGGCTCGACGTGACCGACCCCGAACCGCTCCCCGACGACCACCCGCTCTGGCACCTCCCGGGCGTCATCATCACCCCGCACACCGGCAACACCCCAGCAATGGCGGTCCCGCTCCTGTCGGCTCGGATCACCGACAACGTGCGTCGGTACGGCACCGGCGAGCCGCTCGTGGGCCTGGTCGATCCCGACCTCGGGTACTGATCCGGCCATTCGCCTCGTTCTGCTTGTGAGCAGGGCGGGAGGTCGATCAGATCCACAAGGAGAACGGGGCCGTCGGGCGACCACCCGTTCTCCTTGTGGTTGTGGGTCCGAATCGGGGTCCCTCCTACGCTGAGTCCGTCGGACTCGGCTCAGGAGCGACCACGAGCACCCACTACCAACGTCTCGGCGTGAACCCGTCGGCCTCCACCGAGGAGATCCGCGCCGCCTACCGGACCCTCGCCGGTCGGCTGCACCCGGACCGGGTGGTCGACGGGTCCTTGCCCGAGCGTGAGCTGGCCGAGCGGCGGATGCGCGAGGTCAACGAGGCTTGGCAGGTGCTGCAGGACCCGGGTCGGCGGCGCGCTTACGACGACAGTCGCCTGGTCGGCCGGCGCGCCCCGTCGACCAGGGCGGCCCGTCCCGAAGCAACCGTGCCGGCGATGGTCGCTGACGACGATGACCTGATCGATGTGGCGGGGGAGATGGGACCGGTGCAGGCCGGCCTGTTCCGGCACGGTCCCTGGCTGGTGTTGCTCGTGGTGCTGGGCCTGATCTTCGTCGGCACGGCCTACGCCACCAGCGACAAGACCGGCGAGGCCCCGGTGCCGGCGGTCCGGGCCGGCAGCTGCGTCGACGTCGTGTCGGGGCCTACCACCACGGTGGTGGACTGCGGAGGGCCCCACGAGTTGCGGATCGTCGAACGGGTGCCCGACGGCGGGCAGTGCCCGGCCGGCACCGAGACGCGCCGACTGGGCACCGACGGCTTCCTCGACTGCGTCCGCTCGGGCTGACCAGGGAGTAGCCCGGCACCCGCCGAGCCGACGTCATGCTGCGTCCCCGAACGATGCGCCGTGCAACGATGCGAGCCACTGCGGCAAACGCCGGCGAATCGGTCGCCGTAGGCGGCCACGAGCAGCGACCCGGTCGAGCGTCGTAGCTCGGGCGGACCGTGCGAACCCATGCCCGTCCCAGCGGTAGGTTCCGGCCATGGACTTCCGTCATGAGCGCGTCGAGGACCTGGCCGAGCGGGTGGTGCGGCGGGAGGTGTCGGCTCGAGAGCTGACCGAGACGGCCCTGGCTCGCATCGACGCCACCAACGCTGCCATCGGGGCTTTCGTAGCCGTCGACGGCGACCGGGCCCTGGCCCAGGCGGCCGAGATCGACGAGCGCATCGTGGCCGGCGACGACGTCGGCCCGCTGGCCGGCATCCCCATCGGCGTCAAGGACACCGAGGACGCCGTGGGCTTTCGCACCACGCAGGGTTCACTCCTGTTCGCAGACGGCCCTGCAGCCACTCGCGACTCGGTGCTGGTGGACCGCCTCCGCCAGGCGGGGTGCGTCGTGGTCGGCAAGACCAACACCCCGGAGCTGGCGTGGAAGGCCGACACCGACAACCGGGTCTTCGGTCGCACGGCCAACCCGTGGTCGCCGTCCCGTTCGGCCGGTGGTTCCTCGGGGGGATCGGCTGCTGCGGTCGCGTCCGGGATGGTGCCGATGGCCACCGGGTCCGACGGCGGCGGGTCTCTCCGGATCCCCTCGTCGCTGTGTGGCCTGTCGTCGATCAAGTGCTCGCTGGGTCGCGTCCCCATGGGCGGCCCGAACCCGCCGGGCTGGGCCGACCTGTCGAGCAAGGGCCTGATGACCCGCCTCATCCGCGACCAGGCGCTGGCCCTCGACTCGGTGATCGGGCCCGACCCCACCGACCTCCGCTCACTGCCCATGCCCGAGGAGTCGTGGATCGACGCCGTCGACGACATCCACCTCCCACGCAAGGTGCTGTGGTCCCCCACGCTCGGCTACGCGGTGGTGGACCCCGAGGTGCTGGCCGTGTGCGAGAGCGCCCTTCGCTCGTTGGAGGCTCGCGGCACCGAGGTGGTGGTGGTCGATGACGTGTTCGACGACGACCCCGGCCTGGACTGGTTGTCGCTGGCGTTGGCCGCCAACCTGCGGACCATCGAGGCCGCCGATCCCGACGGCAGCCGTTGGGACGACCTCGACACCGGACTGGCCACCATGCTCGAGTGGGCCCGCAGCCACGCCACCATCACCACGGCGATCGAGGTGCAGGACCTGGCCCACCGCCTCAACGTCCGCCTGGTGGAGGTGCTCCACGAGGCGCCCCTGTTGCTGACGCCGACGGTGGCCGGCCAGACACCGGTCGGTGACGCCTTCGGCACCGTGCACGGCCTGGAGGACGCCAGCTGGGTGCGGTTCACGTACCCGTTCAACCTGACCCGCTCACCGGCGGGCAGCGTGTGCGCCGGCTTCACTGCCGACGCCATGCCCGTCGGTCTCCAGGTCGTCGGCCCGCAACACGGCGACCAGGTCGTCCTCCGCACGCTCGCCGTCCTGGAGGACACCATCGGCGCCGACACCGTCTGCCCCTACGAACCCTGACCGGCTCAACCTCCCGGAAAGCCGTTCTCTCCCCGGAACTTCGGGTACCAGCGCGCTGAAACGGCGCGTTCCCACCCGAAGTTCGCCCCTCGTCCTCGCAAAGGGCAGGCGGTCGGTTCAGGGGCGCGAGAGGCCTGCGCTACCATCGCCCACCGCACCGGGGCGTATAGCTCAGTTGGCTAGAGCACTGCCTTCACACGGCAGGGGTCACAAGTTCGAGTCTTGTTACGCCCACCACGAAACCCGCAGGTCAGAGGCCCTTTCTACTCTCTCGACGGATGCCCGTTGACCGGCCCGTACCGCGCAAAGTACCGCGCTCTTGCCGTTCGGAACTGTCGGACCCCCTGGCGATGATGCGCCCATGAGCGACAGAGGTAGCGTCCGCTACCACCGGGGCGGCTGGGAGATCAGCCTCCACCACGGCGGCCGGCGTATCTTCCGACGGGTCAAGGGCACCGAGTCGCGGGCCGGGCGACGAGCGGCTGAGAAGGCGCTAGAGGAGTTGGCCACGCAGCTCGGACTCGGCGCCGAAGGGCTGACCGTCGCCCACCTCCTCGAGCAGTACCGGCTGGTTCGCTCGGCGGGCTGGTCCCCGTCGACGTTGGCATCGCATCACCATCACGCCAAGGCAATCGTGGCCGAGTTCGGGCCCGTTGAGGTGGCCCGCCTGCGCGGCGCCGACATGGAGGCGGCTTACGGTGGGTGGCTGGCGTCGGGGGTTGCTGCGGGCACGGTGCGCCGCCGTCACGGCGTTCTGGCGGCGGCGCTGGCCCACGCCGAGCAGTGGGGCAGCGTCGCTGTGTCACCGGCCAGGGGGGTGCATCTGCCGCAGACCCCGCGTCGATCCTTCGATGATCTGCCCTCCGCGACCGCCGTGCTGGACGCCATCGAACGCCTGCTGCACTCGCGTCTGCGGATCGCGGCACGGGTGGCGGTGGCGACCGGTGCCCGTCGGGGGGAGCTTGTCGGGCTGCGCTGGTCCGATGTGGACTTCGACGCCGGGTCGGTCGGGTTCCACGGGGCGATCGCGGTGGCGGGCGACGGGTCAATGGTCCGCAAGTCGACGAAGGGCGGCCGACCGAAGGTGATGGCCGTCGACGTCGAGACGATGGCAGCCCTGCGGGCATGGCGGACCATCATGGTCGAGGAGTGGCTGGCCGCAGGCGCCGGACATCTCGGGTCGTCGGCGCCAGTGTTGGGCTCACCGTCGGATCCTCGGGTGCCGTGGCATCCCGGCCAAGTGACACTCCAGTGGGGACGTCACCGCGACGGGATCGGACTGGCCGGTCTGCGCTGGCACGACCTCCGGCACCTGCATGCCACCACGCTGCTCGCGGCCGGGGTGCCGGTGACAACGGTCGCGGCCCGGATGGGGCACGGTCCCCGGATGACCCTCGACGTGTACGGCCACGCCATCCCGGCCCTTGACCGAGCGGCCGCCGATGTGATCGGGCGTGCGAAACCCTCGGTCTAAGAACTTCCTTGCATCTTCGCTGAAGTTCGCTATGGTGGTCGGCATGCGAACCACCCGTCCCGGCCGGAGCACTTGATGGCTCCGACGGCAACGATCCACTCCGCCGCCCTCGGTGAGTTCATGCGAACCGAGGGGCTCCGGCTCACCGACCTGGCGAACAAAACCGGGCTCTCGATGGGGTTCCTCTCGGAACTCTGCTCCGGTACCAAGTCCCGAACCTCGCCGGCCACGGCCAAGAAGATCGCCGACGCCCTGAACGTCCGCATCACGGCCATCACCACTCCTGATGCCGCGTGACCCCGATCGAGCAGATCATCGGCGCCCAGGTGAGCGCTGACCCGGTGACCCAAGCCCTCCTCACCCCGATCCGTGAAGCCGTCCGGGCCGAACTGACGTCGCATCTCCCGAAGCTCGGCTACACCGCCATAGAGGCAGCCGAGATCCTCGGCGTCTCCTCCAAGACGGTCGGCGAACTCGTCGCCGAAGGGGTCCTGCACCGCCTCGGTGACCGGCCAGCGTGTCCGATCACTCTCGGGTCGATCCTCGCCGCAGTCGACTGGCCGATCGAACCTGCGCCCGTCAGCGCCCCACTGACCACGATCCCGGTGGCGTCGTGAGGTCAGGCCGGAACATGCCGCGCGTCGATGTGATCGCAGACCACCACGGCCGTCCCGTTGACGAGTGCTGGCGCTGCTGCGCCGTCGGCCCGGTTGAGCGGGCCCACCTCGTGGACCGGACCGGTTCGGGCTTGGATGGCCCGCAGAACCTCGCCCTGCTTTGCGATTTCTGCCACCGCCTGATGCCGACCTTCCGATTCGACCAAGGCGACAAGGCGATCGCCTACGCCATGCCCGCCGAGCCGGGCATGCACCAGCAGGTCGACCAAATCATCGACCTCGTGGGCCGGGACTGGTGGAACACCTACCAGGGGCTCCCCCAGGAGGAGCGGGTCAATGGCCTCCGCACCCTCCGTCGGGACTCTGCCTTGTTGGGCATTGACCCGCGAGTTCTGTTGGCCATCCACGGCCTCGACGACCAAGACGTGGCCTCGTGACCGCCCCAGGGTCAGCCGTGACCCGCCGCATCGCCGCCGCCGCTCTGTTGGCTGCGGCGCTGGGCGCGGCCGCGGGTGCCGGGCTGGGTGTCGTGGTGGTGGCGGTGGCCCGTCGGGTCAGGGAGGTCGCCTCTCGCCCGTGACCCCGCTGGTCCGGACAGTCCGGCCCTCCACCGCTCCGCCGGTTTCGATACCGGGTCTGAGCGGTGGGGGACCGGGGTGGCCGGGCTCGCAGCAGACGGCCCTCGCGTGCCGTCCCCCGTCCTCCGGCGGGGATGCACCCGGCCACCCACTCATCGCCACAGACATCAGTGGCGCCGCCCCCGACTCGAACCCGGGACGGCGCCACCAACCAACACAGGAGCGTAATCCATGCCCGACACCGCCACTGAGATCATCTTCGTCGACGAGCCACCGCCACCGCCTAACCGCGGCAAACCTAGCCCGGTCCCCGCCTGGCTCGACTCGCTGCGCTCTCACCCCAACCGCTGGGCGAAGTTCCCCACGCCGTACTCGTCCTACGGCCCGGTCGCATCGAGGATCAGAACCGGCCAGGGGTACGGCGTGATGCCCGGTGAGTTCGAGGCCATCAGCCGAAACATCGGCAACAAGCGCTACGAGCTGTACGCCCGCTACGTCGGCCCCGTGGAGGTGGGGTGATGCCCACCACCGACCAGCACCCGACCGACCGGTCCGCCGTCAACGATGCCAGGTTGGCCATCACCGACATGATCATCGGGTTGAAGAAGCTGTCGGACTGGATTGGCGACCACCCGGCGTGCGTACGCCCTCGGTCGTTCAGTGCGACCCCCGACCGGTACCTCGTCTACTGCTCGACCCGCGACGAGTTCTTCGCCCGCCTCGCTGACCTCGAAGACGGCGCACCCGGGGGGCTCGCCAGGCTGGTCGACGACAACTACGTGTCGGGTCGTCGGGACTTCGGTGGCGGGGTGGTTGCCGACGTGTACATGAAAAGGGACACCGCCGAGCTGATGGCCGCGGCGGTGCGGTCGTGACCGCGGCAGCGTTGACACTCTGGGAGATCGGGGGGCTGGCGCTCCTCCTGGTCGGCCTGCTCGTCATGTGGATCGCAGCATGGCGATGAGCGACATCGAGTGCCCGCATGGTGGCGACCCAGCCACGTGCCCGACCTGCCATCCCGCGCCGAGGCGCACCCTGCGCTCCCCGTTCGCCTCCCGGTTCGATGGCCAGTGTCCGACCTGCGATCTACCGGTTTACGCCGGTCAGGTCGTGTGGTGGTGGTCCGACGCCCAGTACCGACACGACGGGTGCACGCCATGACCGTCTGGCCGTTCACGTGGCTGCGGCGCCGCCGGGCCCGCCGTGGCGCCTTCGCCGGCGTGGTCGCCCGTGAGGCCACGACCCGGGCGTTGGCGGTCACTCGGGCGGTGCAGTCGTGAGCGACGTGACGCCGTTCGCCGAGCTGTCGCCGCCGTACTCGACCATCGTGGCTGACCCGCCGTGGCAGTACGAGGACATGACCGCACCGTGGCGCTCGTCCTCGGCGCCGACGTACTCGCTCATGTCCACAGTCGAGATTGCATCCTTGCCTGTGGGGGACATCGCAACGCCCGACGCCCACCTGTACCTATGGGCGGTGCTCCCAATGGTGGGGGTCGCCATCGACGTGGTCCGGGCATGGGGGTTCGAGCCGGACACGATGCTTACTTGGTGCAAGCCCGGCGAGGGCCTCGGCGCCGGCTATCGAGGTAACACCGAGCACCTGATCGTCTGCCGCCGCGGGTTCTCCTACATCAACCCGACATGCGCGACGTGCCGGGGCCGGACTCGTGGTGCCCGGAAGTGCGCTTGTTCGGCACCGGAGTGGCGCCACAAGGGCCAGCCCGTCCTCGACGCTCCTCGCCGAGCTTTCACCGGCACCGCTGAAGGCACGTGGTACGTGGCCGCTCGGGGCGGCCACTCCGAGAAGCCTGCTCAGTTCTCGGACCTAATCGAGCGCATGTCACCTGGCCCGTACGTCGAGCTGTTCGCTCGTGCCCCGCGTCTCGGCTGGGACTCATGGGGCCACGGCTACGAGTCAGATCGGACGGCATCGTGACCGCCATCGTGGTCACCAACACCGCCGGCGCGGCGGTCGCCCTGTTCGGCATGGTCGTGCTGCTGGCTGCGTTGCCGGTCATCGGATGGGTGGAGCGCCACGACCCGATACGCCCGTCGCGCCTGCGCCGCTGGCTGGCCCGCCACGCCACGACGACACCGGCGGTGTGTGGTGAGAGCGCGCTGCGACCACGACCGCCCTCAGACCCAGCAGGACTGGTGCTCGGCCCAGCGCCACCTGTGGCGTCTACAGCGTGGGGGCGAGATGGCCTGCCAGTGCGGCGCTGTCCACCCCAACGACCTCGACGCCTTCCTGGCCCGCTACGCCCACGACGACACCGGGGGCGTGTGGTGAGTCGACCGCTTTGCGCCGCCCTCGCAACGAAGGAGACGAAATGACGACGATCGACCTGTATTTCCGTGAGGCCAACGCTGATGACGACGAGCGCCGCCATGTCGGCACAGTCAACCTGGATGACCTCGGCGAGATTGTGCATCAGGCACGGCGATGGGGGTCGAGCATGGCCGGCGAACCTGCCGGCCAGTTCATCGACCGCGGCTTCGAGGTCGTGTGGGTGGACGGGTGACCTCGTGACCGCCGCGATCACCCTCGGAGTGGATTGTGGCAAGACCGGTGCCCTCGCGTTCCTCGACGCCGGTGGTGACCTCATCGCTGTCGTCGACATGCCGGACGCCACCTGCTCGGCGCTCGGCGCCCACGTTCGCGACCTACTCGTCGAGCATCGGCCGACCACGGCGTGGGTGGAGCGCACCCAAGCGTTCCCCGGTCAAGGCCGCAGCTCCGCACATGACTATGGCCGCGACGCTGGCGTGGTGCTGGGGGCGCTCGGCGCCTGGGACGTCCCCGTCCATCTGGTGACGCCGGCAGTGTGGAAGCGGGGGGCGGGGCTGGGCAGGGACAAGGCGGCGTCACGTCAGCGGGCGGTGTCGTTGTGGCCGTCGTTCTCGGCGAGCTTCGCCCGGGTCCGTGACGACGGGCGGGCTGAGGCTGCGCTGATCGCCCGCCACGGGTTGCTGGCGGGGGTGATGGCGTGAAGGCCCCCACCTCCACCACGTTGGAGGTGCTGGCTGAGGCCGCCGCCCGTTGGCACCAGGGCGCAGCCGGCATGGATTCCGATGACCGCTCGAGCGTCGAGGCCGTCGCCCGTGAGCTGGTGGCCTTCAACCCGGTGGCATCGCCGGCGGACTTCATCCGCGGCGTCTTGGTCGGCGGATCATTCGACGGGGCAGTCATCGTGGGCGCCTGCGCCGCCGCCCAGCTCCTCGACGGGGACGAGGCGACCCGGTGACCCGCTACCTGCGGGTCCGCCTCGACGCTGCCACCGCGGCCCGACTCGACCGGGCCTGCCTCGCCACCGGGCGCAGCCCGTCGGAGCTGGTGCGCCACGCCATCGCCTCCATGGCGGTCGCCGACGACGACTACATGGACCGGCGGGGTGATGCGCCGTGACCTTCTTCGACGGCTACCGCGCCACCCTCGATCTCGTGCCAGCCGCCCTCGGAGTCCTCCTCGCTGTGGCCTTCGTCATCACACAGGCATGCCTGCTCTATGTGATCGCCCGTACCGCCATCACCACCATCAGCCGATGGATCGCTACCTGCTGGACCTGGAAGTCGAAGGGCGCGCCTCGCCCATCGGGTGACCAGGGGGCGAGGTCAAAGTGAGTCAGGCGACTTACGTGATCGGGGACGTGCGCGACTGCCTGGCAGCTCTGCCAGACGGGAGTGTCGACCTGATCTTGACCTCGCCGCCGTTTCTGGCGCTGCGGTCGTACCTCCCAGCCGACCACCCCGACAAGCACCGCGAGATCGGCGGGGAGCCGACCCCGGCGGCATTCGTCGACACGCTGCTCGGCCTGTCGGCGGAGTGGCGACGGGTCCTGGCCCCGCACGGGTCGATCGCCGTGGAGTTGGGGGATAGCTATGCGGGAAGTGGTGGAGGAGGAGGTGACTACAGGCCAGGCGGCCTACGTGACGGCCAGAACAGGCCGGACGGCTCGATGAAATGGGACCGATCCTCGGGCCGCAAGGCGCCCTGCGGCCAGCCCTACACCGACACGTTCAAGGGCGGCGGACCCGGTGGCCCTGGCTGGCCGCAGGCGAAGTCGCTGGCCATGATCCCCGAGCTGTACCGGGTGGCCCTCGCCTACGGGATCAACCCGCTCACCGGCCAGCCCTCACCGGCCGGGCAGTGGCGGTGCCGCAACGTCGTGCGCTGGTGCCGCCCCAACCCGCCGGTCGGGGCGTTGGGTGACAAGGTGCGGCCGGCCACCTCCGACATGGTGATCGCCTGCACGGCACGCGACCGCTACTTCGACCTTGACTCGGTGAGGACCAACTACGGCGACACGTTCAAGCGGCAAATGGACCGCGGCGAGCACCGCGGAGCGATGCCCAGCGCTGGCCCCGAAGTGGCGATGGCTCAAATGCCGAAAAGCATGAGTTCGGTCCATGCTGGTGCCCCGCCGCTGGACCACTGGTGGGCCGACCCCGACACCTTCGACCAAGACGCCTGGCTCGTCTCCACCGAACCCTACGGGGGATCACATTTTGCGACGTGGCCGAGGAAGCTGCTGACCCGCCCCATCCTGTCGATGTGCCCGTCGAGGGTGTGCCAGGAGTGCGGGCAGCCGTCGCGGCGGATCACCGAGAGGTCGGCTGAGTATGCCGCCGCCCGCTCCGCCATCGGGGACTTCAACCAGCGGGACGCCGGCGCCGGTAACAGCGGCTCGCGTTCTGTGCTCGTGAAGGCCGCGGGCCGCGACGTGACCTGCGCCGAGAACATCACCACCGGCTGGTCCGATTGCGGACACAACGCCTGGCGGCCAGGCGTAACGCTCGATCCGTTCGCCGGCAGCGGCACCACGTTGGCGGTGGCCACCGGGCACGGCCGCGACGCCATCGGATTCGACTTCGACGCCCGCAATGCCGATCTCGCCCTCGAGCGGGTCGGCCCCATGTTCCTGACCGTGCAGACCCTCGACGAATGGAAGGCGGCAGCGTGACCGACGTGATCGACCACGTGGAACGCGCTCGACGCATGGACGCCGCCCTGGCCGAGATCGGCTACCCGGTGGGGACGGCCAAACCGAACCATGAACTCGGCACTGTTTTGGTAGGCGCCCGAGTGGCGCTCGCCGAACGATGGAAGGCATTTCAAGTCGCCGGAATCCCCGGCCCCGAAGGGTGGGTGTGTCGACGATGCTACGCCCTTGCCGAGCCCCTGAACGGAATCGCTTGCTTTCCGATCTGGCGTCGCTGCGAGGCCGTCGCCCCCTTCACCGAGGACTGTGAGGTGACGGCGTGAGCAGGCACCTGTACGCCCGGTGCCCGGAGTGCCGAGGGTCGATGGCGACGACCATCGACGACCGGCGCCGGGACGTGTACCCACAGCACAGCCACGACGGATGGCCATGTACGGGCAGCCGATGGCTGGTCGAGGACGAGGACCGGATGACGGGCCGGTGGCCGAGGTGAGCGGGGTGCGGTGCCCGGGTTGCGGCTTCGAGGGACTGCCGGGGCAGAGCGTCTATTCGATGGGCTGGTACGTCGAGCACGAGCGCGTCCACCTGGCGACGTTCCCGGACTTGGACCAGCGAAGTCGAGACAACCTGGCGGACGCTACGAAGCTGGCGGCGGGCCGGTGGCCGAGGTGACGGGCGTGGACGTCGACCTGATCGAGAAGACGTGCACGAAGTGCGGCGAGACGTTCTCGCTGTCCGGGTTCCACCGACGTCGTGCCAGTGCCGACGGACACCGTTCAGAGTGCAAATCCTGCAGCACGGCCGCGGTCGTGGCCAACAGGGATCGGCGGCGCGCTGAGATAGGGGAGGACGCTTGGAAGGCGCACAAGGCGGCGATAGTGGCCAAGCACCGAGAGCGCACCGGGAACAAGAAGGGCAAGGAGTACAGCCGGCAGGAGTGGCAGGCGACGAAGGTACTCCGTGAGCGCCACGCGAAGGAGTGGGAGCACCTACTGCTCCTCGCCCGCAGGGACGAGCTGCCACGAGCCTCACCTGACCCGAAAACGACGAAAGCGCCCCACCCGGATAGGGCGGGGCGGCGGATGACGGAATGACGGAATCATTCCCTCAGGTCACGGCAGGGCGACCCAGCCTCGTGCGGCGAGGTCGTATAGCCACCGGTTGATCCGCAGCGGCACCACCGCACCGGCCCGGTCGAACGAGCGCATGGCGGCGTGGATGATGTCGTGACCGGCCGGGCAGACGACCACGATGTTGTCGGCCGTGTCCGGTCCACCACGCCCGAGAGGCCAGACGTGGTGCTCGTGGTTGTACGGGGGCCGCGGCCGGTGGTCGAGGTTGCACATGCACGGCGCCTCGTGGGCGGGGATCGTGCGTTGGATCATTGGCGCACAGGAATACACGCCTCGCCCTGGTCGGCGAGGAGAGCGGCGAGGTCGTCGTGGTCGATCCACGCCCGGCCGTTGTCGCCCCAGTCTGACCCCCATGAGTTTTGCAACCGGAAGGCCCGCCGGCGCAGCGAGTAGCCGACGCACAGAATGGCGTGCCCACCGACGACACGACCGGTGTCCTCGATCCATGCCTCGCCGTCGATTTCGACGGTCTGGTACATGCCGTCCAGCCAGTTGATCCCGAGGACCGCCGGGCCCAACCGGGACGCTGCTACTGCCAGTTCGTCCGGGTCGAACGCCCACCTCCCGGTAGTGCCCTCGGGTCTGCGCTACCTGCACCCCGGCCAGGACAGACGACCCCGAGTAGTTCTCGCCGGGCCACTCGTCGACGCGTTGCGCCTCCCGGTACAGCTCGAGGGCGTAGGCGTCATCGATGCCACGGACCACCCTCGGTGAGGAGGCGAGCTCGCCGGCCACGGCATGGCCGACACATGCGCCTTCGCGTCCTTGATCTGTTCTCGAGTACGAGTACCACGTGTACGAGCGTGGCTTCGTGGTGTCGAGGACGGCGGTCACCGGGTAGTTGCGGGACCGCTCGTCGAAGCGAACGAGGCGGTCGAGGGTGCGGTCGGTCATGGTCACGGGTCCCCCGGTATGTCGATGGGTTCGGACTGGGGCAGTTGCGCCCGCTCGGCACCGGTCGTGTTCTTCGGGAGCGGTGACACCTTGTCGCAATCCGTATTGGATAGAATCTGCTTACCGGCGTCAGAGACCTCAATAGCGATGTCGTCAAGCATCTTGGCGGTTTCGGGAGGTAGCCCGTCGTCCGACTCCAAGTACCGAGTGAACACGATGCGGATGGTCTCGGCGTTGAACGCCCGGATGCGGCGTCGGACATCATTGACTCGGAGGCACTGGGCATGCTCTATGACCCTCGTCTGTCTGGTCTGAGCTATGGCCTGCCGCCGGGTGTTCCCGGCGGCGAGTTTGGCCGTGTCGGCGGCGCTGAGAGCTACAAATAGAGCTACAACGACAGTAACTACAAAGAGCGCTCCAAGAAGGCGCCAGTTAGTAAGTGCACTTCCAACTTTCTTCCACACAGGAAAGTTCCATGCGTTGTCCTTCTTCATGGTTCACCCTCTGTAGGTTCTGACTTGGGCAGAGCGGCCTTCTCAGCATCAGTCAAGTTCAATGGTAGGGGTGCCACTTTGGCGCAATCAATGTCGGGCAGAATCGATTCCCCAGCCTCAACGATCGTTGACGCCACCTTGTCGAGTGCGTCCCGTTGCTCCTGTGTGATCGCCGGGGCACCCGGTAGCGCTGTCTCGGCCGCTAGGCGGACCGATTCCGCCATGTAGGCCCGGATGCGGCGACGGGTGTCCTCCTGCCTGGCACACTGCCCGTGGACAATGATCCGCGCCTTCCTTACATCAGCCTCGGTCCTAGCATCGTTTGTTTCGCTTTCATTCCTGACGGCAGCGGTAGCGTCTCGGGCTTCTTCGGCGGCAGAAATAGCTATTCCCAGAGCAACACCGATGGCGAGAACAAACACGATCCCTAGAAGGCGCCAATCTGTAAATATCCTTACTGCCTTGTTCATGTGGAGGTTCCTTCTTCCAGAGCAGTTTCTAGTGCGGCTATTCTCCTAGTGGCTTTGGCAAGGTCAGCCACGAGCCCGTCACACCGTTCTTCGCAACGGGCAGCCTCAGCTTCGGCGACGCCCGCACGTTCCCTTAGCCGCTTCACCTCATCTTGTAGAGCAGTTATCATCTCCCCATAGGTATTCCTGGTCTCTGCCAGCATACCTACGCTCGCTTTGTCAGCTAGTTCCGCTGCTTTCGCAGCTCTTTCTTCTGCGGCGGTCTTGTCTGTTCTAGCTGTCTTGATCAGTGCGACGATGGTGCCGATTCCGGTTGCCACCGCCACGATCAGGGCAGAGACGCCAGCGGCGTCGACGGCTAGGACCGTCACTCACTTTTCTCCCCTGATACGGCGGCGTCGGCGGCTTCGCCGGGGTGGCCGGGTGGGATGCCGTCCTTGATCGTCTTTGCCCGTTCCTGGGAACTGGCCAGGTCGGATGCGACCTCAGCCGCTTGCGCTTCGATACGGTCGGTCGCTTCGATGACTGCGGTATTGGGGACCACATCTTCAAGATCAGAGGCAACAACAACGGCGGCGGCTTCGATGCGGTCTGTGGCCCGTTGGATTGAGGCACCAGAGGCAGACAGCCGATCAGTCACGTCTCGATCGTTGGCTGCCAGGGTTTGAGTGAAAGCGACGGCCTGGCGGGCTTCCTCAGCGGCGGCATGGAACTGGGCGGATAGGCGGCGCTGTTCGACTCGGAGGATCAGTTCCCCCACGAGCAGAATGGCTAGCGCCACCAGCAAGATGGTGTGCACCATCATCGACCCGCCTTGGCGTCGCAAGCGACCTGGAGCGCAGCCCTGGACCGGTCGCCGTAGATGCCGTCGACGCCGAGTCCGAAGAACCGTTGGAGGTTCTTGACGGCGCCTTCGGTACTGGGGCCGAAGCTGGCGTCGCCGGCCAGCCGGGCACCGATGCCGTAGTTGAGGGCGACCTGGAGCTCCGCCACACGGGTCCCCTTGCTGCCCAGACGGAGCGCCGGGGAGCCCGAGGGGGCAACCACCCCGCCAGACGGCGGGCGTGGCTTAGGGGCAGGCTGAGGCGGCTTGGCGCCGCCCATGAGCTGGGAGTAGCGGGCCAGGAACGCTTCCCACGGGAACGCTTTGCCGGGGTCGCTGCGACGAGCTGGGTCGCGTTCACCGTGGGAGATGAACCCGGGCTTGCGGGCCTCGGACTCGGCACGGGTGATCCGCCGGGCCGGAACCACGACGCCGGTCTTGGTCTTGACGTGGCGTGCGGCTTCGGCGGCGGCCTGGGCGAGCCGCTCGGTGGCGCCGTCCCGCCACACCTTCGGTGCCAGCGGCCAAACGTCGGCGCGGGTGGCGACCGACAGGCCGATCTCGTGGCGGTTCCCGCCGCTCGTTGCGTCGTGGAAGGCTTCGTCGTCGAAGCGGACCATGCGGATGGTCGAGTCGGAGTCGGCCAGGATGTGGTAGGAGCCGGGGTCGGGGCGGCGGCTGATCCATGAGGCGACGGCCTCGGCGCCACCGTCGAAGGCGACGTGATCCGGGGCGTTTTCCGCCGTGTGGATGACGATGACGCCGGACAGGCGCTCCCGTCGTGGGGTGCGGTACTGCTGGTAGGTCCGGTTCGGGTGCTCCCGTAGGTACACGTCGGCCATCAGTTGGTCCACCTTCCGGTGAGGTTGGGTCGGAGCCACAGGGCGTCGACTCGGCCGCCCCCATGGCCTGGGACGTTGCAGGAGGCCAGGCCGAGGGCGCAGAGCCGGACCCGGACGTGCCAGGTCCATAGGATGCGAAGGGCGGCCATCACGCGAACTCGGGTGGCGTCGAGTCGGACCCAGTAGATGATTGCCCGCCGATGGTCGGGATCAGCCCGGCCTTCTCGGCGAAGTTCTGGATGGCGACGACGGCGGCCATGGCCAGCCCGGCGATACCGAGCAGCCACGGCTCAGTGATCGACTCGACGCCGAACAGACGCAAGACGGCGACGATGATCGGCACGAGGATCGGGAAGGCGACGACCAGTTGCCCCACTGTGCGGAGCAGACGGACGAGGGGTGGGACGACGACGGGTGCGGGAACGGTCATGGGTTCTCCTTGGGTTGGTGGTCTCGGCGGTAGAGGTCGGCGAGGATCGCCAGCCAGGCGAGGGCCATGACGGCGCAGGCGGCGATCACTTGGCGACCCAGCCCGTGGTGCCGGTGCCGGATTCCTTGACGTACAAGGTCGTC
>JAABUN010003102.1_pt1 | contig 26898 bp, 25 predicted proteins | sample 5559311 | NCBI WGS metagenome assembly JAABUN01 (sample SAMN10711877, study PRJNA513370) | rock metagenome | isolation source: Antarctica rocks | place: Antarctica: Victoria Land, Siegfried Peak sud
CCCGCTGCGGCGGGTCCCTTGCCCACCTTGCCTGCGGCAGCGCCGGGAGAGGGGCTGGGGGTGAGGGCAAAAGATAATGAACATCGCCCATTTTTCTGTGACGCGGCCGGTCGCCGTCACGATGCGCATCGCGGCTCTGGTTCTGCTCGGCGCGGTTTGCTTCACGCGGCTGCCCATTGACCTGCTGCCCAACGTCACCCTGCCCACGGTTGCCGTGAACACCGCCTGGCCCAACGTCGCGCCCGAAGAGTTGGAGGCGCAGGTGACGCGCCCGGTCGAGCGGGCCGTGTCGTCCGTCCCTGGTTTGTACGAGGTCAGTTCGACGACCAGCCAGGGCAACTCGTCCGTGCGCGTTACGTTTCAGTGGGGGACCGACATCGGGCGGGCCGCCGTGGACGTGTTGCAGCAGGTGCAGCGCGCGCGCCGCGAGTTCCCGACCGACCCAACCCTCGAAACGCCGGTCGTGTTCAAGTTCGACCCGTCGCAGACGCCAATTCTCGTTTACGGCGTGAGCCGCGAAAAGGACACGGTCAAACTGCGCACGCTGCTCGACAACCAGGTCTCGCCCATTCTGGAAAGCGCGGACGGTGTGGCGGCCGTGAACGTGACCGGCGGCGAGCAGCGCGCCATCGTGGTGGACGTGGACCCGGACCGGCTGCGCGCGCACGGCCTGAGCCTCAAGCAGGTCGGCGACCGCATCGCGCAGGAAAACCTGAACCTGCCCGCCGGCATCGCCAAGGAAAGCGAAACCGAGTACACGATCCGCTCGACCGGCTTTTTCACCAGCGTGGACGAGATCAAGACCGTGCCGGTCGGGTCCTTCAACGGCCGGCTCGTCCCCTTAGGCGACGTAGCGAGCGTGCGCGACGCCACAGCCGAAACGCGCATCGCCACGCGCCTGAACGGCGAGCCGGCGGTCGGCCTGTTGATCGTGCGGCAAAGTGGCGCGAACACCATCGCCACGGCCGAATCGGTGCGCGAAAAACTCAAACAGGCCCAGCAAACGTTTCCGAACCTGAAGTTTTCGCTCGTCTACGACCAGTCGCGCTTTATCGAGAACAGCGTCAACCGGGTCAAGGAGGACGCCCTGATCGGCGGCGCGCTGGCCGTCCTGATCCTGCTTTTCTTTTTGCGCAACGTGCGCTCCACGCTCGTGGTTGCCCTGTCCATCCCGATTTCGGTTGTCTCGACCTTCACACTGCTGTACGTGTGCGGCTTTTCGCTCAACACGATGAGCCTGAGCGGGCTTGCCCTCGCCATCGGTCTGATCGTGGACGACGCGGTGGTCGTGCTGGAAAACATTTTCCGCCACATCGAGCGCGACAAAAAGCGGGCCGCCGAGGCCGCCGTAACCGGCGCGCAGGAAATCATGACCGCCGTGGTCGCCTCAACCGTGACGATCATGATCGTGTTTTTGCCGCTTCTGCTCATCAAGGGGCAGAGCGGGCAGATGTTCACGCAGCTGGGTCTGGTCGTCATTTTCAGCATTGCCGTGTCGCTTTTGGACGCCGTGATGGTCGTGCCCATGCTCGCGTCGCGCTTCATCAAGGCCGAGGACTACGCCGACGGCGAGGCGGGCGAGATCGCCAAGCAGAAAAACGGCGGCCTGCTTTCCCGCTTCTTCGCCTGGTCCGGTCAGCGCTTCGACGCGCTCGACCACTCGTACCGGAACGGTCTGGGCTGGTCGCTGCGGCATCGTTGGTGGGTCGTGGGCGGCGCGTTCGGCGCATGCGCGCTGTCGCTTTTGCTCGTCCCCTACATCGGCATCGAACTCATGCCCCAAACCGACAGCGGCGACTTCCAACTCAACCTGAAACTGCCGGTCGGGACTAGTTACGCCCGCACCGACCAGACCATGCGGCAGGTCGAAAAAATCCTGATGGACAACCCCAACGTCGCCACGGCCTTCACGGCGGCGGGCACGAACCTGTCGATCCGGGGCGCGGGCACGTCGGCGGTGTCCAATCAGGGGTCCGCGCTGGTCAAGCTCAAGGAGGACCGCAAGGCGACCACGCAGGAAGTCATCGCCGACCTGCGGCGCAAGATGGGCGGTCTGCCCGGCGCGCGCCCGCGCCTGAACCAGATTGACCTGGTGACGCAGATTCTGACCGGCGGCAACCAGAACGTCGAGATCAACATCTTCGGCGAGTCGCTGGGCGAGTTGTCCCGCCTGTCGCGCGACGTGATGGGCCGTGTGCGCGACGTTCCCGGCTACGAAAACGTGGACGTGAACTGGCAGGACGCCACCCCCGAACTGCAATGGAAGGTAGACCGCCAAAAAGCGACGCAATTAGGCCTGACCTTCCAGGACGTGGCGAGCACCATCGGCACGGCGACGCGCGGAACGATTGCCAGTTACTACCAGGAAAACGGCTTCCAGTACCCGATCCTGGTCCAGCTGCCCGAAGCGCGCCGCAAAACCGTGGACGAACTGCTTGCGCTGCCCCTGCGCCCGACCACCAGCCTGATCGCGCCGCCCGCGAGCGGCGGCGTCGCCCGCGCGGGCGTTTCCAACGCCTCCGCCGCGAACCGGTACGTCGAACTACGCCAGATCGCCACGCCGACCTTCGCCACCGGGCCGAGCGAGATTTCGCGCCTGAACCGCCAGCGCTACATCGCCGTGACCGGCACGCCGGAGGGCCGCTCGGCCGGCGACATCCAGAACGACATAGAGGCGAAAATGAAGGGCCTCGACCTGCCGGCCGGCTACCGCTGGGACTGGGGCAGCGCGCAAAAGCGGCGCGGCCAGGAGTTCGCCGGCATGGGCCTGGCCGTCTTTCTGGCGATCGCCCTCATCTACATGCTGCTCGCCTCGCAGTTCGAATCGTTCGTCCACCCGTTGACGATTTTGCTCGCGGTCCCGCTCTCCGTCGTGGGCGTGATCCTGGCACTCTTCCTGACCGGCCGTTCGTTCGGCCTGACCGCCTTCATCGGTCTTCTTCTCCTCCTCGGCATCGTCGTCAAAAACGGCATTTTGCTGATTGACTACACCAACCTGCTGCGCGAACGAGGCCGCCGCCGCGACGAGGCCGTTTTGGAAGCCAGCCCGACGCGCCTGCGCCCCATCCTGATGACCAGCCTCGCGGCCGGTTTCGGGATGCTGCCGCTCGCGCTGGGCCTGGGCGAAGGCTCGGAAACCCAGGCCCCGCTCGCCACGACCGTCGTGGGCGGCCTGACCACCTCCACCCTGCTCACGCTCTTCGTCGTGCCGGTCGTGTACACGCTCTTCGACGACCTCGCCCGCCGCCTTCGCAAGGACGACCGCGATCTGTCGCGCCCGCCGCTGCTCGTCGGGCCGTCCGTCGAGTCCGTCGAGCGGCAAACGCTGCCCGCCGGCGAAAAGGCGGCAAAGGCGGCGCGGGAAGCGGAGGTGGTGGGAGGGGGCGCGCGTCAACCATGACCCCTGACGACGAGATCGAACTTCAGGCCGCCCATCTCGAACAACTGCTGCCCAGCCTGGCACGCCGCTTGTTCACCGTGGAACCCGACCACCCGCTTGCCGATCTGCCCGTGGCCCAACTGCGGGTCTGCTCGCTGCTTTTGCAGCGTGGTGCGCGCACCATGTCGCAGGTGGGCGACGAACTGAGCATTTCGCTCAGCGCGGTCACGCAACTGGCCGACCGGCTGGAACGGGCCGGGTTGGTCGCGCGCGTTGCCGAACGTTCACCCGGCGGCGACCGGCGCACCAAGCGGCTGTGCCTGACGCCGCGCGGCGAAACGCTCATGATTTCGCGTCGCGCCCTGCGCCTCGCCCGGACCGAAGCCGCGCTGCGCCACCTTCCCGCCGCAAGCCGCCGGGCCGTTCTGGACGCGCTCGAAACGCTGCTTGAGGCGGCCACGGGCGCACTGCTCGGCGGCGCGAGCGACGGCGAGCCGCTCGCGGAACCGGCCGCGGCCGCGTCGAAGGACCTTTGATGGCCGCCGCCCCCCCAACCACGAGCGTTCCCGTTCCCGACACCTTTGGCGTCTCGGCCCCGGCGAAGCCGCCGAACCCGTTTTATGCGCTGCGCTTCCGCAACTTCCGGCTGTTCTTTTTCGGCCAGATGGTGTCGGTGGCGGGAACGTGGATGCAGATCGTCGCCCAGCAATGGCTCGTTTTCAGTTTGACGCATTCGGCGGCGTGGCTGGGAATCGTGACGGGCGCGAGCGCGATTCCCTCGGTTGCCTTTACGCTGGCCGGCGGGCAGCTTGCGGACCGGCTGCCGCGCCGCACGATTTTGCTTTGGACGCAGACGGCCGCGATGGTCCTTGCCTTCGCGCTCGCCGGTCTGGCGACGAACCGGTTCGTGACTATTCAGGCGTGGCACATCGCCGTGCTGGCCGCCCTGTCGGGAGCGGTGAACGCGTTTAACATGCCGGCCCAGCAATCGTTCGTGGCCGACATGGTGGACGACCGAACGGTTCTGGGCAACGCCATCGCGCTCAACTCGATCCAGTTCAACCTGGCCCGGTTCGTCGGGCCGATTGTCGCGGGGGCGGTGCTGGTCAAGGCGGGCGCGGCCGGCTGCTTCGCCGTGAACGGGCTGTCGTTCGTGGCCGTGATCGGATCGCTGCTTGCCATGCGCCTGCCCACGGCCGGCACGCACAACCGGGAAACGAATCAGCGGGCGGGAACGTGGGAAGGCTTCGGCTACATCAAAAGCACGCCCAACGTGCTGCGCGTGATTGTGCTGGTCGGCACGGCGAGCTTGTTTGCGTGGTCGGCCTCGACGCTGTACCCCTTGTTCGTCGCCCAATTCCACCAGAGCGAAAAAGGCTTCACGGCGATGATGGCCGCCAACGGCGTGGGCGCGGCGCTCGCGGGCCTGCTGGTGGCCTCGTTCGGCGAACGGCTGCCCCGGCGTCCGCTGGTTTACGGCGGGGCGGTTTTGTTCGCTACTGCCCTGCTGCTGTTCGCGCACGCGCCCACGTTTCCCCTTTTGCTCGCGTGCCTGGTGTTATCCGGCTTCGCCATGATCGGGTTCGCCATCAGCGCGAACACGACCGTGCAAAAGGAGGTCCCGGACGCGCTGCGGGGCCGAGTCATGGCCGTGTACACGCTGGTCTTCGGCGGCCTGTTCCCGCTCGGCGGCCTGGAAATCGGGTTTTTGTCCCAGCACGGCGGCGGCCCGGTTCGGGCGGTAACGATCAACGCCTGCGTTTTCCTCGCGGTCGCGGCCGGCGTGTTCGCGTGGAGCCAGTTTTCGCGCCGGAGCAAGGCCGCGTGACGATACCGTCCCATTCTTCGGGCGGCACGTTCGCCGCGCGCTGCGCCCCTGTAATTTTCGGTTTCGATTCGCGCGGGAGTGCCTAAAATTCAGCGGGAGTGCCTAAAGGCTAACGGGTAGAATTGCGGCATGGATGAACAGCCTGTTTCGCCGGTTTCTCCTGTTGTGCCTCGGTGCCCGCATTGCGACAGCGCGCGCATTGACAGCGCGCCCGGCTTTCAGGATACTGACAGGCGGCGCGCTCGCATCGTCCCCGGACAGCGCGTCAGCCTTCCGGTCAAGAGGGCCTGGCCGGGCGCGAACCCCAAGTGATTTGGTTTCATGAGGGAGGTTCGCGCGCGGCGTCACGAGGAAACGCGCCTTTCCGCCGTGCGACTCCCGCCCGGAGTTGTCCGTTGGGGGTCTTTTTTCCTCGTGAACTGACCGTCGCACCCGGTCTTCGGGCCGGGTGAGGGTTGAAACTAACGATTCGGTCTACAATGAAGCCGTGAAGGTCCGCGATGTCATCAAGCAGTTGCAGGACGACGGCTGGGTGCTCCAAGAAACCAAAGGCAGCCACCGGCAGTTCGAACATCCCGACAAACCGGGGAAGGTGACGGTGCCGGGCCATCCTGGAGACGACGTGCCCGTCGGTACGCTGAACAATATTTTGAAGCAGGCTGGATTAAAGTAACACCCTTCCCAGAAAGGTACGCACCGTGCAAACCCTTGCCAGGAACGAACCCGAAGCGACCGCAGTCGGTACCAAGACGCCCCATACCCGGCTGCTTGATCTTCTTGCCGGCTGGTCGAATTACGCCCAAGGGGACGAAACGGCGGATGACCCGGCTGTCGTGGAGCGAATCTGCGATCTGTACCAGGAGGCCGGAAACCTTTCGGTCGGCGCGGACAGCCCCGCCGATCCGACCACCGAAACCGTCATCCGAACGTTCCTGCTCACCCGCGTCGCACCGCTCCTGCGGGGCAGCGTGGGTTGAAACTCGAAGGAAACGGGGTGGGTGCGGAACCTGCTGACAAGCAAAAGGGCCTGAGAAAAACTCCCAGGCCCTTTTTGATGCAGGTCGCGGGGTGGCTACTTGCGCTTGAGCGCCTTGTACACTTCGTCATCGTTTCGCTTGCCGATCAGGGCGAGCGACACGATGTCCTCGTCGAATCTATAAACGATGCGGTACTCGCCCACGTCAACGCGGTAGTAGTCGTAGCCTTTGAGCGCGCTGGAATCGGAAGGCGACGGGTCGTTCAGCAAGGAAAGCGCCTTCATCGTTACCTGCCGGAACTGCTTCGCCTGCAAGTCCTCCAGGAACTTGTAGGCGTCGCGGGTCATGTCGAGTTTCCTCATTCTTCTGTTCTCGCGCTTGGGGGAGGCATGGCGGACGTCGCCGTGCTACCTCTTCACGAGTTGGGTGGCCGCTTCCGAGCCGACGTATCCGCTCTGTTCGGCCTGGCCGGCAAGGGCAGCCCAGTGCGCGTCCTCGACCGAACGAAGACGCTCATACTCCTCGTGGCTGATTAGCACCACGTAGCTGCGGCCGGTCTTCTCCACCGTGACCGGCTCGCGCTGCGCCCGATCCATAAACTCGCCGAAACGATTTTTCACTTCCGTCGCGGTAGCGTTCATCGTCACTTGTCCCTTTCGTCTTCCATCCGGCCCGAAGACCGGGGGCGACCTGATCCGATTGTTTCAACCCTCACCCTGCCCGAAGGCCGAGTGCGACCTTTGTATTCGTCAGCGTTCAATTTTACCGATCTACATCCCACATCCTGCGGGTGCGCCTATTATAGGTGATTTAGGCGGAATAGACAATTATAGCAGTTCTCGTTGGCATTGAAGGGGCTGTCCTGTTGCCATTCCACAGGCTACGAGCGACTGCCCAAGAGGGGCGGCCAGAGGGGGCTGTCGCCTCCTCTCACACACGGATTTCAGGCGCGCAACGGACGCCTTCAATGTCAACGAGAACTGCTATATGTCATTGTTACACTCGATCTACGGGCTGGGTAGGGGCTGAAATTGCGAGGCGTCGGCATGGCTCGACAAAATGGCCCGGCGAGCAACATGCTCGCCGGGCCTTATTCTGTCTGGTGCTCTCGTCGCGGGCTGGCTATTCAGGCCCGGCGGCGGCGAACCACGGCTCCGGCAAGCGGGAGAAGACCGGTCGTGGCAAGGGCGAGTGTGCCCGGTTCGGGAACGGCACCGGTCGGGGCGCTGGGATTGCCGACGAGGCGAAGGCTGGCGTTATATGCCTGCGGGCGGATGCTGGGCGGCCCGAAGCCGCCGCCCGGATTGACAAAAACGGCGTTGTTGCCCCCCGGCTGGCTCGCCGTGTTGGCGAGCATGAAGAGCTGGCCGTTGTTGCTAAAATTCTGGACAGGAGCAACGGCCAGGTAGTAGGTGCCCGCGCTCAGGGACAGGCCGTTGAGGGGCACGTCCACGCGTACGTTGTTCCCACCGAGGCTGGTGACGGTGGTCAACCCGGTAGCCACGAGTTGCTGCGCGGCGGTGTTGCCGTTCAGCGAGCTGCCGGAAGCGGCGGCGTCGGCGACGCTGGAAAAGATGCTGACCTGGACGGCGGTGGGCGCGTACCGGCTAGTGAATTCGAGAAGGACGGAAGCCTCCGTCAGGTCAAATGCGCCGGTCAGCGTGAAATCATCTATGGCGGCGCTGGTGAACTGCGGAAGGTCTGTGAAGACCTGGGTCGCGCTGTCGCCAGCCGCCTGGGAGAACGTTCCTCCCGTAATCTGGTCCAGAAGGATGTCGGCGCGCGCGGCGGTGCCGGCGGCGGTGAGTACGAACAGGCCAAGAGTGGCGCTCAAGACGGGGCGAGAAAAGTGGAAAACGTGCATGAATCGTTCTTTACTTCCTGCGTGCGTGCTCGCACGCGGTGGGGGAGTGGGACGGCATAACAACCATCAGCCTGAAGGCCAAGGGTCAGGAAGCACTGTCCTCAGGATTCGCTCACACGCAACACTCGTGCCCACCGACGTTGACCTGCCCCAGATCGCTCATGCCCCAACCGTCCCGGACTGGATCGTGCGCGCCCGAATCCAGAGACGAAAAAGCGGGCGGGTCCGAACTTCCGGACCCGCCCGCTTTTTGTTTTTTCGTCGGTGATTTTTAGCGCACGCGCGCACCGGCTCCAAGTGTGCGTGCGGGCGCGGCGGGCAGGAGCGAAAAGTCGCCGGCCCGCGCATCCTTGAAGCCCGGATCGGATACGGCGCGCGAGCCGGAAACGTCCATGCCCGAAACCTCCGCGAAGGCGGCGGGCGTGAGCGGCTGGCGCGATTTGGGCCGCCACGACGCACCGTACAGGTAGTTGGGCCGGCCGGGCAGCGCGGCGAGCAGGTTGTTCTCGAAACGCAGGTTCAGCGTGCGCGGGTCCTCGGACGCGGGTTTGCTTTTGTCGCCGCCGGAGGGGTGCGGGCCGAAAAAGGTCGTATCCATCCACAGCGCGACGTTGAAGGCCTGTGAGTAGGCGATGACGTTGCCGCGAACGACGTGGTTCTTATTAAAAATACGCACCTCGGCCGCGCCCGGCTTGTCGTCAATGCGGGGCGTGACGCGCTCGGCTTCGCGCAATGCAACGCCGTCGCGGTTAAAGGCGAAGGTGTTGTTTTCGACCACGCAGTTTTCGCTCGACGAAAGCGTGACGCCCCCCATGCCCCACGCGCCGCCCGGCGACTCGCCCCGGTTGGCGTTGTTCACGATCACGTTGTCGTGGGCGTGCAAACCGTAACTGATCTCGTAAAAGATGCCGGCCTCGTCATTGCCCTCGACGTGGCAGTTCTTGACTTCCGATTTCTCATTGCCGATGTCGTACCAGATGCCCGGCCCCCGGTTGTCAACCGCCCGGCAGCCGTCGAAAACGAAGCCGCGCGACAGCGTCACCTTGCAGCCGCCGGCCTCCCAGCCCGTGTCGTAGTTCTTCGTGTTGTTGCGCGCGATGAGGCAGTTTTCCATCCGGGAGTCGTGGCAGCGGTTCGCCCCGAATCCCAACTGTCCATTGTCTGTGAACGCGCACCGGCGAAAAACGTGGCCGCTGCCCGCCAGACTCGCGCCCGGCCCGTTCGCGCGCTCGAACACGCAGTCCTCGACCGTCCAACCGGTGGGATTTTCGCCCCGGCCGTAGTCGTTGCCCAACCGGAACGCGCCGCGCTGCGCGTGGTTGGCCGCATAGCGAAAGGTCAGGCCGCGCAGCCGGACGTAATTCGCGCCCGGCTCCGTTACCAGCCATTCGCTTCGCGTGCTCGCCTCCATTTCCTGTCCGTTCGGGTCCTCGTTCGTGGCGAGCCACACGTACAATTTTTTAGCCGCAAGGTCGGCGAAGAACGTTCCGGGGGCGATCTGGCTTTTTTGTAAAACCTGACGCAGCGCCCGCTCGCCCGCGATCACCTGCTCGGCCCGCCCGATCAGTTCGTGGCGTTTGTCGTCGGGGTGGGAAAGTTCGAGCGTGCCGTCGGGCCGCCGGTTGATGGGAAAAGTGAAGTTCCAGCCGTCGTGGACGAAAACGGCGTCCTCGCCCGCGACTTTTTCCCAGCCACTCACCCGGTCCGCGCCGGTCACGATCACGCGCGCGCCGGGCAGGGCCGCGATGGTAACGGGCGCGGTCTTGGTGCCGCCGTGCGCGACAGTGATGCGTTCCCGATAAATTCCCGGCCCAACCAGCAGCGTGTCGCCTGGCTTGAGCGCGTCCACGCCGCGCTGAAGCGTGCGAAACGGGGCGGCGGCCGTACCCGCTTGGGTGTCCGCGCCTGATGCGGCGGCCGTGTGGTAGGTGGTCGCGGCGACGGCCGGAAGCGCGGCGCGCAGGCTTACAGCGGCGAGCGCGGCGGCGAGGAAAAAGAAGCGTGGTCGCATGGTTTTCTTTCAGCGGGTCGGAACAGGCTGCGGCGTCCACGTCGGGCCGCCGGGAACGCGAGGGCCGTCGGGCGTCCAAACCAGGCGGTCCAGGCACATCCGGCGGGCGGTGCGAGCAACATCCCAGGCGTGGTACACGACGTATTCGCTTTGGCCGTCCGGGCCGCGCACGAGGGAATTGTGACCGGGTCCCTCGACGCGGCCGGCGACCGTGCGAAGAACGCGCGCGCCGCTGCCGTCGTTGTCGTCGCGGTACGGGCCGAGGACGTGGTCGGCCACGGTGTAGTCCACGCCGTAGTGGTCCGAATCCCAGCGTCCACCGCTGTAAAAGCAGTAATAGCGGCCGTCGTGCCGAACGACAAACGGGCCTTCTAGCGTGTGCCAGTCGTAGACGCCTGAGTACATCGGACGGCCGGCCATAAAACGCTGCCAATCGTGGCGGGCGCGCAAAACGGTTCGTTCGTCGCCCGCGAGCCGGGTCATGTTGTCCAAACGGTCCACGACCAGGGCGGTGCCGGGGCGCCGCGCGCCGTTTTCGCCGTCCAAAAAGTCGCGGGCGTAGAACAGGTACCAGGTTCCATCGTCATCCCGAAAGGGGTGCGGGTCAATCGCAAATGGGGTCGTTCCGGGCGGCAGCAGCGGCGTACCCGTGTCGCGGTACGGGCCGAGCGGGTTCGCGCTCGTGGCGACGCGCAGTTGGTGGCCCTTGTCGCCGCTGCCGACCGAGTAGTACAGGTAGAAGATACCGTTGGAAAAGGCGACTTCGGGCGCCCAAAAGTCGGTACCGAGGGTCGAATCGGGCGGCACGAGCGCGCCGCCGGCCGGCTCCCAATGCGCGAAGTCGAGCGAGCGCAAAAGCGGAAAGATGCGCCGTTCGTCCGGCCGCGCGCCCAGCGGCTCGCCGCCCGTGCCGACGGCGTAGTACACGCCTTCGTGTTCCCACGCGCACGGGTCGGCCAGGTAGCCGTCGAAAACGGGGTTGGCGTAGGTCAAAGGTTCGGCGGGATGGGTCATGCGTTTGTGTCGTGCTTCGATCAAGGAGCGTCAGCCGCGTGCCGGTTCGGTCATGGTGGCGCGGGCCTGGGCGGCCAGGGCAGGCAGGTGGTCCTCGTGCTCCATGACCTGGCGCAGGTGGCGCATTCGCTCCGGCGACGCGGTTTGGCGCATCGTTTCACTGTAGACCTGTTCGATCCAGAAGCGCGCGCCGCCAGCAATAAAATCTTCCAGGTCCGCGATCTCGTCAACGGTTTCGCAACGGCGGCACAGGTTGAGCGTGAACATGCGGCGGTGCGCGCTTCCGCCGAACGCGGCGTGCTGCAAATTGTGGTTAAAGGCGACCACGTCGCCGGGCTGGGATTCGAGCGCGACGCAGGGCACGTCGCGGCCCTCGATCCCCCACAATTCGCGTGACTTGTTGGCCTGTCGCGCGCCCCAAACACCTTCCGTTTCCTCCACCCGATGCGTGCCGGGAAGGACGCGCAAACAGCCCGTGTCGCGCGCGACCGGGTCAAGGTAAAGGGCAATTTTGACGTACGCGCTGACGCGGTGAAAACCGTCGCTGTGCCAGCCCGTGTCGCCCGAATAATAGTTGCCGTCGCCGCCCAAATAGTTGAAGTCATCGCCCAATAAATTCACGGCCAGGGCTTGGAGGGCGGGATGGTCGAGCAGGGTGCAAAGCCGCTCGCGCTGGTCAATGAAGGGAACGACGCACGAACGCTTGGTGCCGTCGTGAACCACGCCCCGGTCGCGGAACACGGCCTCGAACTCGTCCGTGATCCAGCCGATCTCGCTTTGCAGCAGGCCGGGCAGAACGAGATAACCGAACGTGTCGAAGAAATTCTTCTGTTGTTGCTGTTTCGGTTCCATGATTTTCACTCCTTGCTAACCAGCAGGGCCGCCCGCGCGGCCGTCACGCGCGCTTCGGCCGCGTCGGGCGTGTCGGCAAAAGCGAGCAAATGGCCCATTTTGCGCCCCGGCCGCGCTTCCTTTTTTCCATAAAGATGCAGTTTCACGTCGGGAAAAACGGCGAACGCGCCGCCCCAATCGGGTTCGCCGCCATCCCAAATATCACCTAACAGGTTTGCCATCGCCACTGAGGGGCGCAACGGGGCCGGATCGCCGAGCGGCAGAGCGCAAGCCGCGCGCGCCTGCTGCTCGAACTGGCTGGTCACGGCCCCGCCGAACGTCGCGTGGCCGGAGTTGTGCGGGCGCGGCGCGGTTTCGTTAATCAGCAGTTTGCCGCCCGGCGTTAAGAAAAATTCGACGCACAACACGCCGATCACGTCAAGGCTTTCGAGCACGCCGCGCGTGATTTCAACGGCCTCGCGCGCTACGTCGGGCGCCAGCACGTCAACCGGCGCGGGCCACACGGTCACGTCCAAAATGTGGTTCGCGTGCCGGTTCAGAAACGGCGCAAAGGCGACGAACGCCCCGTCCCATCCGCGCGCGGCGACTACGGACACCTCGGCCGCGAACTCCACCCAGGCTTCGAGAACAGCCTCGTGGCCCCCAAAGCCGGCAAGCAGCGCGGCCTCGCCCTGCTCGACCGACGTGACGCGGGCCTGCCCCTTGCCGTCGTAGCCGAAGCCGGCGGTCTTCAGCACGGCCGGGCAGCCGCCGAGGGTGACGAGAGCCGCGCGCAGATCGTCGGGCGTGGTCACGGCCGCGAACGGCGTCACGGGAAAGCCGTGTGTGGCTAAGAAACGCTTTTCGCGCAGCCGGTTCTGGGTCGTGTGCAAAACATGGCCGCCGGGCCGCACGGGCGCGAAGTGGGCCGCCGCGCCGGTCGCGCTCGCCAGCACGTTCTCGAACTCGAACGTCACCACGTCCACGTTTTTGGCGAACGCGCCCACCGCCTCCAAATCCTCGTAGTCGGCGACGACCTCGCGGTCGGCGACCTGCCCGGTGGGTGAGTCCCGGTCCGGCGAAAGCGTGGCGACGCGGTAGCCCATCCGGCGCGCTTCGAGCGCGAGCATTCGGCCGAGTTGCCCGCTTCCGAGCACACCGATGGTCGCGCCCGGCAAAAGGGGCATCGTCACGGCGCGGCAGTTCCCGGCGTCGTTTCCACGGGAAGTTCGTCGGCCAGCACGCGCTGGGTTTGCATTTCCCGGAAACGGCGCAGCCGTTCGCGCAGTTCGGGCCGGCTGTTGCTTAAAATGGCGACGGCGAGCAGGGCCGCGTTCGTCGCCCCCGCCCGCCCGATGGCGAGCGTTCCGACCGGCACGCCGCCCGGCATTTGCGCGATGGACAGCAGCGAGTCCATGCCCTTGAGCGCGTGCGACTCGACCGGCACGCCCAGCACGGGCAGCAGCGAAAAGGCCGCCGCCATGCCGGGCAGGTGCGCGGCCCCACCCGCGCCCGCGATGAGCACTTCCAGGCCCCGCGCCTCCGCGCCCTTCGCGTACTCGGCCAGCAAATCCGGCGTGCGGTGCGCGCTCACGATGCGGCATTCGTGCGCCACGTTAAACTGGTTCAAGATGTCGTGCGTGTGGCGCATCGTTTCCCAGTCCGACTTGCTGCCCATGATGACCCCGACGAGCGGGCGCATGGCGGGCGGCGCGGGGCTGTCTTGTTCCATGTTTCTGAGTTTGCCCGCGCGCACCTCCGGTTCCTGCCGGACGCGGGTACGCTCTTGATAGACGAACGGGCGCAAAGGAGGCCGGAAGCGATGAGCGGCAAAAAAGTAGTCGGTGGTGGTGCGACGCTGCTGATCCTCATGCTCGCCGCAGTTGCGAGCGTATCCTTCACCGCTTTTTCCGTTTCCGTCGGCGAACGCCTTGAGGTGAAATCCGCGCGCATAAAGTCCCTCAGCAACCTCAAACAGGTCGGCCTCGCCCTGGTGATGTACGCACAGGACTATGACGAGCGGCTGCCCCCGCTGCCGAATGCCGCGGTCGCCAAAAAACTGCTGTACCCATACCTCAAAAACGAAGCAGTGTTTCGTGAGCCGAAGACCGGCCGGCCCTACGAAGTGAACCAGGCGCTTTCGGGGGCGCGAGTTGCGCGCTTCGCCAGGAACGCCGCCCGCGTGGCCGTCTTCTACGAAACACTGCCGGACGAGAACGGCTTGCGCGGCGTCGCGTTTCTGGACGGTCACGCGCGCCTCATCCACGAGGACGATTGGCGCGAAACCCGGTCCTTCTCGAAGATCGTTCCCACGGCCGGCGAGTACCTGGCCGTCCTGCGAGCGGCCGAAGAACGCGAAAACCGCCCGCGTTTTTTCCTTCTCGGCCTTCCCGTAGACGGCTGGGGCGTGTTCGCGTTTGTCGTTCAGGTCGCACTGCCCGCCCTTTTCTTTCGCGTGTTCGCACCGCGCCGCCCGGTCCGGCCTTGACGAACGTCAGGAACACGGCGCAATTGGGGGAACCAACCGCCGCGTCGGGACCTTAAAGGGCTGGGGTGCGCGAACGTGCGTACCCGGAAAGAAAAGAGAAAAACATGGCAAATATCCTTGACACGGCGGTTGCCGCCGGATCGTTCACCAACCTGGTCGCGGCCGTGCAGGCCGCCGGCCTCGCCGACACCCTGAACCGTCCCGGCCCGTTCACCGTTTTCGCACCGAACGACGAGGCGCACACGCACCTGCCTGAGGGCGTTCTGGCCGACCTGCTCAAGCCCGAAAACGTCGAAACCCTGAAGGCCGTGCTGCTGTTCCACGTCGTTCCCGGCAAGATCATGGCCGAGGAACTGATGGGCATGACCTTTCTGCACACGGCCGGCGGCTCCCAACTCGCCGTGGACGCGACCGACGTGGTCTAGGTGGGCGGCGCGACCGTGATTCAGGCCGACATCGAAGCCGACAACGGCGTCATCCACGTCATTGACGGCGTGCTGTCCCCGCCGCCCGCCTAAACGGCGTAAAGGGCGCGCGCACCCGCGCGATAAAAAGCCCCGCAAGTCTGCGCGCGCAGACTTGCGGGGCTTTTTTACGTCCCTAATTTGGGCGGACTTTGTCGTGCGTGGAAACCCAGGCACGGCGATGTCAGGCAACTTTGTCCCACCCACGCGGTACTGTGATGCGGATCGAAAAATCATTCCCCCAAGGAGGCATCCATGCAACGACGTATCTATCGCGGCGGCGACTTGTTTCCGGCGGACCTGGCCGAACACCTGGTCGGATACTACGACCCGCAGGAAAACTTGCAGGCCCAGCAGATCGGCCAGGGCGACGCGCACGCCGTCCAGATCGGGCGCGGCGACGTGCCCCACGACCTGCGCCACGCCGTCACCGTAGCCATCACGGGCGCGCCGGACGGCGGGGGCGGCTTGGCCGTGACGCTGGGGCAGCAGCAGTGGCTCACTCCTAAAATGGCGACCTACGCGGCCACGATGGGCCTGATCAGCCTACTGGTCACGCCCTGGGCGCTGTTCGCCCTGCTGTGGCCCGTGTCCGAACTGATCGGCAGCACGACCCTGCCCGACGACATCTGGAGCACGATTGACACCTACGTCGCCAGCCAGGGAGGCACGGTGGACCAGACGGAAGAACTACGCCACCCGCACCACCACGACGCCGCCGACCACTGAGGAAAGGGCCGCCAGCCCCGGCGCGGGCCGCCCGCCTGCGCCGGGGCTTTTCGCCGTCTGCCGTTTAGGAAAATGCCCCACGAAGCGTGAACCAAAGACCGTCCGGCCGCGAAGCCGGCAAATACCGAACGACGAGGAACCCCGTGAGCAACACCCTTCCGCCCGATTATGAGGCGCGCGTTTATGCCGGCGTGCTGGGCAAGATCATCGGCGTGTATCTGGGCCGCCCCTTCGAGGGCTGGCACCACGACAAAATTCTTGCCGAACTCGGCGAGGTGAACTACTACGTTCACGAAAAATTGAAAACGCCGCTGATCGTGACCGACGACGACATTTCCGGCACCTTCACCTTTCTGCGCGCCCTGCCCGACAACGGCAACGACCCCAACCTGACGCCCGCGCAGATCGGCTGGAACTGGCGCAATTATCTGATCGAAAACCGTACGGTTTTGTGGTGGGGCGGCATGGGCATGAGCACCGAGCACACCGCGTTTTTGCGCCTCAAGGCCGGTATCGAGGCTCCCCGAAGCGGCAGCATGAAGTTGAACGGGCAGGTCGTCGCCGAGCAGATCGGGTCGCAGATTTTCATTGACGGCTGGGGCATGATCTGCCCCGGCGACCCCGACCGCGCCGCCGACTTCGCCCGCCGGGCGGCGAGCGTTTCCCACGACGGCGAGGCGATTTACGGCGCGCAGGTCGTGGCCGCAATGGAGGCCCACGCCTTTGTCGAGCCGGATTTGAACAAACTGCTCGACACGGCCGCCGGCCTCATCCCGCCCGACTGCCTGATCCGCGCGCTCATCGCCGACCTGCGCGAATGGCGCGCGGCCGAGCCGGACTGGAAAGCCTGCTATCGAAAGATCGCCGCCAAATACGGCTACGACAAGTACGGCGGCAACTGCCACATGATCCCCAACCACGCCGTGATCCTGCTCGGCCTGCTCTACGGCGACGACGATTTCCAAAAGTCGCTGATGATCGCCAACACGGCCGGCTGGGACACGGACTGCAACAGCGGCAACGTCGGCTGCCTGATGGGCATCAAGAACGGATTGAAAGGAATTGACGCCGGCCCGGATTGGCGCGGACCCGTGGCCGACCGGATGTATCTGCCGACCGCCGACGGCGGTCGGTGCGTCACCGACGCGCTGCGCGAAACATTTGAGATCGTCAACGTCGGCCGGGCGCTCGCGGGCGAGGAAGCCATCGCGCCTAAAAGCGGCGCGCGGTTCCATTTTTCGCTGCCCGGCTCGGTTCAGGGTTTTCAGTGCGAGGACTCGCCCGAAGCGCGCCAAACCGTTCGCGTCGAAAACGTGGACCGGGGTAATCTTGACGCCGCCGCCGCCGACGTGTGGCACAGCCGCGTGCTCGCGCTGCACTACAACGGCGTCGCGCCCGGCCGCGCGGCCCGCGTCGCCACCGCTACCTTCACGCCCCCCGACGCGATGAAAATGGGCGGCTACGGCGTGGTTGCGTCCCCCACACTGTATTCGGGCCAGATCGTTTCCGCGCTCGCGTACCGCCGGCCGGGGGGAATTGATGGGGACGCCCCCGCGCCCGTCGGCCTTTACTGCCGCGTCTACTCCGGCCCGGACAACGCCGTTGAAATACTGCGAAGCGAGACCGTCGAACACGTCGCGCCCGGCGGCTCGGCCGAACTTTCGTGGACAATCCCCGACACCGGCGGGCGGCCCATCGTGGACGTGGGCATCGAGATCAGCGGCCACGCGGGAGCGGGAACCCTCCTTCTCGACTATCTCACCTGGGAAGGCACGCCCACCATCACGCTCACCCGTCCCGAAACCGGCGGCGACAACTGGCGGCGCGCCTGGGTCAACGCCGCCGACCACTTCGAGCCGTGGGGAACCTGGGACGGCAACATTTACAAGGTCGTTCAGGACGAGGGCACGGGCCTGATCCTGCACGGCGAATCGTCCACCTGGGCCGACTACACCGTCGAGACAAGCCTGTACCCGCACCTCGCCGACGCCATCGGGCTGGTCGCAAACGCGCGCAGCCTGTTCCGCTACGTCGCGCTCACCCTGTCGCCGGACGGAAAAGCGCGCCTGATCGAGCGTCATGACGCGAGCGAAACCGTGCTTGCCGAAGCGCCCGTCGCCTGGCAACTCGACCATTCCTTCCCGGTCACGCTCACCACGCGGCGCGACGGCACCCTCGAAGCCACCATCGAAAACGGCCCGGTTCTGCGCGGCCAGGTAGCCCCGGAACGCGCGCGCGGCATGATCGGCCTGCTGGTCACGGTCGGCCACGGCCAGTTCGGGGCCGTCTGCGTGCGACCCGCTTAAACGCAGAGGCGCGGAGGGTGTTGGAGAGCGCCGAGAAGTCCCCCCTCAAAATCTCCGCGAACTCGGCCCCCTCCGCGCCTCTGCGTTAAATCCCCGTCCCCGCAGGCTGTTCAGGCCGGCGCGGGCGCGCTCCAGAAGGGCGAACGGGTCGCCCTGCCCGTCCCAATGCTCGCGGATCACGTCGGCGGGCACGGCTTTGGCAACCCATGCCAGCGTCACGGTCGCCAGGATGATGTCGTCGGCGACGCCCAGGATGGGAATGAAGTCGGGGATCAGGTCGAACGGCAGCGCGAGGTAGCCGGCGAGCAAAATCAGGCCGACCTTGCGCGAGCGCGGCACGCGCGGGTCGCGGGCGAGCCGGGCCGCAAGTTTCGCCAGGTTGGGCAAAAACAGCGCGGTCTCCTTCAGCAGATCGCGGCCCCGCTCGAACCGGGCGCGCGCCTCGTCGGGTGACACGTCGCGGCCCCGGCGGTGGAACGCGGTCGGGAGGGCGAGGCAGCCCCACAGCCACGGCACCCCGACCGCGAAGCCCGCCAGCACGTCGGACGGAAAGTGTTCGCCCAAAAAGACCCGGCTGAAGCCGACCAGCAGAATGCCGAAGATCGCCAGAAACCAGAGCAGGCGGCGTCGTCGCGGCGTCGCGTTGCGCGCGAGCCAGTACGCGAGCATCCCGTACAAAACAAGCGCGAAGAACGAGTGCCCGGACGGGAACGAGTAGCCCAGGTTGCTAAAAATTTCCTCCGGCCGGGGGCGGTGGAACAGGCGCTTGAGTTCAACAATCAAGCCGACTCCGCCCACGCCCGCGATCAACAAGGCCAAGCCGTCCGGGAAAAAGCGGCGCGCGAGCGCGAAGCCGAGCACGGCAACCACGAACACGCCCGCCTGAAATTGCGGTCCCGCCAGAAACGACACGTCGCGCATGACGGTGTGCAAAAGCGGCGTTTGGTGCGCATGAAAAAAGCCGAGAATCGCGGCGTCGAAGCGGCGCGTTTCCGGATCGGAAATCTCGTGCGCCAACCGCGCGAACACGAACAGGCTGAGGGCGGCAAACAGCACCGCGAGCGTCAGCCGCCCAATAACGGGTGCGAGCGCGACATAAAGCGTTTCGACGCGGTCGGGCCGCGCCGGCGGTTTTGTTGTCTGGTTCAGGGGGGTGGTGCCTCGGTCACGCGATCCACTTACCCGCGTGCGGTGGTTCATAGGCGGCCAGCCGGTCCAGAAGCGTTTCCGGATCGGCCGCGTCCACGATCAGATAGCGGTGTTCAGGGCGCACGAAGCGTTCGGCGACGGCGTGCTCGACGAGCGCAAGCAGCGGGTCGAAGAAGCCGCCCACGTTCAGCAGGCCGCACGGTTTGGGGTGAAAACCGAGTTGCGCCCACGTCAAAACCTCGAAAAACTCCTCGAACGTACCCAGGCCGCCGGGCAGCGCGACAAAGGCGTCGGCGAGTTCGGCCATGCGCGCCTTGCGCTCGTGCATTCCGTCCACGACGCGCAGGTCGCCCAAGCCCTCGTGGGCCACTTCAAGCGCGACGAGCGAGTGGGGGATGACCCCGATGACTTCGCCGCCGGCCGCGAGCGCGGCGTCGGCGACCGCGCCCATCAGCCCGACGCGCGCGCCGCCGTAGACCAGCCCGATGCCCCGCTCGGCAAGCCACGTTCCCAGTTTTTCGGCCGCCTCTCGGTACGCGGGCCGCGCGCCAAAGTTCGAGCCGCAAAACACGCACACACGCTTCACGTTTGCGTCGCCTCTTTCCAGATCGCCCCATCTACATCACGCAGCGGAAAGCCGCCTACCTGCGCCGCCTTATCCAGCAGCGTCATGGCTTCCCAATCCGTGACCGGTCGCCCAATAATCTTTGCGACAAACGCGCGAATGTGCATGTCCGGCTTGGTCGTTTGAGCGCCGAAAAGCATTCGCAGGTATTGAAAACCCGCCAGGCCAAAACCGTGTACGCCGACTTGATATGCTTCGTGGGGTTCAGCCGACTGCGCCCACGCCGCCAGGCGTTCATACTCGGTCGCGCCGTCATACGCTTTCTGAATCGTGAGTAAATAAGAGGTAACGCCGGCCACTATTTCACTTTTGCGTGCTGAGTTGAAGTTTAGTTCCCGCTGGAAAAAGTCCAGAGGCGACTCACAGCGGCTCATCTGTTCCTGGAGATCGGCGAGGTCGCGCACGTGAGGACAGGCGGTGGCGAAGGCTCGTATTCGTGGCAACACGACCCTGTTGTAGTTGGTGCGGAGCGACAGGACGCAGTCAAGGACATTCAATGCGGGACAACCCCAGCCGAAATTCGGCCGATCCTTGAAGCCTCCCGTGTCGACTTCCAGCGTCGCCAGGGCCTTTGTGAGTTTGTTCAGGTCGTCGGTCTCTGGAGCCTGCGGTGTGGTCATGTAAACCCTACGCTTCCTACGGCTTCGCGCCGTCCGGCGGGGCGTTGCCGCTGCCGCCGTAGACCTCGTCCAACTTTTTTTTGTACTCGGCGAGTGGGGGCAAACCGACGCTTTTGCGGCGCGCGTCCACGTTCGCCTCGTCCTCGATGACGTGAACGACCATGCCGCCGGTCGGGGTTTGGCGGAACTGCGTGCCGTACACTTGCGCCTTGTTTTCGGCGACGCGAATACGGTCGGTCAGGTAGGCCAGGTCAATTTTGGACGCATCGCCGTGATTGGCCGCGCGCTCGATGAGAACCAGGCAGCGTTTTTGAAAGGCGCGGTCGCCGTCGGCGTGCTGCACGAGCAGCCAGGCATCGTGCGCGCCGTCCTCGCCGACCAGCCTTTTGCCCGGCCAGCCGTGCTCGTCCACGATGCGCTTCATCGTGGCCGTGTTGTAACGGTCCGTTTCAATCCATTGGCGGATCAGGGCGAGCACGGCCGGGTCGGTGATCGGGTGGCCCGGCCGGGTGCGCGGGTCGGCGAGCGCGCGGGCACGCACGGCCTGGTCCGTTTGCACCAGCCGGCCCAGCAGGTCGCGCAAAGCCGGATTACGCGGCGGGCGCGGGGCGGCGGGCACGACGACGGGATCGGGCGGCGCGGTGACGGCGGGCGTCTGGGGCGCGACGGCAAAGCAAAAAACAGCGAGCAGTGGTAGTGTCATCGGTGTTCTTTCTCGCGCGGTTTCGGGTGCGCGCGGGGCGATGAGTTGGCGGGGAAAAACTGCACGGTCGCGGCTCGGAGCCTGCTACACCTTCTCCAGGCGGGCGAAGCCGGCCACCAACTTCTTCACACCCACCTTGGGGAACGCGACCGTGACCTGGGCGTCTTCGCCCTCGCCGACCGAACCGATGACGACGCCCTGGCCGAAAACGGCGTGCTTTACCTTCTGGCCGATCTTGTAGCCCGCGTCCGGGTTCGCCGTCGGGGGACGGACGCGGGCGGCGGCCTGGGTTCCGCGCTGCGCGTTTTCCCACGTGTCCTCGACCTGCGAATACTCGTCGCGCGACCAGCGGCCCAGCACGCGCGCGCCCGCGCCCAACACACCCGGCTTGCGCGTGTTGTTGAGCGAGCGGAACAGTTCGTCGGGGATTTCGCGGATGAAGCGGCTGACCTGATTGATCTGCGTGTTGCCGAAGATCGTGCGGCGCGCGGCGAACGACAAAAACAGTTCGTCCTTCGCGCGCGTGATGCCCACGTAGGCGAGCCGCCGCTCCTCCTCCATGTCCTTGTCCGACTGCATCGAGCGTGCGTGCGGGAACACGCCCTCCTCCATCCCGACCAGAAAGACGACCGGGAACTCCAGGCCCTTTGCCGAGTGGAGCGTCATCAGCGTCACGGCCGGCGTTCCTTCTTCCAGGCTGTCAATGTCGGCGATGAGCGCGGTTTGCTCCAAAAAGGCATGGAGGGACTTATCCTCGCTACTCGCCTCGAACTGCTGCGTGACGGTGAGCAGTTCGCGGATGTTTTCGGCCCGCGCCTGCCCCTCCGGCGTGCGCTCTTTCTCCAGGTCGCGCACGTAGCCCGTGTTCTCGATGATTTCTTCGAGTATTTTCGTGACCGTGTACTCGTCGCGCTTGCCCCGCAGGTACGCGATGAGCGTAGCGAAACTTTGCACGGCCTTGCGCGTGGACGGCCGCACGCCCTCGACGCCGCTCAAGTCGCCGATCACGTCCCACACGCTGGATTTTGCCGCGTCCGCGCGCTGCTCGATCTTCTGCCACGTCCCGGCCCCGATTCCGCGCGTGGGCACGTTGATGACCCGTTTCAGGCTCACCGAATCATACGGGTTGTGGACCAGGCGCAGGTAGGCGAGCATGTCCTTGACCTCGCGCCGTTCGTAGAACCGCAGGCCGCCGATGATCTTGTACGGCACCTTGTAGTTGATGAAGACCTCTTCAAAAACGCGCGACTGGGCGTTGGTGCGGTACAAAATCGCGCAATCAGCGAGCGTGCGTCCCTTCTGCTTGTGTTCGTTCACGATGGTCGTGGCGACGAACACGGCCTCCTCCTGCTCATTCATCGCCTCGTGCAGCGCGATCTCGGTCCCGTGTTCCTTTTCCGTCCAGAGTTTCTTGTCTTTCCGGCCTCGATTATTGCGAACAACGTGGTAAGCGGCGTCAAGAATGTTCTGCGTCGAGCGGTAATTTTGCTCCAATTTGATAATCGTTGCGTCCGGCAAGTCCCGCTCGAACGCCAGAATGATCTGAACGTCCGCGCCGCGCCACCCGTACACCGAGTTATGGACGAGCGCGCCGCCCGCAACGTAGTTGTGCAGACGGTCCACCTGAAGGTCATACACCGGCCCGTCGTAGGCGTGGCGCGTAACGGTCTCGATCTCGGTCTCGACAAGCGCACCGTCCTGATTTACCAAAACGCGCATTCCGGGATGCAGGTGCGATAGCGGCAGGCAGGCGTAGATGAGGCCGCCGATTTTGGCTCGCTGTGTGATTTCGAGGTCGCCCGCGCGCGCAATGTCCTTGACCAGCCGGGTCGCGTCCTCGAACGAACCCCGGCACGTTTCCAGTTTGTGGCCGCTGAGTTTGCTTATTCGGATCGGGTAGCCCTGCGCGCTCAGGGCGGCGGCAACGTCCGCGCGGCGTCCGCTCCACTGGATGCGGTGCTCGCCCACGGTTTGGCGGCGCGACACGCGCCAGCCACCGAACATCACCAGGTTCAGGCTTTGCCGCCGCGCGCCCGCCTGCGGTCGGTGGTGCGGGAAGTCGGGCCGCATGTCGAGATCGTGAAGCAGCCGCCGGGCAGCCGCCTCCGTGTCAAGTTCGGTGTACAGTTTCTCGATCCACTGCTCGCCGCCCATAACGTTGCCGCGTCCGAGGCTGTGGAAGACCATCATCGGCAAGCCGTATTTGGCGGCGTAAAACTCCTCCCAGAACCGCGCTTCCCCGAACGAATCCGCGGCACGCAGAATCCACATCTTGTCCGCGTGCTCCTGGTTCGAGCGCACGACGAACCCGTGCTGGTCGCAGGCAACGCCATCCTGCCAGCCGCGCCGCAGGCACTTGGTCATGCCGATGCGGTAGCCCCGGTCCGCCCGGTACATCAGGTAAACGTAGAAGTGATTTTCCTGGGGGTTCAAACGGGCGAATACGAGATGATGCGGCGTGGCGCACAGAACCGCCTCGCCCGCCCGAACCGTGTAAAGATTGCCCTGGAAGCGAGTCTCGTGAACGTGCGCGACCGTGCCCTGCTGAAGCGCGCTTGCCCCGCCCGTACCCAACACCGTCTCGCCGACGGCAACGTCTTCGATAGGCTTGCAGCCGCCCGGCGTCGCAACCGGCGTTCCGGGCGGCAAACACTGGTCATCATCACCCACCACGCAAAGGTTCTCGTATTTGCCGGAAAGCAGGCGGGTTAAGACGTACTGGGCGTGGTTCACGTCCTGGAACTCGTCCACCAGGACGTAACGAAACTTGTCCTGATAATGGTCGCGCACGTCTTCGCGTTCCTGAAGAAGGCGGCAGGCCTTGCCGATAAGATCATCGAAGTCGAGAGCGCGGTTGAGCGTCAACTTTTCCTGGTACAGCCGGTACACCTTGCCGACGACGCCCTCGAACATCCCGGAAAAGTGCTGCGGGAACGATTCGGGCGTGATGAGTTTTTCCTTTGCCCGTGAGATGAGCGAAAGGCAGGCGCGCGGCGTGTACTGCCGGTCGTCGAGATTGAGTTGGTGCAGGGCCTCCTTGATGAGCGTGAGTTGATCGTCGTCGTCGTAGACCACGAAGTCGCGCGGCAGGCCGATGGCGTGCCCGCGTTCGCGCAGCAGCCGCGCGCAGGTCGCGTGGAACGTCCCGACCCACATCTCGCGCCCGGCCTGCCCGCCCACGAGTTTAGCCAACCGTTCGCGCATCTCGCTCGCGGCCTTGTTGGTAAACGTGACGGCGAGCACGTTCCACGGGCGCACGTTGCGCCGCAAAATCAGGTGCGCGATGCGGTGCGTCAGCACGCGCGTCTTGCCCGACCCGGCCCCGGCGAAGATCAGCAGCGGGCCGTCGCCGTGCAGCACGGCCGCGCGCTGGCTTTCGTTCAGCCCGGCAAGCAGCGGATCGGCGGCGGGAGCGGGCGGGGTGTTCATGAAGCGATTTTAGCACGCGGGGGCAGGCGGGGGCGAACGATTGATAGATATCAATGACCGGGTAAAAAACGGCGAAGCGGGCGAGGAGATCAAATGAGCGAGGCGAGCATCGGCTACTTTCTGACCTGGGCGGGCACGCTCGCGTGGGGCGTGTGCTTCTTGTGGATGCACCGCATTTCCAGCCGCCAGGACGCGCTGCTGGCCGAACTGCGCGAGCAGAACGAGCGCATCGAGGCGATCAACCAGCAGCAGCACGCGATTTTGCGCGAGGTCCACCCCGAAGTCGGTCAGATCAAGGAGGCCGTGGAAACGGTCACGCAGGACCTGGCTGACGTGCGCCGCGACAACATCGCGCAGGCCGTGATTTCCGAGCAGGTGGTCGAGCAGATTTCCCGCATCGAGGAGGCCGCCGACAAGGTCATCGAGGCCGGCGAGCACCTGGCCGCCGAAACAGCGGAACCGGCCGGGGCGGGCGGGGCGCGTTCGTAAAAACGGATAAGTTAAAAAGGGCCGGGGCGATGATCGTCGCCCCGGCCCTTTTTGCTTCTTTGCCCCGCTACGCCGCGCCCGCCGCTTTGTACAGTTCGTGCATGACGCGGCTTTCCTCGGCGGCCTCCTCGATGGTGACAAGCGGGGCGTCGGGCATTTTCCCCTCTAACTTGTCGAAGAACAGGTCAAACGCGCCGGGCAGAGCGGGGGGCAGTTCGCCCTTGTACTCGCCGCCGTCCGCGCCGTCCACGAGTTCGCTGTAGTAGAAAATCTTGCCGTCAGCGATCTGGATTTGACCGCGCGTGCCGAACAGTTCGACCGGGCTGCGCAGTTTCGGGTCCACCCAGGAGGCTTCCACTTCGGCGAGCGCTCCCGACTCAAAAGTGATGATGCCCGCGCCGTACTCGTCAATGTCGCCGTAGCGGTTGGTGGCGTGCCCGACGCTGGCGGCGAACGCTTTGGGCTGCCCGCAAACGGCCCGCATGACCCACAAGATGATGTCGAGCGAGTGCGCGCCCAAATCCGCGAAGCCGCCGCCGCCGGCCTGCGTTTTGTCCGTGATCCAGCGCCATTCGGTGTCGAACCAGCCGCCGAGGCTGCCGTTGTGGCCGTTGGTGTGGCGCATTCGGGTGATCGTGCCCAGGTTGCCCACTGCCGCTTCCTGCTTCAAAAAACGTAGGTGCGGGCTGCTGCGCTGGGAAAACCCGGTCTGATAAACGACGCCCGCCTTTTCGACGGCCGCGCGGATCGCGGCGGCATCCGCTCCGCTGACGGCGAGCGGCTTTTCGACGAAAAGATGCTTACCGGCCGCGGCGGCCCGCTCCACGAGTTCGCGGTGCCGGTTCGTTTCGCTGCAAATGACGACCGAGGTGATTTCGTCGTCGTTCAAAATCGTGTCGAGGTCGGGCGTGAAGACGGCGTTCGCCTGCGTGGCGCGCTGCCGGCCGCGCTCTTCCTGGTGGTCCCAAACGGCTTTCACGGTCACGTCATCTCGCTTGTTCAGGCCGCTGATAAATCCGGGCGTGTGGATGTGGGCGACGCCCACGAAGGCGGTGGTCTGCATAATTGGTCCTTTGAGGTGTTAGGTGTTTTACCAGGCGGCGGGGCGCTCGTCCAGATGGGTGTAAGGGGTCGTCTCGCCCCGGCAAACGGCGTACAGGCGCGCGTGCGTTTCCTTGACGTGGCTGAGGAAGTCGTCGTAGGAAACGTCGGTCACGTCCACCAGGCCGATGTTGTAGCACTCGCCGTCGAAGCGGCCGGTGGCGGGCTGGTCCGCCCATTGGAACCAGTGCGCGCCGACGACCTGCGGGAGGGCGGCGGCGTTCTCGACGAAGTGACGGTAGGCCAGTCCGCGTTCTTCCTCGCTTTGCACGGCCACAAGCGAGGCGGTCAGGCCCCGGTCCTCGACGCCGTAATGGAACTCGCCGATGAGCACGGGCCGGCCGGACAGGGCCGTGATGCGGGCGATGGCGTCCTTCGGTGCCGTCCAACTGTAAAGATTGAACGAGTACACGTCGAAGGCGCGGCAGGCGCGAACGTACGGGTCGGCCATGCTGGGCGTGTAAAAGCGTCCGCCGAGCAGCAAGTGATCGGGGTCAACGGCGCGGATTTCGCGGCAGCACGTCTCGTAAAACGTGCCGAGGGTGAGGCCGAGGAATTCGTCGGCGTCGCGGCGCAAAGTGTCCGAGCCGAGGCGCACGTCGGGCAGGGCGTCGGGGCGGGTCAAGTCGTCCCAGGCCGCGAGCGTGGTTTGCCAGGCGGCATTAACGCGCGCGAGATCGTCCGCGTAGGTTTCGCGGGTCCAGGCCAGAACGCGTTCGCGGGTGTGCGGGTACTCGTCGCGGGTGAAAATGTCGTTGAACGGGTGGCATTGGATTTAAGCGCGTTTCTGTTGTAAGTTGTGGTCGTGATTACTCAAACCTGCCCGCACTGCAAGAGCGCCCGTTGCAAACGCTTCGGCACCAATCGCAGCGGCTCGGTGCGCTGTCGCTG
>JAABUN010003104.1_pt1 | contig 26892 bp, 26 predicted proteins | sample 5559311 | NCBI WGS metagenome assembly JAABUN01 (sample SAMN10711877, study PRJNA513370) | rock metagenome | isolation source: Antarctica rocks | place: Antarctica: Victoria Land, Siegfried Peak sud
AGTTCATTTGAAGCGATTAACCCGAAAAACGATTGCTTTTTCAAAGAGCGACGAAATGCACGATGCGGTGATAAAATTATATGTTCATCACCACAATTTACGTCAGCATAAAATTTGAGGCACTACCTAAGGAAAAGAAGTAGTTATTACTTTACCCGACGAATCAGAATCGGAAAATCAAAGCGGTTGGAAAAGACTGCTCACAGTTATAGAGGAAAATCAGATTGACGCGGACATTACCGATTTAGCTCATCAACACGACCATTATTTGTATGGCGCACCGAAACGTAAAGATTAAACTAAGCGATATTTTCTGTTAAAATATACGCGAGGTCAAAGATATGCCAAGCACAATTCAAGAAGTTTATCGGGAACAAATTTTACCGCTCAACGAAAAGGAACGTCTAAAACTCGCCGCGCTTATTATCAACGATATTTCAAACCAATCCGAAACAAACGGCGAAATAAAAAGCGCAGGCGGAATCAGAGAAATGTTCGGCACTTGGAACAGCGGCAATCCGCAATCGTCCGACAATGAACAGATTGATGCCGATTTAGCAAAAGCGTATGCCGACACTCACGATGATGAATAAAATGCTGGTTGATACTTCCGGCTTCTTTAGTCTTTACGACGAAGCCGACGAATATCACCGGCTGGCGGTTTCACTTTACGACGCTGCGGCAAAGCGTCCGACGACAAACTATGTTCTAGCCGAATATACCGCGCTTGCCCAAGCGCGCGACGTTCCGCGTCGTGAAATTATTAAATTCAGCAATCGGTGCGGGGAATTTCCGAATCTTTGACTACCGACAAACATTTTCGTCAGGAAGGTTTTGTCAAACTTTTGGAGAAATAAAATTATGCGTTGTCGGGCTTTTTATTTGGCGGTTGCGCTGCTGGCTTTCGGGATTGGTGCGGTTTGATTATAAAATATGATTGAGGTTTATGAATATGAATTGGCAAAATAAAATCGTGTCGGATAAAAACATTTCACTTGGCAAACCGACAATCAAAGGAACGCGGCTTTCGGTCGAATTTATTATCGAACGACTGGCAAGCGGCTGGGCGCAGGAACAGCTTCTCGAAAACTATCCGCGTTTGACGAGAGAAGATTTACAGGCGGTTTTCGCTTATGTCGCGGATTGTTTCAAAGACGGTTTGATGTATGAATTTCCGGCGGAAACCGTAGGAGAAGGCTTTTGGCAAACGACAACATTCTGCTTTGGAGAATAAAATTATGTTAGAAGTTAAAGGAAAAGTTCATAACGGCGCGGTTTTGCCGCTTGAGCCGATAAGCGATTCTTACGAAGGTAAAGAAGCGATTATTACAATTGCGGACGAGCCGGAATCGGAAAATCAAAATGGTTGGAAAAGACTAATGGCGGTTATCGAAGAAAATCAGATTGACGCTGACATTACCGATTTAGCTCACAACCACGACCATTATTTATACGGCACGGCAAAACGTGAAGATTAAACCGCGCGAAAACATTTTCGTTGACACGGCGGCTTTCGTCGCTCTTCTGATTCGCCGCGACAAATTTCATCAGACGGCGAATGAGATAATGGCTGAGTTGAGCGCGAAAGATACGAAATTGTTCGTTACCGAAATGGTTTTGGTTGAACTTGCCAACGCGCTTTCATCAATCGAGCTTCGAGCGCGAGCCGTGATTTTGATTGATGAACTGCAAACGCTTCCGAATGTGGAAATCGTTTGGTCGAGCGTCGAATCATTTGAAAAAGCGTGGTCGCTTTACCGCGAAAGACCGGACAAAGAATGGAGTTTGACCGATTGCGCGAGTTTCGTCGTAATGCGTGAACGAGGAATAAATTTAGCTTTCACTTCCGACAAACATTTTGAGCAAGCGGGTTTTGTCAAACTTTTGGAGAAATAAAATTATGCGTCGTTACACTTTTTATTCGGCGATTGCGCTGTTGGCTTTCGGGATTGGTTCGTTTGTTGTTTTTAATTTTTATTGGAATAATCCGGCAGAAGTTATAAAGGAAAAACCAATTGAAAGTAAACCTATTGAACAAAATACTGTTGACGAAATGACGACAGCAAAATTTAGTTGCGAAGATGAAGCTGTTAGAACGGTCTGGAGCAAACTTGAAAGAGACAGCAAATTTATTGCGGAAACTTGGGATGCTATTGAAGCTCGTCATTTAAATAATTGTCAGGAATTATTTGAGAAACAAATTGCGGATTTAAACGATGACAAATCCGATGAAGTTATATTGCGAGGCATTTACGGTTTATTTTGCGGCTCAAGCGGAGATTGTCCAACTTGGATTATTTCAAAAATCAGTAACAAATATACAATAATTTTTGAATCATCCGCAGGAGAATCTCCTAATGGCTTACAGTTTCTTCTGGAGAAAACGCACGGATTCAAAGATATAAAGGTCAAATTGAATAATGGTTGGGCATCAAATAATTTCGGGTTTTTTAAATTTGACGGAATACAATATCGAATAAAGAAATGTCTTGAAGATGTAAATTCTAATTATGACTATGACAACAGTAACAAAGAGAAATTAAAATCCGTAAAGTTTAAAGAATGTCTGTAGAAAATCAAATTATTCCAAAACTTGGAATAATCTCAATAATTTGTTAGCCTTTAGCTTGCATTTAAGGCATCAAACACCAAAAATTTTATTCAGCTTCTTATATTAAAACATTATGTTCAGTGATAATTTCAGACGCGGCGAAGGGAAAGGCAAGGGAAAGACCGGCTCGAAAGCCGCGTCGCGCCTTGCCGATATTGGTTGGAAGGCGTTTCAAGCCGTCAATAAATCTTTGCCCGAAGGCGAATCTATCAAGCCGAATTGGGCGGCAGAGCCTTTATTAAAATCTTATGAGCGCACCGCGCCGCCGCTCGGGTTTCCGCGCGAAACCGATTCGCTTTGCCCGACGTGCGTTAAAAATGTGCGGAACGGCGTGATTGATAAAACGATTCCGCTTGAGATTCTGATGAATTCGCATCCGGGCGAAATCAAGGCGCAGATTGTCGAAGAAAACGGGCAAGTTTTGATGAAGAAAACCTGTCCGACGCACGGCGAATTTGTTGACGTGATGGCGACGGACGCGAAGTTTCTCGAACGCATCGAATCGCTTTTTTACGGGCGCGATTTCAAAGCGGCGGAAGACAAGCACGTTCATCATCACGGAACTTCGGATATAAAATTCGGGCGCGGCGCGGTGTTGACGGTTGATTTGACGAACCGCTGCAATATGATGTGCAACCCGTGTTTTATGGACGCGAACCAAGTCGGCTACGTCCACGAACCGACGTTTGAAGACACGAAACAGATTTTAGACAACGCGATTTCGTTCAAGCCGCGCCGCCAAATTATCATTTTATTTTCGGGCGGCGAGCCGACAATCGCGCCGCACTTTTTGGAATCGGTCGCATACGCGAAAAAGATTGGGTTTTATAGAATTTTAGCCGCGACGAATGGCATCCGATACGCCGAAGACATCGAGTTTTGCAAAGCGGCAAAAGAAGCCGGACAACACGGCGTTTATCTGCAATTTGACGGAACGAGCGAAGAGAAAAACAAACATCGCGGCGTGGGAAATCTTTTCGACGTGAAATTGAAAGCGATTGAAAATCTCGCATCGGTCGGCATAAAAGTTACGTTGGTGACGACGATTGTTAATACGGTCAATAATGATGCAATCGGCGACATCGTAAAATTTGCCGCGCAGAATATAGACAAAGTTCAGACAATTGCTTTTCAACCTGTTTCATTCACTGGACGCGATGAAGATGTTTCCGACGCAGACCGCATCAAACAACGCTATACTTTGGCGGGAATGACGCACGATTTGAAAGACCAACTCGGCGGAACACTTCAGCCGCTGCGTGATTGGTTTCCATTATCAAGTTATTCGGCTTTTACTTCCGTGATGGATATGCTGCAAGGCGCGGATGCGCCTTGGGGCTGGTCGTCGTGCAACTGTCATCCGAACTGCGGGATTTTCACGTTGATTGTCGTTAATAAAAAAACAAGCGAGATGACTTCGCTGTTCGACTTTTTTAATTACGAGCAGTTTATGAAAGATGTAGCGACGATTACGGACACCGCACGCGGCAAAAAGCTAACGATGGCGCAGCTTGGAATGGCGATTATGCGAAATTACGACGCATCGAACGCGCCCGAAGGTTTTCCGGTTTCGCAGATTTTGAATCTTTTCAAACCTTCGTCGGCTGATTCAAATTCCGATCGCAACGACCGGATGAAAGCGCAACCGAAAGATGATTCGGAGGATATGTGGCGCGTTCTCTGTGTTGAAGGAATGTGGTTTCAGGATTTGTTCAACTACGATTTTCGCCGCACCGAAATGTGCGTTATTCCCTACGGCACGCAGGAAGGCGAAATTTCATTTTGCGCTTATAACACGGGCGTCGGCTGGCGGCAGATTGTCGAAGAAATGAACAAAACCGCGTCGCTTGCCGAATGGTATAAAGAAAACGGACGACACGACGTTTATGCGAGAGGCAAGGAAGTTCCGGGAATTAAAAAAACACGCAGTTTGAGTTTGCCCGTAATTGCTAAAGTGTTGGAAGAAGATTTGGATAAACCGACGGCAACGCCGTATTTGGTCGAAGGTGAAGAATACGAAAAAGTTGGTGTTTAATCGTTAAGATGTTGGAAACTGTCGAAACAACGCAGCCTCAATCAAACGCAGCGACAAATCGCGGCTACGTGACGTTTGAAGAATATCTCGAACAATCCAGCGACACGCGCATTTGCGAATGGATTGACGGAGAAATTATCACTATGCCGGGAGCGAGTTTTGAACACCAGACTTTAAGTAAGTTTTTGGTAACGATATTAAATCTTTTTGTTACCCAAAAGGATTTGGGTGAAATCGTTTATTCGCCTTTTGCGATGAAACTCGAATCGCAGCGGCGCGGGCGCGAGCCGGATATTTTGTTCATCGGCAAAGAAAAAATCCATCTTATCAAGAAAAATTATCTCGACGGCGCGGCGGATTTGGCAATCGAAATTATCTCGCCTGAAAGCATCGGACGCGACCGCGGCGAAAAGTTTATCGAATATGAATCGGCGGGAATTCGTGAGTATTGGCTGATTGACCCGGAACGCAAGCAGGCGGAATTTTATCGCCTTAACGCCGAAGGATTTTATCAGCTAATTCAAACACCGGAAGGCGTTTTCCAATCGGAAGTTCTGCCCGAATTTTTCCTGCGCGTCGAATGGCTGTGGCAAGCGCAGTTGCCGACTTTGCAAGCCTTAAAGGAATTGAATTTAATTTAAAGTAAATAATCAAACAAAAGGAGAAAGAACAAAATGCCGGACGAAAGAGATGTTGCCCAAGATAAAAAGGCAATGGAACAAAACGAAAAAGAAGGAACAACTGCCGAAGTTGTCGGGGAACATCCCGAACACGCACCGCAGGCAGGCAAGAAAACGCCGCAGGAACACGTTGATAAAGACGCGATTGACGAAAGCGGCAATCTGATTTACGACGACGGCAAAGACGAAAACGACGCGAAATAGTTTTCGTGAAATAAAAGAAAAAAGGCGTTCAGATATAAATTTCTGAACGCCTTTTTTCTGCTGGAAATTATCGAATTAACGATACGCGCCGCCAGTCGGCGATAAATTATAAGCTCTGGCTAAAGCGTTGAGTTCGGCGCGGACAGCTCGCCAATTATTTTCGGTCGCCCGATTGAGCCGTCGATTTCTCATTGCCACGTCAATGTCCGAAGCAATGTTCAAGCATTTACGGACTTCCGCGCTGTTTTCCCGACGCGAATCATTGCGGTCGAATTCGCGGCGAAGCTCGTCGGTTGCCGCTTCCAAATCGCGCGCGCGTTGGTTTAAATTGTCTTCGCGCCTGGTATTATTCAAACGACTATTGTCGAGCGCGTAGTCAAACTGCGCGACAAAGCGATCAACGCGCTCTTCGACGTTTCTGATAAGACGGTCAATTTGCGCTCTATTCAAATTACCGCGCCTGATTTGCGAATTTGCATCAACGCTCAACACGCAGATTGAGCCGACGATTGCGGCTATTACAACCAAAAATTTTAAACTATAGTTTTTCATTTTTTTCTCTCCTTAAATTTTTGCGGATTGAAGTAGTTTGAAGAGAGAGTAGACGTGATGCGCTGATGTTTGTTGGAGCTTCAGGCATATCTTTGCCCGTCTTAATTCTTAGACGCGGAATGTTTGAGAAAAGTTGAATGAATTCTCACTTTTCCAATTTAATTGGTATGAAAACAATCGAAGTTTGTATATTTTAAAATCTTTGACGTTCAATTGTCAAAATAAGAGAAGGTCAAGGGTGAAGACATTTAATCGTTATTTGTTTCAAATTTTAACAAATAATTTCTGCCAGCTTCCGCAAATCTTCCGTTACCTTTTCACTCAAATGCACACGCAAAGCGCGTCGTTTTCTATCGAGCAGAACTTGAAAATCGCCGCGTGCCTGCGCCGCTTTGACGATTCCGAAAGTATATTTTTGTCCGGGAACATCTAAATCAATAGCGTCGTCCGACGTGATTTGCAAAAACACGCCTTCATTTGCGCCGCCTTTGTAGGCTTGTCCGGTCGAATGCAGAAAACGCGGTCCGAAACCCAAACAAGTCGCAACGCACTTTTCTTGTAAAACCCGATGACGTATTTCTTGCAGAAGATTTTCGTTTTCCCGGTTCATTTCAATATAAGCGAGAAGCGCGAAATAATCATTTTCTTCGATTCGTGAAAGATGCGCTTTCAGATAATTTTCCAAAGATTTTTCATTGCCAACCGTTTTATTTAATTCGGTTAAATTCCGTTCGTCGGTAAAAAGTTTAATGCCGTTTTCCTCAAAAAAAGGTTTTTCGTCGGGGAGTTGTCCTTCCTTTTCATATTCTTCGGTGAGCTTTTTCGCTTCGATTTTGGCGGATTCGACATCTGGCTGATTGAAAGTGTTGATTTGCATAATCGAACCGGCGACGGCGGTTGCAAATTCCCAGCGAAAAAATTCCTGTCCGAGATTCATTTTATCGACAATCTCGATTCTAACAACGGGCTGTCCGCTTTTTTCGAGCGCGGCGACGGCATTTTCCTGCGCTTCGTCGGCATCATCTTTTAATTTCAAATAAGCAAAAACTCTGTCATTGCCGTAATTTTCCGGCGATTGAATTTTTTCGCGGTCAACGGGAATTATCGAAATATCGCTTTTGCCCATGCTTTCGGCAATTAATTGTTCGAGCCACGCACCGACATCGTAAATTTCAGGCGACGTGAAAATCGTTAATTTGTCGCGCCCCGAAGTTTGGCAAACGCCGAGAATCGTTCCGAGAATCGCGCCCGGATTTTCGTTTGGATTATTGTTTTTGCAAGCCTGAACCATTTCCATCGCGCGCGTCAAAAAATCTTCGACATTAATTCCCATCGCCGAAGCGGGCGCAAGTCCGAAAACCGACAGCGCGGAAAAACGTCCGCCGATTTCCGCGTTGCCGAAAAAGATTTTTTGGAAATTATCACGTTCCGCAACCTTCTGCATTTTCGAGTTCGGGTCGGTAATCGCAACGAACTGTTTGCCCGCGTTATCCGCGCCGACAATCCGCGAAACCTTTTCAAAAAAGTATTGCTTGAAAGTATTCGGCTCTAAAGTCGAACCGCTTTTGCTTGCCACAATAAAAAGTGTTTTCGCCAAATCAATTTTTGATTCGAGAGTTTTAATCTGTGCGGGAACGGTCGAATCCAGGATATAAAAATTTCGTTTGCCGAAAGTGATTGAAAGAACTTCGGGACACAAAGACGAGCCGCCCATTCCGAGCAGAGCGATGTCGGAAAAACCTTTCGCGTCTTCGGCAAAATCGCGATATTTTTGCAAATCGTTCAGTTCCGCCTCGACAATATCAAGCCAACCGAGCCATTTCGCTTCGTCGTCGCCAGTCCAAACGCTCGCCTCTTTTTGCCAAACACGGGCGATTTTATTTTCCTTTTGCCATCCGTCAAATGTTGATTGAACGGCGGTTTCGAGTTTTTCGGGCAATGAATAAGTTAATTGATTCAGCATAAAAATAATTTACCATAAGAAGAATTTTAACCACAGATAAACACAGATGAACTCGGATGTAAGAAAATGATTTTATCTGAATTCATCTGTGTTTATCTGTGGTTTCATTTCTAACCAATCTAAAAGTATTGCTTCCTGTTTGTGCAAAGCGTGTTCGGGCGTGTTTGTTTTCGACATCGGAAATTTAAAGAATACTGAAAGCTGTTCCTGCACGCCGAAACTTTCGCGCCTCTTTGCCAAATCCAAAAGTCTGGCGATTTCAATTGCCAGCGGCGCGGCAAGAATCGAATCTTTACACAAAAAATTAACTTTTATCTGCATCGGCTGATTGAGAAAGCCGCGCACATCTATATTGTCCCAAGCCTCTTTGTTATCGCCGCGCGGACGATAATAGCGAATATCGACAATGTGGTCTTCAACCGTGTAACCCAAAATATCGTCTAACACCGAGCCTTTGGTTTTGATTTTCGAGGCGAGCGAACCGGCATTCGATAAAGCCAAACCGTCGCGGTTGCCCAAAATGTTTGTCGAATACCAGCCTTCGACTTTTAGAGCGCGAGTTTTCAGCGCGGGCGCAAGCGCGGTTTTTATCATCGTTTGTCCGGTCTTGCCGTCTTTTCCGGCGAGCGGAACTTTATTTTTTCCGGCAAATTCAACCAGCGCGGGAATGTCTGCGGCAACCGACGGCGTGAAGTTTCCATACGGAACTTGTTCGGCAATCGCGGCGTAAGCGTAAAGCATCGCGGGCGAAATTTCCTTTGAGTTTTCGTCCAGAGCTTTTTCAAAATCGACAATCGAATTAAAAATCTCGTTGCCTTCGTCAGCAAGTTTTTCAGTTGAAGCGAGATTGATGACGACAACTTCATCGAGATTATTTTCAGCGCGAAAATCTCGCAAATCCTGTCGAATTTTTTCTATTACGCTTCTGTGAGAATTGTCGGAAAATTGATTTTCGCCTTCGATGTTCACCAAAAATTCTTTGTTTCCGACCGCTCGCCATGGCTTGATTTGTCGCAATTCCGCTTCGACGGCGACAAATTGTTTATGAGTTAAAACATCGTGTTCTTCCGCCGCGCTCGCCAGATTTTCGCCGTGTAAATCCCAACCGCCGAAAATTAAATTTTCATAACCGGCTAAATCGGAAATCAAATTTTCCGGTAAATCGGCAAGCGGCAAACCTGTCGTTTCAATTTTACCTTTTTTCAATAATTCGATTCCCGCAACAATTGTCGTGCCGACCGCGCCGCCGAGTCCGATGATTGCGATGCCGAGTTTTCTGTCGCTCATAAAAACTTAGATTTTACAACTTAAAGAAAAATTTCACCACATAGGTTTAGTGGTAAATGCTAAACGGTAAGTAGTCGTTCACAATTAGACTTAACTATCCCATTATTGGTTAAACTCTGGAATAAATAGGCTTATGTTGGTTATGGCTCGAAGCCTAAATAGAAATAGTTATACATAATTGTGAACGACTACTTAAGTTTCTATTCCTTCACTTACCGTTTAGCATTTACCACTAAACCTATGTGTGATAAATTTCCACCTAAATTATGAACTTCGATTATTTACAGAAAACGCGCGAGCTGCAAAAACGGCTGGCGAATTTTATGGATGAATTTGTGTATCCGAACGAAACTCGTTATCAAGAAGAATTGAACACGGGCGAGCGTTGGCAGCCGATTGAATTGGTCGAAGAATTAAAACAAAATGCGAAGGAACAAGAGTTGTGGAATTTGTTTTTGCCGGAAGCGTCCGGTTTGACGAATCTCGAATACGCGCCGCTTGCCGAATTGATGGGTAGAGTTCCGTGGTCGCCGGAAGTTTTTAATTGTTCCGCGCCGGACACGGGAAATATGGAAGTTTTGGAAAAATACGGAACTGACGAACAGAAGGAAAAATGGTTAAAGCCTTTGTTAAACGGTGAAATTCGCTCGTGTTTTGCGATGACCGAGCCTGATGTCGCTTCGAGCGACGCGACAAATATTTGTTCATCAATCAAGAAAGACGGAGACGAATATGTCTTAAACGGGCGAAAATGGTGGACTTCCGGCGCGGGCGATACGCGCTGCAAGTTGGCGGTTTTTATGGGCAAAACCGACGAATCCGCGCCGAAACATCTTCAACAATCAATGATTTTAGTTTCGATGGACGCGGGCGGCGTAAAAGTCGAGCGCGTTTTGAGTGTTTTCGGTTTTGACGACGCGCCGCACGGACACGCCGAGGTCAGTTTTGAAAACGTGCGCGTTCCCGCCGCGAATCTGCTTCTTGGCGAAGGTCGCGGCTTTGAAATCGCGCAGGGTCGGCTCGGTCCCGGCAGGGTTCATCATTGTATGCGGCTGATTGGAATTGCCGAACGCGCTCTGGAATTAATGTGTGAACGCGCGGAAAATCGCGTCGCTTTCGGCAAAAAAATTTCCGCACAAGGCGTTGTCAGACAATGGATTAGCGAGGCGCGGCTGGAAATCGAACAGGCGCGATTGCTTGTTTTGAAAACCGCCTGGATGATGGATGAAGTCGGCAACAAAGAAGCGCGGCGCGAGATTGCGATGATAAAAGCGATTGTTCCGCAGATGAGTTTGAAAATCGTTGACCGCGCGATTCAGACGCACGGCGGCGGCGGCGTTTGCCAGGATTTTCCGCTTGCCTATTTTTGGACTACCGCCCGAATACTCAGGCTCGCCGACGGTCCTGATGAAGTGCATCTCGAATCCGTTGCGAAAATTGAGTTGAAAAAGTATATTCCAAATTGATGAACCAAATGAATATTCGCCCAGTTAAACTCAGCGATGCCGGTCAAATAGCGGAAATCTACAATTTTTATATCTTGAATACGCATCATACATTTGAAACCGAGCCGATAAATTCAGGCGAAATGCAAAAACGCATCGGCGAAGTTATCAAAAATTATCCGTATTTGGTCGCGGAAGAAAATGGTGAAATTTTGGCTTACGCTCACGCCGCGCCGTATAAATCGCGCTGCGCTTACAGAAGCTCAATCGAAGTTTCCGTGTATGTGAAAAACGGAACGAAAGGGAAAGGCATCGGCACAAAACTTTACGAGAAACTTTTTGAAGAACTCGAACAAACCGACGTTCACGCGCTAATCGCCGGAATCGCTCTGCCGAACGACGCGAGCATCCGGCTGCACGAAAAATTCGGCTTTGAAAAAGTCGCGCATTTTCGGGAAGTCGGTTTTAAGTTTTATAAATGGATTGATGTTGGTTATTGGGAATTGATAAATAATAAATAACCGCAAAAAAGCACAAAAGACTCAAAAAGGTAAATGCCAAAACAAATTATTCATTTTGCCCACGCCAACGGTTTTCCCGCAAAAACTTACAGCAAACTTTTTTCATATCTTGAAGATGATTTTGAAATCGGTTATCTTAAATGCCACGCGCACAATCCGAAATTTCCTGTTACAGACAGTTGGGAACGTTTGCGAGATGAGCTGCGCGAAGAAATCGAAAATCGCTATACGCAAAAGATTATCGGTGTCGGACATTCTTTGGGCGGAATTCTGCATTTTCTCGTCGCAGTCGAAAATCCCGAACTTTACAAAGCGATTGTTTTACTTGATGCGCCGATTATCAGCCGTTTGAGCAGCGTCGGAGTCAAAATCTTAAAGCGATTTAATTTGATTGAAAAATATACTCCGGCACATATGACGAGATTTCGCCGCTCTTTCTGGCAAACGAAAGAAGAAGCATTCGAGCATTTTAAGAAAAAGGAAAAGTTTGCGAGTTTTGATGAAGATGTTTTGAGAGATTATGTCGAACACGGAACGATTGAAACGGAAAAGGGCTTTAAATTATCTTTCAGTCCGAAAATCGAAGCTGACATTTACCGAACTCTTCCCGATAATCTGCCAAAGTATCGCGGAAAACTAAAAGTTCCGGCGGCTTATATCGGCGGAACACATTCGCGCGAAGCACAGCTTGCAAGACTTTCGTTTATGAAAAAACATCTTCCTTTTACCTTTAAATTTATCGAAGGCTCACATCTTTTTCCGCTTGAAAGCCCGCAAAAGACGGCGGAAACAATCAAAGAAATCATTCCTCGTCTTATCTCTGAATAAAATTTACGTTCTGATTTTTGCAAGTCAAACAATCAAATTGAACGATTGGTAATTCAATTTTGGAGTTCAGAGTCCAAACTTTAGTTTGCTTTGTCCTGAAGTGTTTGCACGGTAAAGCGTGGACTTTGAACAGTTGTTTCTATTTTTGAGACAGCTTCTAGCAGAGAAGAGAGGAATATAAAAAGAAAAGATGATTTATGAACTTCCTGGCTAACTTTTCCGTCTTCAACCTTTATTTCTTCTCTTTTTTTATCTCTACTCAGCAATAAAGCCGCTCGGCACGGGAATGTCCTCGGCACTGCCGAAAGCTACGGCATAAACTGAATTATCGAAACTCTTGAGAACATACCAGATGCCGACGGACGGACGATAAACTCCTACGTCGGCTTTGCCGTCGCCGTCGTAATCGGCGGGAACGGGCTTGTCGGTTGAAATACCGAACTGCACCGCCGAAAAACCGTCGCGGCTGTTCTGCCGATACCAAACTCCGTCTGACGGACGATAAACGGCAACATCGGTTTTCCCGTCGCCGTCGAAATCGGCAGGAACGGGTTTATCGGTCGAGACACCGAATGGAATACTAGAAAATCCATCGCGGCTTTTTTGAACGTACCAGGTGCCTTCCGACGGGCGGTAAACGGCAACATCGGTTACGCCGTCCGCGTCATAATCACCTTGCGCCGTTTTGTCCGCGCCGCCTCCGAATTGAATCGCGCCGAATCCTTGCGTGCTTTTGAGCATATACCAGGTGCCGCTCGCGGGGCGATAAACGGCGTAATCGCTTTTGCCGTCGCCGTCGTAATCGCCGATGACCGGAACGTCGCCGTTCGTGCCGAATTGGACGGCGTAAAAACTTCCGTTTGAACTGTTAATCACATACCAAACGCCGTTTGAAGGTCGCCAGACGGCATAATCGTTTTTGCCGTCGCCGTCATAATCCGCCGCGACCGGTCTATCACCGCTCGCGCCGAATTGAAAGGATTGAAAACTTCCATCCGTGCTTTTCAAGCCGTACCAGGTTCCGTTTGAAGGACGAAAAACCGCGACATCGCTTTTATCGTCGCCGTCAAAATTTGAAATCGCCGTTCCCGAAAGCGTGCTTCTGTTCGTAGTGTAAATATAATCGCCCGCAGGTCCGCCGTCGCTGTTGGCGGCGTTTCCGGCAGCGTAAAAACTAATTTTCCCGACTCTCCGCGCGGGCGCGTTCCAGGTAAATGTCCAGGATTTTGAGCCGAACTGCGCCGGAATCACGCCGCTGTTCGTATGTTCGACATATGTCCGCTGATTTCCGCCCGCGATACCGCCGACTGTCTGTAACTGTTGCGGCGATTGGTTGGGCAAGACGAATGTGCCGACTCTTTTGCCCTGCGAGTCAATCGCCGTCAACTGAAAACCGTAAATCACCGCGTCTGCTTGGCTGGTCGTAACGGTTATCGGAATTGATTGATTCGGCAAGTAATTGATTGGTACACCCGCAATCGCCACGCTTCCCGTGCCGCTGTTGACGGGAAAACTCGTATGACAAGCGGTGCAGTTACTTTCGTTTGGCGCGCCTGTATGCGAAGGAGTCGGACCGGAAGCCGACGCGCTGACTTTTTCGTATTTGGCGGAAAAATTGAAAAAACAAAACATTGCCAAAATGCATGCAAAGGCAATGACGGATAATTTGATGAATACGATTCGCGGCGAAACATTTTGCATTTTTGCGGATTCCTTTTCTGCGAGAATTTTGTATCAGCTATTTGACGTTCTCTTTGGGTTGAAAGTTTAAGAAATATTCAATTTGAAAGTATGTTTTGCGATTGCTGAAGTCAAAACATTCAGCATAAATTTTTGATTTTTTTCTTACTGAAGAATAACAGTAATCGAGTTGAAATCTTTGCTTCTTTCCGCTTCATATCCGATGACGATTGCTGGTGGCGCGAAATCTTTTCGGTCCATACCACAGCCAAAAACCGGAAATCGTAAAAAGCAGCAATGCGCCGCCCATTACGGATGTATAAAAAAGTTTTATGTAACCGCCGTCGGCATCAATCCAATAATCGAGAATCGAGCCGTCGTGAACTTTTTCGATAAAATCAGACCTGCGTCGTTCGATGTGGAGAACTTCTCCGGTTGCGCAATCGAGTTGAACGCCCCAGAAATCTTCGACAAAAACGAATTTGACCATTCCTTTATCGGCACGAAAATCAATTCTTTCGAGTTCCAGAGAAATGTCGTCCGATATTTGTTCACGCGCCACGGCGACAGCTTTTTGATGCAGAACATCAACCGGATGCCAATCCTTCATATCAATCGAAGAGCCTTCGTAAGATTTAGACAGAATAATGTCGCCGCTGTGTTTTTTCCAGCCGAGCAGAAGTCCGGTGCAGGCAACAATAAAAAAGAATACGAACAACATCGCTCCGGTTGTCCGGTGAAGTTTTCTGGCTAGTTTAAGTAGATTTGCCTGTCGTTTTCTTTGTTTATTGTCCATCTGTTCAATTATATTTCAATTGCTTCGGGACAGCCTAATCAAAGTTTGAAAACAAGCGTGCAAAAGTTATTTCAAATGTTATTTTATGAAATCTGTTGAAACTCTTGACCCACAAAATACATCTGCGAATCAAATTCGGCTTCGTTCTTTTTCGGCGTTATTTTTTCGTAAGCTCCGTCTTTGCGCAGAAGCTGCGCGTTTACATTGTCGCGCAGATACACTTCCAAAATTTCTTCTTTCAGATATTTTTTTAACTCCGCGTCCTTTATCGGAACGGCGGCTTCAACGCGGCGGTCGAGGTTGCGGGTCATCCAATCCGCGCTGCCGATATAAATTTCTTCCTTGCCGTCGCTTCCAAAATAAAAGATGCGGCTGTGTTCGAGAAAGCGTCCGACAACCGAGACGACGCGAATATTTTCCGAAAGTCCTTTTATTTCAGGACGCAGAGCGCAAATACCGCGAATGATTAAATCAATTTTCACGCCCGCCTGTGAAGCCCGATAAAGCGCGTGAATAATTCTGACATCGGTCAAGCTGTTTATTTTCACGATGATACGCGCTTTTTTGCCGTCCGTCTGATGCCTTGTTTCGCACTCGATTAAAGCGAGCATTTTTTCGCGCAGATTGACCGGCGCGACGAGCAAACTTCGATATTCGGTTTGAAACGAATAGCCGGTAAGAAAGTTAAATAAATCGGTCACGTCCGCTCCGATGTCCGCATCGGCGGTTAAAAGTCCTAAATCGGTGTAAATTTTTGAAGTCGTCGGATTATAATTTCCCGTCGCAAGATGGACATAGCGGCGCAGTTCGTTGTGTTCGTCGCGTACGACCAGCGTAACTTTCGAGTGAGTTTTCAGCCCGCGCATTCCGTATATGACGTGAACGCCTTCGGATTCGAGCCGCCGCGCCCATTCGATATTGTTTCCCTCGTCAAATCTCGCCTTTAGCTCCACGAGCGCGGCAACCTGTTTGCCGTTTTGACTCGCTTTTATCAAAGATTTGACAATCGGCGAATTTTTCCCCGTCCGATACAGACAAATTTTTATCGCCCGCACATATTCATCATCAGCTGCCGCGTCGATAAAATCCGTCACCGTGCTGTAAGCCGTGTATGGATGGTGAACCATAACGTCCTGCTTTTTCAAAGTCTCAAAGATATTTTCGGGTTGCTGCAAAGGCGCGGGAATCGAATAAGAAATCGGTTTGTCCTTCAAATCGGGACGCTCAAGCGCGTAAAGCGACATCAATTCGGGCGTATTTAAAATACCGTCGAGCCGATAAACGTCGTTGTCAGTCAAACCGATGGAAGATGTCAGGTAGCGAGCCACATCGTCCGGCATCGAAGCGTCAACTTCAAGGCGCACGGGAAAGCTAAAGCGTCTCTGCTGGTAAAGCTCGCGCTCCATCGTGCGAAGCAAATCGCCCGCTTCATCTTCGCGCAGTTCGATGTCGGCATCGCGCGTCAAGCGAAACAAATAACATTTATTCGTCCGCATATTCGGAAAAAGCTGTTGAATATTTGCCGCGACCAGTTCGCCGAGCAACACAAATTTCGTTTCATTGTGATTAATCGGAACGAGGCGCGGGATATTCGGCGGCAGCTTTACGCGCACAAAGCGTTTATTGTTATACAGATGCGTGATTCTATCGTGGTTAAAACTTTTATTCGGTTTGACTATCACGCCCAGATTCACGCTCAAGTTCGAGATATACGGAAACGGATGGCTTTCGTCGACCGCTTGCGGCGTGAGAACCGGAAAGACGTTTTTCATAAAATAACCGTCAGCCTTTTTCCGCGCGTCTTTATCCAAATCGTGGTAAGAAAAAATTTTGATGCCCGCCTCGCCGAGCTGCGGCAAAATTTCCTTGTGCAGACAGCGCATCTGCTTTGACAGCATCGGAAGAAGACGCTCACGAATCTGAATCAATTGTTCTCCTGACGAAAGACCATCGGGCGAGAGTTTGAAAACACCTTCTGAGATTTGCTGTTTCAAACCGGAAACACGAATCATAAAAAATTCGTCCAGATTGGTCGAGAAAATCGAAAGAAATTTCAGGCGTTCGAGCAGCGGCGTTTTATCGTCAAGTGCTTCTTCCAAAACGCGGCGGTTAAATTCCAGCCAACTCAGCTCGCGGTTAAAAAGATAACGCGGGTCGTCAACCGATAAATGTTTATCCGCGCCTTTTGCGTCGGGCGCGGTTTTTTGAGCAGTCGAAGTCATATTGGGATTTTAGAGATTTGGCAAGCGAAAGGCAACAATTGTGATGTTAAATTTTTTAGTTGAGAACTGATAACGGAAACTGACGAATCTGGATTGATAAACAAAATTAAGAATTAACAATCGAAAAATGACCGTCAAATTAGTTAAAGTTACTCTATTTCAGTTACCGGCTATTTTTATTCAGTTCACAGAACGCCCTCAAAAAAAACGTACCCGCTTACGCGATTTTGGAGTCAAAATCATGCTGCACGAATAATTAGAAACTATTTCGATGTTGTCTATATTCCAACCAACGAAGGAGGTGCTGAGGTCTTCGCCGAAACGCCACTTGAACTTAACCGTTTTACCCTGCGCCGAAGCCGGAAGCAGAACTCTCGTCAAGACGTAACCGTTCGAGTTTCCCGTCCATTAAGCATTGACTTTTTCCCAAATCAGAACGCGCCACGCCGCTCGCGCCACGCCCGGTTCAATCGGGAAATAATTTTTTTTGGCGGTCGTCGCCCAGTCGCTCGTTCCGAAAACCGTTTTCAAATCGCTCGAAACCGCTTCGTTTCGCAAAACTTCATTTGTTTTTAATTGATGGTTTATATAACTCGCCGCATGAAAAACCGCATCGCGCGGGTTACCAAAATCGGTCGAAAGATTTTTGTAATCCAAACCGGGCGCGAGATTGTTGACGATGCGAATCAGCTCGCCGTTTTTTGTAAAACCGGCTTTGATTTCTCCGCGAAAAACGGGAACGCCGTTAATTTCTTGTCTGAACGAGGAAAAAGAAAGGTTTCCGTCAGGATTCGTATAATCGGAAGCAAGTTTTAATTCGTCGGTTTGATTGCTGTCGACACCGAGTAAATCGTTGTTTTGTTTAATAAAACTGCGAAGAATGTCCAAGCGTTCATCCTTTGACGATGCAGACAAGAAAGCGCGACCTTGTTTAACATCGGGCGCGATGATTTCGGGCGTTCCGAGGTCATTGTTATATTCGATTTTCAAGGTTGGGATTTTTTGCCGAAGCATATTTTCAGCCCGGATAAATCTATCTTTCGCATCCGCGATTTGAACGACGTTTATGTTGGAGGAAGCGCGAAAATTTATTAACGTCTCGGCTTGTGTTTTATCCGTGCGGATGTCGTAGTCTTCCAGATTGTCTTCGTAACTCATTGTTTGCCGAAAATCTACTTTCCGGGCTTCAGAGCGAAACTGGTATGGCAAAACAATAATTACGCCCAATCCTAAAACAACAAAAACGAAATGAAGTATGGGAAGATTTTCCGCACCGGTTTTCTTTCGCGCAAACAGACTTTTCATAAAATTAACTTAAGATAATTTAACTTTCGCCACAAGGTTTCGACGATGTTCAGATGCGGCGAGTATCTTGGCAAATAAAAGAGATATAATGCTCTTTGCCGCCACAGTTTTTGTCGTTCTTTAATAATTTTTGAAGTGTGAATCCGCGCATTATCTAAAACTATCACGGTCAATTTTTTCAATTCGGCTGACAGAGTTTCCATGCGCGGAGATGGCAAGCGGGACAATCTGCCAACACATCAGAAAGTTTTATCCGAACGTTGTTGGCGAACCAATCATTTACTGGTTTATACCGTCCGAGAAGCTCGAAAATCTCTCGCTCGGATATGAGCCAAGCGATTCCGGCGACGAATGTCACCGTGACATCTTCGGCTGGAATAATAAAAGAGAAAGGCGCGAATACGTTTCAAAGTTAAAACCGGAATATATGATGACTTGCGTAAACGGATACGCAAGGCAATCAAGATTAGAAAATTTTTTGTAAGAGCCTGTTGATTAGCAGGCTTTTCTTGTAACTATTTAAGCAAAAATCAGCTTTGCAAGGCTTCTTTGAGCGCGGTTTGCAGTAATTGGTCGGCGTTTGTGATGCCTTGTCTGATGTTTGCTTCCAATTCGTCGCAAAACTTCATCAGCTTTTCCAACTTGGCGACAATTCTTTCTTGTTCGGCTAATGGCGGAAGTGGAATTAAAACTTCAACTAATCTGCTTGATTTAATCCCTTTTGCCGTTGCACCAGATGCTTTTTTGTCTAACTGTTTTTGTATGGCTTCGGACAGAATTGCATTTAATAAAAATTTATTGTTGAAAAGTATTGGTTGTATTGTGATAATTCGTTGCGCCAAAGCGAATATTTCAGATTGATTTAATAGACAAGCGTTTCCTAATGGAGCTTCGGTTGTAAATAAAATATCTCCGTTTTTCGGAATACCTCTTGTCATAAATTTATGATAATCGGATTCAGAAATAAATTCTGCCGGTTCATTTGAAAACCTTCCAAACTTTACATTTTTCGCTGTAATTAACTTTATTCCACTTTGAATTTTATTCGGGGTTTTTCCTCTATAGTCAATAAAATTAGTAATTGTGCCTAATTTACCCCAAGTCCAATTTGAAGGAATTTCAAACGGAATTTCTTCCGCGTTGATTGGCGGCAAAGGTTTATCTCGCCGAATGCGCTTTTCGGCGACGAGTTTTTCTTTTTCCGCCTTTATCTTTTCGAGCAGAATTTCCGCCGGTTCGTCAGTCGAATCTTGACGGGCGAGTTTGCCTTGCATCGCTTCTCTTAAGTAGGCTTGCCGAAGTTCTTTGACTAAAGCTAATTGGCGATTGAGTTCGGTTGAGATTGAATGATTTGTTTCTTCAAATTTAGAATATCGCTGAACAAAATCTTTTTGTTCTTCAATCGGCGGCAGCGTAATTTCTAAATTGAAAAACTTATCGGCTTGAAGTCTGACGCGGTTCGTTGTTCCGTCGCTGGCTTTTTTACACAAATCATCAAAAAAGGTCGTGCTTGTGAGTTTTAGGAAAAAATGTTTTTCGATAATGTTTTCATCGAAAGCCAAACACCAAAAATCATTTGAAACAACCGCGCCTTCCAATTCAGCCGGAACGATTCCAAACGCGCCGTGTCTCGCGTCAATGCCGGAAAGAATAAACTCGCCTGCTTTGACAGAGTGCATTTTGTTTGAGCTTAATTCACTGCCTTTTGCGACTTTTCTAAGATTAACGCCTTTGTGAAAAAGTCTAACCGTAACAAGTTTGTATTCCTCGTCGTCTTTAATTTCGACTAAATTCTTTTTCCTTTCTAAAATGTCGCCGAGTTTTACAGTTTGCCAAGTCATTTTTGAGTTTTGTTTTTATCTTCGAGTTCGATGTCGCTGACAATCACGCCGTTTATCGAATACCAATTCGGCACGTCGAGCCGACGGTTTTCTTCCTGCGCTTTACGGACGGCGGCGTTTCCGATGCGTTGATATTCGATTGATTTACGCAAGGTTTTATCGCTCACGCCGGTTTCCGGTTTTATTTCTTTATCATTCATTTCTATTCTTCTTTACTCAAAAGTTTCGGCGAGACTGCTCAAATAAAGTTTCCCGTCGTAATCGTTTATGCCAATTAAAACTTGATTGAGAAACCAATTTCTGCCCAAAACATTGCGGTTAAAACTTTCATCGGCGGCAAAACAAACGCCCGCGTCGTAAGCGTAATCGAAAAACGAAAGCGTGACGAAATGCCGGTAAGTCGTAAAACCGCCGATTGCCGTTCCGATTCTGACAATTTCGCCGTCTTCTATTTTTATTCCGAGTTGTTCGCCTTTTTCACGGGCAAAAATGCAGTCGGTCGAACCCGTATCAACTTTGGCTGAGAGTTTTATCGCAGTTCCGGCTGCGCCGAGTTCAATATCAAACGAAATTCCGGGCAAGCCCGCATCGTATTCAATTAAATGCGAAAAGTCGAGAGTGTGAATCAATCCCAGCCTCCCATATAACCTTCATAACCAGGCGGCAAAACATTTCCGACGAACGCTTTTTTGTATCCGGCTTTGATTGCCGCTTTCAGCGCGTCGCCGTGTCTGTCGCCGACCGCGATAAGTTTGTCGCCGTCAAGCGCGACGTATTTTCCGCCGTATTCTTCGCGGTGCGATTTTATCCAGGCGATTGATTTTTGGCGTTTCGCTTCTCGTTCTTCGGTAGAATCTTCAGCATAAATTTCTTCGCGTGAATAAGTTCCGTTATGTTCGGGCAGATTCTCCGTTCCTTCGGAAAATGACTTCATATCGGCTGCAAATTCATCATCTTTCGCCTCATGTTTCAAGGCTAAATTTTGCTCGTTTGTCGGCAGCAGTCGGCGCAGATATTCATCTATCGAAAGCCCTGATTGCGCGGCTTGAGTTTCAATCAAAGCAATCGTTTCGGGTTTTATTTGTTCGAGTATCGCGTTCATAATTCAATAAGTTTATCACTTAACCATTTCGGCATTCAATTTTTGCAGCAATTCGCCGCTTTTGGCAAAACTCCGTTCAATCAATCCGATAATTTCCTGGCTTGTGTATTCGTGCAAATCTTCCGTTTTGTGCGGGTTTTTAATATCTAAATCGTAATTTCGCGCCTTGATGGTTTCGATGTGAGCTTTCCAGCAAACTTCCGATTCCGCGCGGTTTTCCCACCAATCTTTAATCGGCTGAAATTCTTCCGGGCGAATCGTTTTCGTTTTGCTGTAACTCTTTTGATTTTCAGGCAAACGATGTTCGTAATACCAGATTTCGCGTGTCGGCGCGCCTTTGGTAAAAAACAAAAGATTAGTCGCCACCGTCGCGTAAGGCTGAAAAACGCTGTTCGGCAAGCGGATAATCGTATGCAGATTGCATTCGCTCAAAAGCCTCTCGCGGACTCGCTGCTTCACGCCTTCGCCCGTCAAACTTCCGTCCGGCAAAACGATTCCGGCGCGCCCCGACATTTTCAAAAGGTGAATCATCAAAATCAAAAACAAATCCGCGCTTTCCTTTGTCCGAAAGTTCTGCGGAAAGTTCGTTTCGTTGTTGTTGGCGACAATGCCGCCAAATGGCGGATTTGCCAGAATGACGTTCACGCGGTCGCGCTCGGTGTAATTGCTCAAAGGCTGGTCTAAAGCATCGCGGAAAGTAATTTGGGGAACTTCGACATCGTGCAAAATCAAATTCGTCGTCGCCAGCAAAAACGGCAAAGGCTTATATTCCCAACCGATGACGTTATCCTGAATCGCCTTCAAAGTTTCGATGCTCGTATTTTCCTTTCGCAAATGTTCAATCGTCGCGGTCAAAAATCCGCCCGTTCCGGCGGCAAGGTCAAGAACTTTTTCGCCAATCTGCGGATTAACCATTTCGGTCAAAAACTGCGTAATCGCTCGCGGCGTATAAAATTCGCCCGACTTTCCCGCGCTCTGCAAATCCTTGAGAATCGTTTCGTAAAGCTCGCCGAATTGGTGGCGGTCTTTGGCAACATTAAAATCGAGTTCGTTTAGCTTATTGAGAACTTTGCGGATATTGATTCCGCTTTTCATATAATTGTTGTTGCCTTCAAAAACTTCACGCAAAATCAAAGCGCGTTTGTTATCAATAACCGGAATATTTCGCAGCGTCGGAAAAAGCGTGCGGTCAACAAATTCCTGCAATTCGTCGCCCGTCATCCCTTCATCATCGCCCGCCCAATTTTCCCAATGCAGTTCCGCCGGAATCGGCGATTTATAATTATCATCAGCCAATTCCAAATCCTGGTCTTTGTCCGAAAAAATCTTAAAAAAAAGCATCCAGCCAAGCTGCTCAATGCGCTGCGCATCGCCGTTCAACCCATTATCCTGCCACATTATGTCGCGGATTGATTTTAATATTCCTTGTAAGTTAGCCATTGTGTATCAAGATTATATTCTGTGTTGTTACTCAAAAGTAGGTGTAAATTGTTGGATTGCCGTAACGATTTCTGTTTTTCTGTCGCTTTTAAGAAGTCGAAGAATTAAATTTATGTAGCCGTCTTCTTTAACTAAACCAAAAAATCCTGAAATTCTTTTGTGTAAATTTTTTCGATTGAATAGCATAAGCGTTTTTTCCAAACTGTTTTCATCAATCGCTTGCTGATAAAGTTTTTGACTCTCGGCATAAAGTGAAGCTACATCAAAACTTTTTACTACTTCCGTAAGTCCGTCGTTCAATCCTTGTTCGGAATTAGCCTTTTTTGTGTAAGCATTTAACCTAAATTGAATTTCTCTTTCTGCGTGATTAGAAACCTGAGTGTCAAATTCGTCTTTAAGACATTGAATTATAAATGCTGCTACTTCTTGAACGACTGAATTTTCATCAAGTTTCTGATTAGAAGCAACGATTCTTAGTAATGGTTCAATGCAAAAAAGATTTTCTACTTCGGCAACACTTATCGTATAAATGCCTGCTTCTTTAAGTGCTTGAATTTCGTCTTTCGTCCTGTAATCACTATCAATAATTCCGTATGCTTTCAGGTAATTTAATGATGGAGTTCCTCTTATTGCTTTTGTTGATTCGATAACTTTTTCACAACCGCCTCTTGGGATGATGTGGTATTCAGGGAAAGCAGCTTGATAAAGAATAGAATCATAGCTTGTCTTTTCACCTTCTGTAAAAATTACATTCTTGCGATTTCCTAGTATCTCAATCGTCAAATTTTCAGGAATTACTTCAATATCTGGAATTTCATCCCAAATCCAATTTGCTCCGCCGTTATATTCTTTTATCCAAATTTTTTTTGCCTCTTTTCGTGAAGCTGCAAAGTCTAAATCGTGTGTAATGAAAACAAGTAATTTGTTGGGACATTCTTCTTCAATCTTATTCCACAATCTTGCCATTAAAGATTTATGTAGATGAATTTCTGGCTCATCAATTATGACAATGGAATTGTCTGGAGCGGAAAGACATTGCCCCATCAAATATAAAGTTACCCTTTCTCCATCGCTCATTCCTTTTCCGTGATACGCTGCTTGCCCTGCTTTACTAGCCATCACCTTTCCATCTTCAAAGGAAATTTCACGTTGCGGCATTATGTCTTTCCAAAGTTTGACAATAGTATCTATTGAGGCATCAGGAACGGGAATATACATTTCCTTTTCTTTAGTTTGCCTTGTATGCTCACTGTCTCGTTTTGAACTTCTGGCGAATAAAGTTGAAAGTAATTGCCCATAATCATTAAGAAGATGAGTTTCAGGTTGACTATTCCATCTTTGTCCTATTTTATGACCGATTTCTGCTCCCTCGCCGTCATATCCAAATAACAACCATTTTTCAGCTTGTTCTAAACTTTTAACAGTTGCATATTCTGGAATATTTAACGCCCGTTGAGCTGAAATTCTATGAACACCAATTTGTCGTTCAAGTTGAGTTTCAATCCAAGTGCCAAGTTTCGTTTTGCCCGCACCGTTTGCGCCGATAATTACAATATTACTTTCGGTTTGGATTGTTTCGTTATCACCTGCGCCCGTTCTGTTTGGTAATTGTATTTGCGGTTTCATTGTGTTTTGACTGAATGATTAAACTGACACCTTCGTTATGCAACTTTGTAGAGTTCTGTTTCGAGTTCTTTCACAGCTTCAAGATATTTTTCGCGCCCGCCAAAAATGTTTCTGACAATTTCAACTCTTGAACCAAATTCAGTAAAAGGAATGACATTCAAAACATCTAAACTTTCAATGTTTTCAATGCCCTCATCGGCGTATTTATCCAATAACGCTTCTAAAACTTGCCGCGCCTGTTCACCGTATTTTGTAAAGTAATCGCGCTTTCTAACATTATTCGCCCGCTCGCGTCGGCTCAAAGGCGGCTGGTCAAAAGCGACGTGGCAAATCAAATCGAACAAGTCCAATTTTTTATCAACCGAATTTATCAAATCATCTACCGGAACGCCCGTTTCTTCCAATTCCTTAATAATCGTTTCCTTTTTGTCCGATTCATTCCATTTATTAAGAAAATCATTCAGCGTCGAAAATTGTTCGGTTACGATTTCTTTTGTGTAATCGGTAAGTTTGCGCGTGATAAGTTTGCCGTCTTTATCAAAGGAAAGTTCACGCGAAACTAAAACCGAAACGTCAACGCCATTTACGACAACTTTTCTGTTTGGAACAAAACCGGCGGTTGAAAAAGGATTTCTGATTTCCGGTTTTTCAAACGTAATTTCTTCATCTGAAATTTCATCAATAATCGGCGTTTCGTCGTTTTCTTCTTCGTCAAGAATCGTCGTTAAATCTTCATCTTCCGTTACAGGCTTAACGCGAATCGGGTCGCCGTCAAAATCTTTATCGGCAAAAAGGTCGGTTGCGTTTCGGAAATCAAGAATCGTGAAATAATGTTTGTTATACGCTTCGTTGATGCGCGTTCCGCGTCCGATGATTTGCTTGAAGGTCGTCATCGAATTGATGTTTTTATCTAAAACGATAACTTTTACGGTTTGCGCGTCAATGCCCGTTGTCATCAATTCCGACGTTGTGGCAATTACCGGATAAGCGGATTCCGGGTCGGTAAAATTTCCGAGTTCGCGCTTGCCTTCGATATTTTCGCCCGTAATCTGCATTATGTATTTATAATTCTGCCAAACTAAATCCGTATTTTCTTTCGCCAATTCGCCGCGCATTCCTTCGGCGTGTTCGACATCGCAGCAAAAAGCGATGGTTTTATCAAAGCGGTTTGTGCCTTTGAGAAATTCCGTAACCTTTTCGGCAACTAATTTTCGCCTTTCTTCGACAACGAGTTTTTTATCAAAATCAGACCGATTATAAACTCTGTCATCAACCAAACTTCCTTCTTTATCCCGAAAACCTTTCGGCGGTCGCCAACCTTCGGCATCAATATCAAGCAAGATTCTAATGACGCGATAAGGCGCAAGAAAACCGTCGTCAATTCCTTGTTTGAGCGAATAGGTATAAATCGGATTCCCGAAATAATCGCTGTTGCTGGTTACATCCGTTTCCTTCGGCGTTGCCGTCAAACCGATTTGCGTCGTATTGCTAAAGTATTCGAGAATTTCGCGCCACGCCGAATCTTGCCTTGCGCTTCCGCGATGGCATTCGTCAACTACGATTAAATCAAAGAAATCACGCGAGAATTGTTTATAGATATTGCTTGTTTCTTCCGTTCCGGTTAAGCCCTGATAAAGAGACAGATAAATTTCATAGGCTTTATTGACTTGATGTTTTTGAACAACCGTCATCTTGTCTTTGAAATGCTTGAAATCGCCGCGTCTGGTTTGGTCAATCAAGGCGTTTCTATCGGCTAAAAACAAAATGCGTTTCTTTGCTTTTGCTTTCCACAAACGCCAGATGATTTGAAAAGCCGTGTAGGTTTTGCCCGTTCCCGTCGCCATCACAAGTAAAATTCGATTTTCGCCTTTGGCAATCGCTTCAACCGTTCGGTTAATAGCATTTTGTTGGTAATAACGCGGCTTCCGTCCGCTTCCGTCATCGTAATAATCTTGCTCGACAATTTTCTGTTCTTCCGGCGTTACAATGCCTTTATATCGCTTGTATTTTGCCCAAAGAAATTCCGGTGAAGGAAAACTATCATTGTCTAATTCAGTTTCTATACTGCTATCAGTCGCCGTTTTATCGTGAAACTTAAAACCGTCACCGTTGCTGCTAAAAACAAAAGGAATATCAAGAATCCGCGAATAATCTAAGGCTTGCTGTAATCCCGCGCTGACGGTGTGTTTGTTATCTTTGGCTTCGACAATGGCAATCGGAATGTTCGGTTTGTAATAAAGAATATAATCGGCGCGTTTTGCCGTGCCTCTCGAATGAAGTTTTCCGCGAACATAAATTTTACCGTCGGTAAAGGAAACCTCTTGAAGAAATTGAGTATTTGAATCCCATCCTGCTTTTATAATCGCCGGTGTTATAAACTTTGTGCAAATATCCTGTTCGGAAAGAGATTTTTTATCAAGCATATTTAAGAGGTGAATCTAAAATCGCTTTTATAATACACAATTAGCCTTTACAATGGAAAAAAAATTAGTGTGTCGTTGGTGTGTCAAAGGTAGCCGAAACCAAATAAAATTGAATAAACGGAAAAGAACAAAAATCAATTAACTATGTGAGGAAACATAACTTAGCCAAAACTAGAATAACAGAAAATAACGGTATAATTAAGCCTGAAAATCCGCGTGTCGGCAGTTCAATTCTGTCCCAAGCCACCATCATTATCAATAACTTAGGGCATCCTTCGAGATGCCCTTTTTGCTTTTAGTGTGTCGTCGGTGTATCAAAGGATTTTTCAAG
>JAABUN010003105.1_pt1 | contig 26879 bp, 21 predicted proteins | sample 5559311 | NCBI WGS metagenome assembly JAABUN01 (sample SAMN10711877, study PRJNA513370) | rock metagenome | isolation source: Antarctica rocks | place: Antarctica: Victoria Land, Siegfried Peak sud
TACCTCATACCTCATACCTCATACCTCATACCTCATAACTCATACCTCATACCTCATACCTCATACCTCATACCTCATACCTCATACCTCATACCTCATACCTCATACCTCATACCTCATACCTCATACCTCATACCTCATACCTCATACCTCCTAAGATACCTGTATATGATCATTAACTTTCGAATTTGTTTCAACAACCGGGTGTTCACTGGTACTGGGATGGTGTTTGAAGAAGCGCTTTTGAAAAAGTAAAATAGCAATCACGCCGGTAGAAATAGAAGCATCGGCAATATTAAAAACAGGACTAAAAAATTCAAATTCTTTATCTCCCAGAAATGGAATCCAGGAAGGGTAATGAGATTGAATGATCGGAAAGTATAACATGTCTACTACTTTTCCATGAAGGAATCCGGCGTATCCTTTTGCAGGAAATATTTTAGCAACATGTATAAAGGTACTTTCTTCAAATATCAGCCCATAAAACATACTATCAATAAGATTTCCTAATGCACCTGCGAAAATTAAGCCGGTGCAGATTATAAATCCCCTGTGATATTTTTTGTTGATGATGCTCCTTATATAGAATACGCCAAAAATTACTGCGAAAAGTCTAAATAAGGTTAGCGCCATCTTTCCTAATTCACCTCCGAATTTCCAACCCCAGGCCATACCTTCATTTTCAACAAAATATATCTGGAACCAATTCCTGTTCCATCCCAATGGCCTGATACCTTTATCGTAAGGAGTTAACATGGTATGATATTCATCCCAGCTATAGCTTAAGGGCATATGAGTTTTGATCCAGATTTTTAAAACCTGATCAGTAACAATGATGATAAGTATTAAAAAGAAAATGTATCTGGCCTTCACAAGCTAAAAATTAGATGGCAAATATAACCGTAATGCCTCATTCAGCAATCCTTCCAAACTGCAAAAGGGTAATTATGTGATTTTAACAGGCTTTACCGATTATTCTTTAACCACAGGTTATAAAAAAACTATTCATAATATATCCGCTTCACCCGTTGAGATATGCCTGTCATGATCTCGTATGGAATGGTTTCAGCCCACTGCGCCACCATAGCAATGGAAAGATCTTTTCCAAACACAATTACATCGTCTCCTTCATGTACCCCTGAAATGCCGGTAATATCAATCATGGCCATATCCATACAAATACTACCAATCACAGGAGCTAGTTGTCCATTCACCAGCATCTTTCCATTTCCATTACCTAACCGGCGTGGATATCCGTCTGCATAACCAAGGCGTACTGTAGCAATAACTGAATCGCGGTACAACACTCCTTTTCTTCCATATCCTACGGTTTCCCCCTGCTTAACATATTTTATCTGGGCGATGGTGGTTTTAAGACTAGACACCTCTTTCAGATTAAGAAGTCCTGAGCCGCCACTATCAACTCCATACAAACCAATGCCTAATCGAACCATATCAAGTTGCAGGTTAGGGTGACGGGAAATACCTGCTGAATTATCAATATGCTTTATAAAAGAATACCCGGTAGACCCTTGGATCAGATTGCAGGCTGCTAAGAAATTTTCAGCCTGAATTTTAGTATATGCATCATGATTGGGGTCTTCGCTTGCTACAAGATGACTGAAAACACTTTGTATCTTACAAGAACTTTTCTTTAACGAATCAATTAAGAGAGGCAATTGTTCTAGGTCAAAACCAAGCCGGTTCATTCCTGTTTCCAGTTCAATGTGCACCGGAAACTGATATAGTTCCTTCTTCTTTAAAAATGAATCGAACTGGTTTAAAATAGTAAAAGAATAAAGATCAGGTTCCAGATGATATTGTGTTAAAGCATCGAATGTACTTTCCTCAGGATTCATAATCATAACAGGCAATGTAATTCCTGATTTGCGAAGTTCAATGCCTTCATCGGCGTATGCTACAGCCAGGTAGTCAATCTTATGAAACTGCAACAGGTTGGCAATCTCATAACTGCCACTACCATACGAAAATGCTTTTACCATTGCCATGAGCTTTGTTGCAGGTTTCAACAATTTATGATATTCATTAAGGTTATGCAACATTGCGTTCAGATCAATTTCAAGAACCGTTTGATGAACTTTTTGCTCCAGCAAATGCCCGATACGCTCAAATTCAAATATCCTCGCACCCTTTAGCAATATGGTTTCATTACTAAATAAGAGCAGCGGAAATTCTTTTAGAAAAGCATCCATATCAGGGTAAAAAAAAGATTTCAAACTAGGTACTTTTTCAAAAGCCTGGTAATGTTTTGAAATTTGAGGTCCAATACCAAAAAGGCGATTTATATTTTTTTGATTAAGAGAATTGGCTATTTCAAGATACAGATCCCTGTCATTTTTTCCACTTTGAAGGATATCCGAAAGAATGATGGTTTTTTTAATGTGCTGTTGCTGGTGTGTTAAAAAATCTAAAGCTATTTTCCAGGAGCTAAGGTCAGCGCTGTAACTATCGTTGATAATAGAACAATTGTTAATACCCTTATTCAGTTCCAGGCGCATAGCCACATGCAAAAGCTTTTCAAAATGCTTCTGAATAAATTCCTGGTCTGTTTGCAGGTAAAGTAATGTACACCAGCATGTAATACTATTTTCTACTGAAGCGTCATCAGTAAATGGAATTCTTATTTTAATTTCTTTTTGATTGTACAGTGCAGTAATCGAAGTATTACTTACACCTTTTACAATAGATATCACACGAAGGGTTGCGTCTATCTTTGAGCTCCAGGTAAAAAAAATAATTTTAGAAGCTGTAGTGCCATCACGCAACTGTTTTATATAAGAAGCTATCCCTTCATTTATTGACGGATAATCGCTGCAATAAATCAGCGTGTTAACATTCTTAAAAAGCTGTAACTTTTCATTTACTTTTTGCCTGATATTCAAAAACCCTTCGCTATGTGCTTCGCCGATATTAGTAAAGATGCCGATCGTTGGCTGAATAATTTTTTCAAGTTTAAACATTTCATCACTCTCTGAAATACCGGCTTCAAAAATTCCCAGCTGATGAGAAGGGTTTATCTGCCAGACGCTCAGTGGCACACCTATCTGTGAGTTATAACTTTTAGGACTTCTTACAATATTATATTTCTCTTCCAGTAACTGGTTAAGCCATTCTTTCACAATAGTTTTTCCGTTACTGCCGGTAATACCAATTACCGGAATAGCAAATTGTTTACGGTGATGTGCTGTTAATAAATGTAAAGCCTGCATCGCATCTTTCACCAAAATAATACTTGCTTCAGAATAATCCTCAACTGCAATCCTTTCACTCACTACAAAATTCCGCACTCCTTTTTCATACAATTCTTTTATAAACAGGTGTCCGTTACGCCTGGGACCTGTTAAAGAAAAAAATAAAGATGTAGAAGGAAATATAAGTTTACGACTGTCAAGAAGTAAGTGTTCTATTGATGCACCTGACTGTTTTGATAAAAATTCGCCTTTAATGATTAAGGCAATATCTTCTATTATATACTCCACTTAGAATTATCTTGTTAACAAATTAATTTCCTTTACTATTATTACCGGCCTTGTTGTATTTATTTTTCATTTCAACTTTACCGCCTTTATTTATGGAATAAAGTATGGAAGCCGTAAGGCATACGAATATCACTAACAGTGATACATATACAGGCAATTCGAAATGAAATATTTCAGCAAGCATTTTTAAGCCAATAAATATAAGTACGATAGCAATGCCTTGTTGAAGGTACCTGAATTTGTTTACGGCGCCCTTCAAAAGAAAGAATAATGAACGAAGTCCGAGGACTGCAAAAATATTTGAAGTGTATATTACCAGCGGGTTTTGTGATATTGCAAAAACTGCCGGAATTGAATCCAAAGCAAAAATAAGGTCTGTAGTAGCCAGCATTATAATAACTACGAACATGTTGGTATAATACCGTTTCCTATTTTTAATAACAGTAAATTTTCCTTCGGCTTCATCATTCGTTAAAGGAAGAAAACGTTTTAGAAACTTGTATATATTACTTTCTCCAAGGTTTTGTTCTTCATCGCCTTTGGCAGAGAACATTCTTATACCGGTAATAAGAATGAGGGCGCCAAATACATATAATAACCAGTGAAATCTTTCAATCAATTCAATACCAATTGTAATAAAAAGTATTCTTAACCCGATTGCCATAAGGATGCCTATGAGCAGGGCTCTTGCATAATATTTTTCCCTGACTCCAAAAAAAGAAAAGATTAATATAAAGAGAAAAATATTGTCAATGCTCAATGACCATTCCATCAGGTAAGCGCTAAGATATTCCAAAGCCACTACGTGTCCGTTTCCATACCACAAAAATCCAAAGAAAAGAAAAGCAAGTATAACCCAGAGTATAGTTTGTAGTAAAGCCTTTTTAATAGAAATGGTAGTTGATTTTTTACTCAACAAACCAAGGTCTAAAATTAATGCTACCAATAAAACGATTCCAAAAACAAGGTAAGTCAACTGATCAGATAACATTCACAATGATTAATGGTTAATTAGTAATGATTAATGGTTAATGATTAATGATTAACGGGTAGTTTTTAACTGACTATGTTTAAATTTTTCTTACTCGAGTAGCTATCCGTTAATCATTAACAATTAATCATTAACCATTATTTGCATATTTCTTTCTACGGACAAATTGATAGACAATGCCTATCAATATTACAAGCAAAATTGGTAACACAATATTTATTACCTGCCATTTTGTTTTCCCTTCTTCCAGTTTTTTCTTATCAATCAATCTCAAGGTGTAATCTTTGCCCCTTGTTTCCAGTATACCTGTGTTATCAGTCATATACTCAATGCAATTAAATACAAATTCTTTATTGGCATACTGATATCCGGTAAACATATTTTTACCCATTGGAAGTGGTCCGTCTTTTTGTGACACAGCATTCAATGCAATATCTCCATCTGATATTATGATCATCTTATTGTCAGTGGCATTAGCCGATACAAAAGGCTGATGATAATAAGCAAGCGAATCTTTCATAGCCGAAGATATCCGGTTAGTAAACACAGATGAGAATTTACCTTCTAATAAAACTGCTATTGGAACATTGCTTTTAGTAAAAGAGTTATAATCCTCTTTGTTCTGAACGGTTTTCCAGGAAACACGGGCAGGGCTTGATAATATTTTTGCGTAAGGTGATGTGGTTAATAAATATGTTTTTTTTATTCCAACAGCTTTAACCGTATCGATGGAATTGGGAAATTGAGAAACTATATAGTCAAGATTTTTAGCAATGGGATGGCTGTTAAAATTTGATAATAATGGAAAATAATTCCAGTCAACCAATTCAATTTGCGGTTTACCGCCTATACTTCCGATAACAGAAGGCATCTGGTCACAGTTAATATCTTCCACAAGATCCAGGTTAACCCGCGCTCCATATTTAAAAAGCTGGTCTTCAAGATTCAGATTCCTGTCAAAAGCAATGAAATCGTTTTGTGCACGTTGAAGGCTATCGTATTCTGCATACAGGTTATCTATCATCCATATTACTTTACCGCCATTCATAATATACTGATCTATTTTCAGTTTTTGCTGATCGGAAAAAGGTTGAGTAGGTTTCACAATCAGTATGGCACTAAAAAAAGCAGGGATGGCTGGTACATTTTCGATTGGTAATATCTTGAAATTATAGTTGTTCTTTACGGAATTGATAAGATCATATACATTGTATGAAATTGATTCACCGTTGCCATATAAATATCCTATAAGCGGTAAAGTATCCTGTTTAATTTTATTGATGGAATTTGCCAGTTTATACTCCAGCAAAGCTTCGGCATTATTTAATGAATTGATGCCGTTTACTGAGCTCTGTCCCTGTAAAAAATCTACCGCCATAGCCTTGTTCTTATAAGTAATTAATGCGCCGGGATAAATAAATCTTTCTTCCTGGCCTTCTCCCTGTTTGGTTTGAGCTTTAACATTCATGGGAGACAATCCTAACCGGTTCAGAGAATCAAGAAAAACCTGTTTTAGTGTATCATTCAGTCCTTCACCCGGTTTTTGGAATTTGTATTGAATGTTATTGCGGCCGGTTTCTTTAAATTCGTGCAGGATGTCTGAAGCGCTGTTGGTTAATTTTTTAAAGCCGGCCGGCATATCACCGGTTAGGAACAGGGTTATGTTTACCGGCTCCTCAAGTTTGCGCAGTAACTTTCGGGTAGGTTGCGATAAAGTATACCTTTTTTCAAGAGTAAGATCTATGCGGGAGTGAAAAACAGATGTCAGGAAATTAATACCAGCTAGTAATAGCAGTAACCATATCCATCCATATTTGGAGTTAAACATTTTTTTCATCAGGAAATTAATCTTTAACGACGCACCAGATTACGATGCGTAAAAAATAAAAACAATGTGATGCTACTCACGAAATATATAATATCCCTGCTATCTATAACACCCCTGCTGACACTTCTGTAATGAAATTCAATACCCAGCATTTCTATATAATAATCTGCTCCTGCAGTAAATACCGGAATTTTGCTGATGGCCTCAAAACCAATATATAACAATACACAGGCCGCTGCGCAAATAATAAATGCCATCACCGCATTATTAGTAAAGCTGCTGCATAGAATACCAATGGCTGTAAATACGGCCGCTAAAAAGAATAGTCCGATATAGGAACCTATAGTAGCACCTGTATCAATTTCGCCACTTACAGATAATGACTTTACAGAAATTACGTAAAGGACGGTTGGTATAAGGGCAATAACTACTACCAAAAGGCTGCCTAGGAATTTCCCATTTACAATTTGCCAGCGGCTCAATGGCCTGGTTTGTAAAATCTCGTAAGTGCCGGCCCTGAACTCATCAGAAAAACTGCGCATGGTAATAGCAGGAATAAGCAACAATAATATCCAGGGGGCAAGACTAAAGAATTTATCCATAGTAGCATATCCGAAATCAAAAATGCTAGAATCAGGTAACACAAACAACATCAATCCGTTAATCAGTAAAAATAGTAGAATAGCCATTAAACCGGTTAAGTTGCTGAAAAATTGCCGGAACTCCTTTTTACAAATTGGCCACATGTTTCAAAAATAAGAGATATAACGGAGAGAGAATGAAGTTTTGCACTTTCATAACGCACAAGTGGGTATGCCGGTTAATAAAAATAATCCTAAATGATGATGCAGCATAACAAACTAAGCTGTTGTCTGTATATAAGGAGTGCTTAAAACATTTTGAAATATTTAAGTTTCCATCTATAGCCCTGGTTTTCTGACAAACATTAAAAACGTTTCCTTTCCGAAGAAAATACGGTTAGGCTATAATTAAATAACCGAAACCAACTGCATGAAGATCCCGTTTAATAGCGGGATCTTCTTTTTTATGCCGTTTAGGAAATTTAAAATTCTTTCAAAAATCTTCGGGTATACCAGAAAGTTTACCTTGCAAACTTCATTATTGATTTCGTATGATAAGAATTTTAACGCAGAGAGCACAGAAGAAAGAAACAATGAGAATACAATGAGGCGTTTAAAAATTTAAATACCCTCTGCGCTCTCTGTGTTTCTTCCCCTCTGCGCTCTCTGTGTTAAAATTCTTATCAAACAGCAAAGCTCTCACCACATCCGCAACTTCTGCTTGCATTTGGATTACTGAAATAAAAACCCTTTCCATTTAATCCATCACTGAAATCCAGCGTAGTATTCACCAGGTATAAAAAACTTTTCAAATCTGTAACTACTTTTAAACCGTTATGCTCAAAAACCTGATCCATTGGTTTTTGTTCGTTATCAAAATCCATTTTATAGCTTAATCCTGAACAGCCGCCACCTACTACTGAAACACGTAAAAAATATTCATTACCTTCTATTGAAGCGTCCTTCATAAGATGTTCCACTTTTTCTTTTGCTTTATCACTTACGAAAATCATAATTATAAGTTTTGATAATTACTAACCCAATTATAGGTTACATAATAATTTAAAAATCCGAACAATTCTAACCGTCTTTATCAGCTGATAGCTGATAGCTGATAGCTGATAGCTCATACCTCAAATCTTTCTTCATTTCCCATAATGGACTTATTTCACGAAGCCTGGTTACGGTTGTTATAACCTTTTCAATCGTAAAATCAATTTCTTCCTCGGTTGTAAACCGGCCCAGTCCAAAGCGAATTGAGGAATAAGCCAGTTCATCTTCCAGGCCGAGGGCCTTTAATACATAAGAAGGTTCGAGAGAAGCTGAAGTGCATGCAGATCCTGAAGACAGCGCTATATCCTTATTAAATCCCATCATCATACTTTCCCCTTCTACATTTTTAAAAGAGATGTTTGATACATGAGGCAGACGGTGCTTTTTATTTCCATTTATATAAACCTCTTCCAGTTGAAGTAAAGCGGTTTCTAATTTATCCCTTAATCCACCTAATCGTATTGATTCTATTTCAATTTCACTGGCGCACAATTCACAAGCCTTGCCAAAACCAACTATAGCCGGAACATTTAAAGTGCCGCTTCGCATACCTCTTTCGTGGGCTCCGCCATCCATCTGGGCGGTTAGTCTTACCCTGGGATTTTTTCGCCTGACATATAAAGCACCGACACCTTTCGGACCATACATTTTATGAGCGGAAAAAGCCATTATATCAATCCCATCATCATTTACATTAACCGGAACTTTACCAATGGCCTGGGTTGCATCTGTAAAAAATAACACGCCATGCTTGCGGGCAATAGCACTTATTTCCCTAACTGGTTGAATTATTCCTGTCTCATTATTTGCATACATAATAGAGATCAAAATAGTTTCAGGCCTGATTGAAGCCTCCAACTCCTCCAGGTCCACCATACCATCTTTCTGAACCTTTAAATAAGTAACTTCTCCTCCTGATTTCTCAATATGCCTGCAGGTGTCTAAAACAGCTTTGTGTTCAGTATTGGCGGTTATAATATGATTCCCTTTGCCGGAATACATTTCAAAGATTCCTTTAATTGCAAGGTTATCACCTTCGGTAGCGCCTGAGGTGAAAATAATTTCTTTCGGTTCAGTGCCTATCAGGTAAGCAACCTGTTCACGGGCATAGTCTACTGCTTCCTCAGCAATCCATCCAAAAGAATGGTTATGGCTGGCTGCATTACCAAAGTTTTCAGTAAAATACGGTAACATAGCTTCTACTACCTTCGGATCACAAGGTGTTGTGGCATTATTATCCAGGTAAACAGGAAGTTTCAACATCATCAATTTTGTTTAATCTATAACACGAATTTAATTCAAATGGTTGAGAAGAAGCTAAACGCCGTCAGAGATCAGCCGAGTGATAATATCATCGATTACATTTGTTCTCATCTACCTTTACTCAAAATAAAATTTATGCTCAAAGTAGAACATATCGGAATAGCGGTCAACAGCTTTGCTGCATCTATTCCATTGTTTAAAAAATTATTAAATACGGAATGCTACAAAACAGAGCAGGTGGAAAGCGAACAGGTAAATACCGCTTTTTTTAAACAAGGTGAAACCAAAATTGAACTACTTGAAGGAACTGATGAAGAAGGGGTAATAGCACGTTTCCTTGTTAAAAAAGGAGAAGGGATACATCATATCGCTTTCGAAGTTTCAAATATCCGCGAAGAAATGCAAAGAATGGAATCCGAAGGTTTTATTTTATTAAGCCAGGAACCACGTCGTGGTGCTGATAATAAGCTTGTTTGCTTTTTACACCCAAAGAGTACCCATGGCATCCTGGTAGAACTTTGCCAGGAGATAACAATTTAATATCACATCAAAAAAGCCTGCTGGTTATACCAGCAGGCTCAATTTTTTTGATCCTATGAAGACTACGGTACTATGTATTCAATATGAATACCGGATTTTTAAACATTGATTTATGGCTGGTTATTCTGATAGCAAATTGACAGCACAGCAAATTTTTTAAGATTAAATGTTTAGGTATCAAGCGCTTATCAAATTTTATTTTATAAAAAGATTTTTAACCAGCATTAATAATTAAGCAGTGTACACTGCTCAAAATTTCCCAAAAAAAGAAAAAAAACTAAAATGGGAAATCATCTTAATTTAATAAGGATTATTATATGGGAGAATTAAAGTCAGATAGCTAATAAATCATAACGCATCCTGTTAATCCCATCATCTGACGAATCCCAATTCAGACAGATTATCCGGGATCAGAAGTAATATCTGCTTCCTTACCCAAACCTAATTTGTCTACTGCTATTTGCGCAGCTATTTGGCTTGCATCCTTTTTATTGTATGCCCTACCCTGAGCTATCAATTGTCCATTTACTACTGCTCCTACTGTAAAAAGCCTACGCCCATTTTCTATTTTTTCTTCCAGGGTTTCAAATTCAAGGATTTTGCCTTTTTTGTTTGCCCAGCCATACAATTTATTCTTATGATTAATTTCCAGATTTTCCAAGTCATCCATAAACAGGTATGGCAAAATAATTCTTTCCAACACCCATTTTCTGGTTTTGATAAAACCTTTATCCAGGTAAATAGCTCCAACAACAGCTTCCAAGGTGTTTCCAAATATCTGGCTCATTTTTAATGAACTATCAAACTTGTTGAAATTACAGATCTTTCTCATTCCCATTTTGATAGCTATATCATTTAAAGTAGTGCGATTTACCATTTTACTTCGCATCTCGGTTAAAAAACCCTCCTCTTTGTAAGGATATTTTTTAAACAGGAAATCAGCTACTATACCACTTAATATAGCATCACCCAGGTATTCGAGCCTTTCATTATTATCTGCTGCTGCGTCTTTTACCGAGCGATGCGTTAAAGCTGTTTTGTATAAGGAAATAGAACCGGGTGAAAAACCCAGAACATTACGCAGTTGTTTCTTATAAGAAGGAACTTTTGCAGAGCCTTTAAAAAATTGATCTAACAAACCCACAATGAAAGCTACGTATTTTTTGTATAAGATTTAATTCCCGAAGCAAAAAGATCAAAACTATGAACCATAGCTATCAGCAGTCAGCTATCAGGAAGAAACACTGCAGGCTTTGAGCTCCTGATAGCTGACGGCTGACGGCTGATAGCATTAATATGACATTTTATGCTTGACACGACACTAGTATTCGTATTTTTTTACAATTACTGCAGCATTGTGTCCGCCAAATCCAAAAGTATTACTTAAGGCTGCTCGTATAGGTCGTTGCTGTGCTTTATTAAAAGTAAAATTTAATTTGGGATCCAGTTCAGGATCATCTGTAAAATGATTAATAGTTGGCGGAATAATACCTGTTTGAATACTCATAATACAGGCAATAGCTTCAATAACACCAGCAGCACCCAGGCAGTGACCAGTCATAGATTTGGTAGAACTGATATTAAGTTTGTACGCATATTCACCAAAAACCAGTGAAATAGCTTTTACTTCTGCACCATCACCTAGTGGGGTAGAGGTTCCATGAGTATTAATATAATCAATATCTTCCGGATTCATGCCAGCATCAGCCAATGCCGCTATCATTACATTCCTGGCCCCTAGGCCCTCAGGATGTGGTGCAGTAATGTGATAAGCATCTGCTGTTGCACCGCCACCCGCAATTTCACAATAAATTTGGGAACCTCTTGCAAGGGCATGTTCCAGTTCTTCCAATATCACTACTCCGGCGCCTTCCCCGATTACGAACCCATCCCGGTCTTTGTCATAAGGACGACTGGCAGTTTTTGGATCTTCATTTCGCTCACTTAAAGCTTTCATTGCATTAAATCCGCCAACCCCCGCTTCCCTGATAACACTTTCACTGCCACCACTCAGGATAATATCGGATTTTCCAAGGCGTATCGTATTAAAAGCATCAATGATTCCATTGGTAGAAGATGCACAGGCACTTACAACAGCATAGTTAGGTCCCCTAAAACCATGACGCATAGAAATTTGTCCGGCAGCAATGTCAAGAATCATTTTTGGAATGAAGAATGGATTAAACCGGGGAGTACCATCACCTTTTGCAAAATTTATTACTTCTTCCTGGAAAGTAATCAATCCACCAATACCACTGGCAAAGATAACTCCTACTCTTTCCGGATTAATATTATCCATGGTAATACCGGCATCCTTAACCGCCTGGTCACTGGCTACTAAAGCCGTTTGAGTATACCGGTCTATTTTGCGGGCTTCTTTACGATCCATGAAATTCGTTGGATCAAAATCTTTTAATTCGCAGGCAAACCTGGTTTTGAACTTACTGGCATCAAATCCCTTTATAAAATCAGCACCTGAAACTCCACTAATCAACCCATTCCAATAATCGTTTAAATTATTACCTAGAGGTGTCAGGGCACCCATGCCAGTTACTACAACTCGTTTCAATTCCATATGGCTGACAGGAATTTTATAATGTGATAAATCCGCCTTCTGGGCTAAATTGCTTGCGAAAGGCGGATTGAAAGATATTGCTTATATACGGAATTCCCGTTTACTTAGCATGCTCTTCTAAATATGCAACTGCCTGACCAACAGTTGTAATGGTTTCAGCTTGCTCATCGGGAATAGAAATATTGAATTCTTTTTCAAATTCCATAATTAATTCTACGGTGTCCAAAGAGTCGGCACCCAAATCGTTTGTAAATGACGCTTCGCTGGTTACTTCAGCTTCATCCACCCCTAACTTATCAACAATGATCTTTTTAACTCTTGTTGCTATGTCTGACATTTTAGTAAAGTTTAGTTACGGCTGCAAAAATATAATTTTTGACTTAAAAGCAATCAGGAACATGTTTTTTCTTTTAAATATAGATAGTAGCATAAAATAGGCAAAAAACAACTGTTGTTATGTTCATTTTAAAGTAACGATTTGCTATCTGCCGTCAACTATCACAGCTATCAGAAGGAAACATATTATGCAGTGATTTCCTGATAGCTGATAGCTGACGGCTGGTAGCAAATCTCTTAATTACATCTTACTACAAATTTAAAATACAATAGATTTACTTCAAGACAGTGAACTATTTATTTAAAGTGTTTGCGATATTTTTGTAAATTAGACTTCTATAAATTCCAAAATCCGACTGCATGGCATTAAAAATAATTGATCATGGTAGCAAAGAATATATGCAAATGGTGAATTTGCGTAATGAAATCCTGCGCAAACCTCTCGGACTTACGTTTTCGGAAGAAGAGCTGGCAAGAGAAAAAAATGAAATACTTATTGGTGCTTTTGAAGAAGAAAAGATGCTGGGATGTTGTATGCTGGTGCAGGAAGAAGAAAAACATTGCCGCTTACGTCAAATGGCCGTAATAAATAATTTGCAGGGAAAAGGTATTGGTAAGGCTCTAATGACATTTGCTGAGAACATTGCGCGCGATCGTGGGTACAAAAAACTTACCATGCACGCCCGTAAAACTGCTCTCGGATTTTATGAAAGGTTAGGATATAGTACCTGTGGTGATGAATTTGCAGAGCTCTCAATCCCTCATTATATAATGGAGAAAAATCTATAAGTGCAAGCAATTCTCTTCTAAACTTTTTAACCAAATTAAACTTTTGTATATTATTTTATAAACCTTATAGTTAAAGGATAGTGATATATCTTTCCCTCACTTGCCTTAATAGATGCAACAACTACCAAAATGGCGGCTGCAACACCAACTATCCAGATAAAAAAAATTCCTATCAACGAAATAAACAAGACCATACAAGCAAGAAAAACGGTTATCTGGAAATTTAAAAATTCCTTTGCCTGGTCTGCAACAAATTTAGAATCATCTTTTTTTAATAAGATAAATGATTAAAGGAGCAAGGAATTATGCAACAAATATCAGCGCATGCGCAAGAATTGCCAGGATCCTTTCATCACTGGTTGGAGGATACTTTATTTAGCAACCCCCAGTCAGATCATTAGAAATGCTTTGCCGTTCCATGTTATATAGTTTGATATGAATGTAATACTTATTTACATTGTATTAAGAAAGATAAAGGATGGACGGTTAAAGAAGTCTCCAAAGTTTTGAGGCGATTTAGTCTTGAATAGGGAAAGTTTCTGAACTTACAAAACAGACGTTGACTTGCGAAGTCTTGAATGGAGCATGTCTCTGAACTTACAAAACAGACGCCGCCTTCCGAAGTCTTGAATGTTTTTACCTTATACTGATTAGGTAGACTTCGAAAGTCTTGAACGGCGGCATCTTTGAATTAGATGTAAGCACTTTAAACAGGCAAGTGTCCATCAGTACCTTTCCTCATTCAAGACTTTCGAAGTCTACGTTTGTAGGATAAGATGTCCAAATCCAAGACCTCAGAAATCGATCTCGAATTTTGAGAGTTGGCACGAGTCAAACAATATTGTACATTACAACTGGCCTACCGGTTTAGCTGTAAGGCTTCTATGCATTTGCTGTAAAAACCTGTGCAGGCTTTCCATACTTTGCACATCTTCTACTATCAATAAAAAGTTTTTTCCTGTTTGTTTTAACTTAGCTTTATTAGTCTGGGTTTGGATATATTTTAATATAACATGAAAAACGTTTGATTCAAAATATGGCGAATCAGGTTTATTAATAAAGTAACATCGAAGTGTATCATCTTTAAGCACCATTCTTTCAAAACCAAGTTCTACGGCAACCTTACGGCAACGGACAGTTGTAAATAAATCTTCTACCTGTGGCGGAACAGACCCGAATCTATCGATCATCTCCTTATGAAAATCCTTTAATTCTTCTTCAGTGTCACAATTATCCAGTCTTGTATAAAGAGACAATCTCTCTGTAATACTTTCAACGTACTTGTCAGGAATTAAAATTTCGAGATCTGTATCTATGGTACAATCCTGCACAAAATCTTCGTGGCGATCTATTTCTTCTTTAAAAAGGTTACGGAATTCGGTGCGTTTTAATTCTTTAATTGCTTCATCCAATATTTTCTGGTACATCTCAAAACCAATTTCCGCCATAAATCCACTTTGCTCACCCCCCAGCATATTTCCGGCACCACGAATATCCAGATCTCTCATCGCGATCTGGAAACCGCTACCCAGCTCACTATGCTGCTCAAGTGTTTGTAATCTTTTACGGGAGTCATTAGGTAATGTACTTAATGGAGGCGCCAGCAAATAACAGAATGCTTTTTTATTGCTTCTTCCCACACGGCCTCTCAACTGGTGAAGATCGCTTAAGCCAAACTGGTGGGCATTGTTAACAATAATAGTATTTACGTTAGGGATATCTACTCCGCTCTCCACGATATTGGTACAAACCAGTACATCATATTTTCTATCAATAAAATCCAGAATACGTTCTTCCAGTTCATGACCTTCGAGCTGGCCATGAGCATAACCAATACTTATATCGGGACATAATGCCTGAACTAATGCTGCCATTTCAGCTAATCCGGATACCCGGTTATGTATAAAAAATACCTGGCCACCCCGTTCCGTTTCATAATAAACAGCATCACGGATCGTATCCTGGTTAAACACCTGAACCTCTGTCTGGATTGGTTGCCTGTTAGGCGGTGGCGTATTGATAATGCTTAAATCCCTGGCGCCCATTAAAGAGAACTGCAGTGTACGTGGGATAGGGGTTGCCGTTAATGTAAGACAGTCAACATTAGTACGGATGGTTTTAAGCTTTTCTTTTGCGGCAACACCAAACTTCTGCTCTTCATCAATAACCATCAGTCCTAAGTTTTTAAACTTAACTTCTTTGCCTAATAATGAATGAGTTCCTATAATTATATCAATTTTACCCTCTTCAAGTTTTTTTAAAGTTTCTTTTTTTTCTTTAGCTGATTTAAAACGGTTTACATAATCTACAGTTACCGGAAAATCTTTAAGGCGTTCACTAAAGGTTTTATAATGTTGAAATGCAAGGATAGTGGTAGGCACCAGCACCGCAGCCTGTTTGCCATCGCAACAACTTTTGAAAGCTGCACGGATGGCGACTTCAGTTTTTCCAAAACCCACATCACCGCACACCAGCCTGTCCATTGGTGAGGCAGACTCCATGTCTTTTTTTACATCCGATGTGGCTTTACTTTGATCCGGAGTGTCTTCATAAATAAAAGAGGCTTCCAGCTCTGTCTGCATATAATTATCAGGTGCATGTGCAAAACCATGCTGTGCCTTACGCTGGGCATACAGTTTAATAAGATCAAAAGCTATCTCCTTAACCTTTGTCTTTGTTTTTTCCTTCAGCTTGTTCCATACATCACTGCCAATCTTATTAATCTTCGGAACACTTCCTTCCTTGCCGGTATACTTTGATATTTTATGAAGTGAATTGATATTCACATATAAAATATCATTGTCTTTATAGATGATTCTAACGGCTTCCTGTAAACGCCCGTTTACTTCAATCTTTTGCAAGCCGCTATAGACTCCTAAGCCATGATCTATATGGGTAACATAATCTCCCGGCTGTAAGTCGCGAAGGGTACGAAGCGTAATGGCTTTATTCTTATTATAAGCCTGACGAATTTTATATTTATGATACCGTTGAAATATCTGGTGATCGGTATAACATATCACTTTAAGATCATCATCTATAAATCCTTCATGAATAGAAGCAGGTACCGGAATAAAAGGAATTTCAACTTTAAGATCAGTAAAGATGGTATGTAATCTTTCTAATTGCTTGGGATTATCAGCAAATAAAAACAGGCTGTATTTTTTAGATTCCCAGGTCTTTAAATCTTTAATCAGCAGGTCAAACTGCCTGTTGAATGCTGGTTGTTCCTTTGTATCAAATTCTATTACCGATTTGTTGTTACCGGCATTTACTGATTGGGTAATACCAGATGCGGCCTTACTGTCGTCTGCAAACCAGGAGTGGAAACCGAATTCGATAATGTGCCGTTGCTGAAGCTGTTCTTCTATGAGTTCGTTTTTTACAAAATCATTTTCATTTACATTGATTTTTTCATATTTGTCTTCTTCAATGTCGGCCCTGGTATGTGTGCTGTTTAATTCCTGGTTTAAATACTGTTGCAGGTCTGTTTCCTGCGCACGTAGCTTTTCTTTCAGTCTCTCCCAATCCTGTATCCAGATAACAGTATTCGCTGGTAAAAATTCCAGCAGTGACACTTTACCTTCTTTATCAAACTGGGTTTCAACATTAGGTATAATTGTTACCTGCAATATTTTCCTTTCGCTTAGCTGTGTTTCAGGATCGAAGATCCTTATTGAATCAACTTCATTTCCAAACAGTTCTACACGGTAAGGTTTTTCATTACCAAAAGAATAGATGTCGAGGATACCGCCGCGTAAAGCAAACTGTCCGGGCTGGTACACAAAATCGGTTCTTTCAAAATTATACCGGATGAGTTTTTCCATCAGGCCATCTACATCTAATGTATCACCGGTTCTGATCTGAATAATTGTTTCAGAAAGTGTTTTTTGCAATACCACTTTTTCAGAAAGTGCTTCCGGGTAGGTAACAATCATTTTTTTATTCCCTCCTGCACTTACCTTCATTAAGGTTTCGGTACGCAGCATTACATGGCTGCTATTGAGCAAATGAAAATTTTTTCGGTTTTTAAACGAAAAAGGGAAATAAAAAAGATCCAGCGCATTGGTAAGATTCTCCAGGGTATTATGGAAATATGCCGCTTCTTCGGCGTCATTTAATATAATAAGATGGTTAAGTTCCGAACAGGCAGGATGGGCAAAAACAGCGCTGATGATAAATTGTGAAGAGCTGCCCTGTAAATTTTTAAGGAAAATTTTTTGAGGTTGGGTAAAAGAAAGCTTGTCCGCCAATTGAAAAAGGCGGGGGGATTCAATAAATTTATCACGCAACGAGTCCAGGTTCATATTTTTCGGAGGCAAATGTAATTAATTTCCGCTTTCAGCCGTCAGCTTTCAGCAAGTGATCAACCTGTGAGGTTTCTAAAAACCTCACAGGTTTGAAGAGGGACTCTCCCAGCATGTACACCAGCAGGTCTCCTCAAAATCTGAGAGGTTTTTAGAAACCTCTCAGGTTGATCACAGCTTATTAGTACACCGCATTATAATCCATCCTTACCTCAACTTTAGTCATTTTTCTTCGCTTAACTTCCACTGGTGCGATGTTATTTTGACTATCAAACCGGTTAGCATACAATACCGTATCCTTTTTAATGAAGATTGAATATTTGCCGGGCGCCAGTATTACTTTGAAATAACCTTTATTGTTTGTTTGAACTTTTTTAATCAACCGGGTAGATACGGATGAATAAAAGGATGATCCTGTTTTTTTTACAGCCTGGTTTATGTTGGTTAGCTCATAAATATACAGGTCTCCTTTTACACCTTTTGGTACGGAAGGTCTGATATCGGGTGAAGGCATTTGATTGCCCGATACTTTATAAAGGTATCCTTCAATGCCCTCTTTTTTTGTCGGGACAGGCCGCAAAGCCATAAGGAAAATAAGGATTAAAGCAAACAGCGAAGCATAGAAGATGTTCTTTTTCATTTGGATAGGTATAATTTGAGTACATAAAATTATCATAAAATCGGTGCTCCTTCGTTTAAATGTGTAATTTTAAGATTGTTAAATTTATTATATGAAATTGTCCGGATTTGTACCTTATTTTTTGGGCATCTTTTTGTTCAATATAGATCATGTTACAGCACAGGTAAATACAGAAGTCAGGCTTTTGAAACAAGCTTCTATCGAAAAAGCATCTGAAGAAAATACCACCTTTAAAAAATTATTACAGCTTTCCAAAGAAAAGGGATGGAAAATGATGACTACAGGCCAGAATGGCCGTGTAATTATGTTAAGCGGAATTGATCCGATGGGATATCCTTTGTATGTTTCCACAGATAATAATGTTATTTCAGCTGCTTCGATTAAAACCAATCTGCTTTGGCCTGGTGGTACTACAGGTCTTGCTTTGAACGGCTCTTCTACAAATATAAAAGGCAAGATTGGAATATGGGATGGCGGCAAAATAAGAAATACGCATGTGGAACTGGTTAACCGCGTAACGCAAAAAGATAATGCTACTACGTTAAATGACCATGCAACACATGTAGCCGGAACTATGATTGCCACCGGAGTAAACCCATTGGTAAAGGGTATGGCGTTTGGAACTCAACAACTAATTGCTTATGACTTTAACAATCATATATCTGAAATGATGGCTGAAGCGCCTAATCTGTTAATTTCAAATCACTCTTATGGCACCATCGCAGGATGGCATTATAACGAAACCGATAGCAGGTGGGAATTTTACGGACAGGTAAATACTGTGGAAGATTATAAGTTAGGTCATTATTCATCGGAGGCACAGGTATGGGATTCCATTGCTTATAACGCTCCTTATTATCTCATTGTAAAATCAGCAGGTAATGATCGCAACGAAAACGGACCTGCAATTGGTCAACCATATTGGAGAATGGATGCAAATGGAGCCTGGGTAAATGCAGGTAACAGGCCTGCCGGTATTAGTGACAATAATGGGTATGACAATATTCCAACTTATGGAACATCTAAGAATATTTTAACGGTTGGTGCTATAAACCCTATTCCAGGCGGGTATTCTATTTCATCTGATGCGCAGCTTTCTAATTTCAGTAGCTGGGGACCTACGGATGATGGCAGGATAAAACCTGATGTTGTAACTGATGGTGTGAGCATATTGTCAAGTATAAGTACAGGAGATAATGATTACGCCAGCTACAGCGGAACCTCTATGGCTTCGCCGGCAGCTGCCGGATCTTTGTTTCTGTTGCAGCAATATTATTCAAAACTTAATGGTGGCGCTTTTATGCGTTCAGCCACTTTGAAAGGAATTATTATTCATACCGCTGATGACGGTGGTAATGCAGGACCCGATTACCAGTTTGGCTGGGGAGTTGTTAATATGGAAAAAGCAGCGGCTGTTATTACCACTAACAATACCAGTAAATCCATGTATGAAAATAACCTGGTAAATGGAATCCCTTATACTTTACCGGTTGTTGCATCAGGAAAAGGTCCTTTGGTGGTGACCATTTGCTGGACCGATCCAAAAGGCACTGTAGAGACTACCAACCTTCTGAATAATACAACAAAAAAACTAGTGAATGACCTTGACCTCCGGGTAAAGCGCGGAACTACTACAACTTACATGCCTTATATACTTACACCTTCTAATCCTTCGGCTCCTGCCACTACAGGAGACAACACACTGGACAATGTGGAGAAAATAATTATCGATGATGCTATTCCCGGTGAAACATATAATATAACAGTTACACATAAAAGTACTTTAAGCAGGGGTCAACAGGCGTATTCACTTATTATCAGTGGTGCAGGTGGTTTGCCCTATTGTGCTTCCGCACCAACAAACAGCGCAGGTGCACGTATAGATAAGGTAACAGTTGGCAGTTTTTCTTTAACTAACCCTACTGGCTGTACTACTTATACAAACAATACAGGGTCCACTATATCAATAGAGTCGGGTCAAACCGTTCCCGTCACTGTTAATGTAAGTAGCTGCGATGCAACCTCAGCCAATAAAATAGTAAAAGTATTTATTGACTATAATAATGATGGTGATTTTAACGATGCCGGAGAAACTGTCGCTCAAAGCACTTCAATAAGTGGCACCGGTACATTCACGGGGAGTTTTGTTAGTCCTGGAAATCTTATAGCTGGTAATTCTACTCTTATGAGGGTTATCGTTCAGCAAACGGCTACAACTTCTGATGTTAATCCTTGTGGCAGCTATGCCAATGGTGAAACACAGGATTACAGAATAAAGATTGCCAATCCTTCGAATGATGCAGGTATAATTGAAATTGTATCTCCTTTAGCAGGTTCATGTGCCAACAGTTCTCAGTACGTAAGCGTAAGAATTAAGAATTTTGGAGCTACTGATAAAGTCAATGTGCCGGTTACACTGGATATTAAAAACGGTGCAACTTCTGTTGCAATACTTAATGCTGTTTGTGCTGATACAATTCATGGGTATTCAGATGTTGTGTATACTTTTCAAACACCTTTTAACGCAGCGGCGTCAGCTACATATACCATTACTGGTACTGCTAACCTGGTTGGCGATCAGAATACGCTGAATAATTCTATAACATCAACTATCAATATCAATAGTGGAAGTACTGCTCCTACCGGAACTGCAGCAATTTGTGGAACCAGTCGCGTATTTTTGAATGCAACCACCACTTCCGGCATACCTGTCTGGTATAGCACTGCAACCTCAACCACTCCAATAGCTGCAGGAAATAATACCTCCTCAACTGTAGTAACCGCTGATAAAACATACTTTTTATCTACCAATGCAGTGAATTTAAAAGTTGGTCCTGCAAACAAAACTGCATTTACCACAGGTAGTTATAATAGCCTTACAGGCAATTTTATAAAGTTTACCAATTCAGTGCCGTTGACCATTGAAAGTGTGAGACTCTTTGTTGGAAAAGCCGGGAAGGTAATTTTCACTGTTGCCAATATTATCAGCTCCAATGCTTCTACTGGCAGCTACACTTATTCACCGATTTCAACTGCTACTATTGATGTATATGCAACCGGAAACAGTACAACAGATCCCGGCGCTGTATTTTACCTGAACCTGCCGGTACCAAATGCTGGAAATCATGCTATTATTATGCAATTTCAGAATGGCGCAACTCTTTACATGAATACAGGAATTACCACCAGTTCTTATCCTTTCAGTATTCCGAATATAATTTCCATTACAGGAAATAGCGCTACTAACCGGTCAGATACTACTGACATTAACTACTATCAACGATTTTATTATTACATGTATGATATAGAAGTTAAACTTTCGGGTTGTGCCAGTCCCCGGGTGGCTGTGGTGGCAACCAATGCCGTTGCACCTGTTATAACTCAGAACGGTAATATTTTTACCAGCAATAGTACAACAGGTAACCAGTGGTATTTGAATGGAAGCACTATTGCAGGGGCAACTGCACAAACTTTTGCAGCTACTTCAGCGGGAATTTATAAAACGATTGTGAATGGCGGGTGCGCTTCCAATGAATTAAATTATGGCACAACGCCGGTAATTGATTTAAATGGCGCCGGTATTGCATTGGTGGCATCACCCAATCCTAATAAAGGACAATTCTTCCTGCAATTTGAGGTAAAAGGTAAAGACGATCTGATTATCAGCCTGATTAATTCCTTAGGACAAGCAGTATATACAAGTAAAACTCCGGGCTTTAGTGGTAAGTTTTCTCAACAGGTTAATACCGGTCAAAACAGGGCGGGCATGTATATTCTCAAGATTCAACATAATAAGAATATTTATATAAAGAAGATTTTGATAGAATGATGTCTGAACTATGATTTATGTGATTAGTATGATGGGCATGAGATAAATCATGATCATCATACTAATCACATGAATCATAGTTCAAGACTATTTTATAAGATGATGCTTTTTTCCTAACTTGTTTATCAGACAATGAGGTTGTCTGAACTTTGATTATGTGATTATTAAGAATAATATGAAATAATTATTATCATGCCATTCGTATAATCACATAAATCTCAGTTTAAAACTTTCTATCATTAATACTACGTCATGCTGCAACCTTGGCGAACCGGTACAGTTATACGCATTGAAAATGAAACTAACAGCACACGCCGTTATTGGATCCAGGTAAATGAACTGCAAAGCTTTGATTTCATACCCGGGCAGTTTGTAACATTGGACCTCCCCATTCATGAAAAAGTTAATAAAAGATGGAGAAGCTATTCTATAGCTTCATGGCCAGATGGTAGCAATGTATTGGAACTTGTTATTGTTTTGCTGGAAGGAGGCCTGGGTACTAACTATTTATTTAATGAAGTAAGGGTAGGATCTCAATTAACATTAAGAGGACCTCAGGGTGTTTTCGTGTTACCACCAATAATTGAGAAAGATATTTTCTTTATTTGTACAGGTACAGGTATTGCTCCTTTCCGGTCTATGGCCCATCATCTGCATAATAAGCAAATTTCTCATAAAAACGTTTACCTTCTTTTTGGATGTCGTAAAAAAGCCGACTGCCTTTATGAAAAAGAGTTAAAGGAGTTAGAGAAAGAAATGTCTTTTTTTCATTACATCCCAACATTTTCAAGAGAAGATCCCGGTGATTACAGAACAGGGTATGTTCATGCGGTCTATGAGGAAATATGTAACAACAACGCCAATATACAATCTGAATCTACCGTTCCTGCGCTTAAACCTGCCCAGTTTTACCTATGCGGATGGAAAAATATGATAGATGAAGCCAGGCAAAGGATTGCCGCTTTAGGGTATGACAAAAAATCCATTCACCAGGAACTATACGGTTAGCTCATGCTTTTACCATTCGATAATTATTTGTTTAATTTCTTTTTTTGAACAGCTTCCGAATTTTCATCAGGTGGAGATTCTTTCATCGGAACTACCCTGCTTTTATGCGCTAAAACATTATTCCTTTCATTTTCGATCATTTCCTGCTGAAGCTTTAATATTTCAGCATGATTTCTTAACATTTCATTTTCTAAGTAAATAATTCTTTTTTTAGATTTAGCTATCTGGGAACTGCGGAATAAAAATCCTGCAAAGGCTGCCAGTAATACAATTAACGGCAGCCATAATATACTTATGGACAAATTAGCAATCATATTTTTAAATCCTGTTTTTAGAGTAAAAGATTAATTAATAGATATTGCAATTAGAATACCAAATTAAATAGCATCTTTTACAGTATTCTTTATAGATTGAATTGGAATTCTTTCTTGTTTCATTGTATCCCGATAACGCAACGTTACCATATTATCTTCTTTGGTCTGATGATCAATGGTAACACAAAAAGGTGTACCTATAGCATCCATTCGCCTGTAACGTTTACCGATTGCATCTTTTTCTTCGTAAAAACACTTGAAAGCAGCTTTACAGTCGTTCATAATGTTACGTGCAATTTCAGGTAATCCATCTTTTTTAAGTAAAGGAAATACGGCCAGTTTAATGGGTGCCAGCTTAGCAGGGAACCTTAGAACTACCCTGCTGTCGGTTTTTTCATCGGTACTCAGGTCTTCTTCATTATACGCTTCACTTAAGATCATTAATACAGTCCTGTCTAAACCTATAGAGGTTTCAATCACGTAAGGAATATAATTTTGGTTGATCTCATTATCAAAGTACTGCATCTTTTTTTTGCTGAATTGCTGGTGATTTTTTAAATCAAAATCAGTTCTCGAATGAATACCTTCCACCTCCTTAAAGCCAATCGGAAAATCATACTCAATATCGCAGGCGGCATCAGCGTAATGCGCCAGTTTTACATGATCATGAAAACGATACTTATCCTCAGGTATTCCAAGACTTACATGCCATTTCATTCTTGCCTCTTTCCAGTATTCATACCATTCTTTCTGAGTACCCGGACGAATAAAATATTGCATTTCCATTTGTTCAAATTCCCGCATCCTGAAAATAAACTGCCGGGCCACGATCTCGTTACGGAATGCTTTACCTACCTGTGCTATACCAAAAGGAATTTTTAAACGGCCTGTCTTTTGAACATTAAGAAAATTTACAAAAATTCCCTGGGCTGTTTCCGGACGTAAATAAATTTCATTGGCTTCTTCTTCTCCGCTGACACTTCCTACCTGAGTAGAAAACATAAGATTAAACTGCCTGATATCCGTCCATTTAGCTGTTCCGCTTACAGAACACTTAATATCATTGTCTTCAATTAGTTTTTTCAAACCATCGTAATGATTTCCTGCTAATAAACGATCCATTTCCGCTAGTAGTATAACCGATTCTTCTTTTCTACCTTGTCTTTCCAGTTCATCCACATAACCTTCTATGAGGTGATCTACCCGGTATCGCTTTTTGCTTTCTTTATTATCTATCATCGGATCACTGAAGTTATCAATATGGCCGCTGGCTTTCCAGGTAGTAGGGTGCATAAAGATTGCAGCATCAATACCTACAATATTCTCATGCATCTGCGTCATGCTTTTCCACCAGTAATCCTTAATGTTTTTCTTTAGTTCACTTCCGTACTGGCCATAATCATATACTGCGCTTAAGCCATCGTAAATTTCGCTTGAAGGAAAAATGAAGCCATATTCTTTGCAATGGGCAATTATTGCCTGGAACCTGTTTGTATCATTTGCCATACTTTGGCAAAAGTAGTAAAGTAAGGCGCATTAGTCGCTCAAAAAATATTTTATGAGCAGGAACAAGCTAACGCTTTAGAAATATATATGTAAACACCTAGGCTTTGAATCACCCAGTTACATTAAAGAATAGTTCAGAAAGCCGGCCAATAATCAAAACGTTACGGTTCTTTATGTACGTGTGCATGAAATAGTGTACTTGGTTGGATGCATTGATTAGCAATCAAAGAACACAAAAGCAGTTAAAAGCTGTAGCGGATGACCTGACAGACTTTATAAACCTTAATAGAAATATTAGTTATTGAGGAGTTCAGTGAAGCTTTTCGTTATCTATGTGGCGGGTAGCATCCCGGTTGTTCTTTTTTTTAAAATTGCTTTTTAAAGCCTCTGTGAGATCAACCCCTGTCTGATTAGCCAGACATAACAATACCCACAGCACATCTGCCATTTCATCCGAAAGATTTTTTTCCTTATCTGATCCCTTGAAAGATTGTTCTCCATATTTGCGGACGATGATCCGGGATAACTCTCCTACTTCTTCCATCAGTATGCCAAGATTGGTAAGCTCATTAAAATACCGGACGCCCACCGTTTTAATCCATTCGTCTACATCCTGCTGTGCTTGCTGTAAAGTCATTGTTGTGTGTATTAATAGATCAAATCTTACAATATAGATTTCGTCCTAATGTAGCTGACTCTCCAAATTTTGGGTTGACTTTCGAAGTCTGAACCTCCAGTATAAGATAGCGATATTCAGACTTTGTAAGTTTTGGTCGTTCAGCAAACAAGTGCGTATTATTTTGAGGCACTAATGATTTCTTAAAATCCGAGATGCTGGTTTCTGCATGCTTTCCCCATAACCAAGCGGGCACTTTCATTTTTAAATTGCCATAATAGTCATTATAGAATTCAACTTCTTTAACTTCTTCATCTTCCGGTTTCAGTCCGTACTCCTCCAGCAGTTTTGCCTTTTCTTTATCCCAGTCCTTAAAACTTTCAAAATAATTATTACCATGCTTGATTTGAAGCCAATCGAATGCTGCCTTAACATGGATACACATTAACGAACGATCACTACAGGTGCACCTGTGTTGAAAAGTTTCGTATCTATTGTAATTGATTTCAGAATAAAGATGGTTGATTCTGCGGCTTTAAATTCAAATTACCACGATCCATTTTCTTTATCTTCAGCCGATAGCTTTATTTTATTAAATATTTTACTGTTGCCATAAATATAGCCGCTTATAACAAGCACCTGCTGAAAAACTATACCCGGCCTGGATATAAATCTATGCCACGGCTTCGGGCCTTCTTCTTCCTTAAAGAAGGGTATTACCCGGCCTGAAGTTTCAGGTAAAGTTTCTGAATTATTAATGGGCTGGCTTGTCATTACCAGTTGTTCAATATCATCTATATCCAGGTCCGTTTCCTCATGAATTAATTCTATAATGGCTGCAGTTACATGTTTGCAGCTTCCTGTTTTTAAATAAGACTCACAATCACATTCACCCTCATTTACATCTTCGGAAATAGATATCCGTATAGTATAAAATTCATTATTCGAATCAATATAAACATCTACTAAATACTTGTTTTCTTCTTTATTATCTTCATCAATAACAGCATCCCCCTTTTTAAATAATTTGAACCCTTTCTTAATATCAGTAAGAGTACATTGCCGCAATTTTTCAATTATACTTCACAAGGGGTAAATTAGTGAATTTTTATCATCAAAGAATTGGAATTTCAGGGTAAGTAATTTTGATAGTTGTAGTTTGTAGTTTTGATTAATCCCTTCAAAGAAATTTTGGATTCCTTG
>JAABUN010003106.1_pt1 | contig 26866 bp, 21 predicted proteins | sample 5559311 | NCBI WGS metagenome assembly JAABUN01 (sample SAMN10711877, study PRJNA513370) | rock metagenome | isolation source: Antarctica rocks | place: Antarctica: Victoria Land, Siegfried Peak sud
CCAGGACGAGGTGTGGTCTATTATCTTCCGGTTCCGTTCCTCCGGCACGCGGGGATCGAAGCAGCGGTTTCCGGCCTCCATGTGGAAGACTGGCACACCGGCTCTCTCCGCCGCTATTGTGGAGAGTCCGCTGTAGGTATCTCCGAGGATCAGGCAGGCATCGGGCTCGACCTCGGAGATCCACTTCTCGGCACCCTCCAGAATTTTCCCAACCTGCCGAAAGAGTGTCTCGGACCTCGAATCCAGATATGCGTCGGGCTTACGGACCTTCATGTTCTCGAAGAAGACCGAGTCAAGTTCCGGCGCGTAGTTTTGACCCGTATGCAGGAGCGTATGATCGGTCAGCCGATCCAGCTTATCTATGATGAGGCTGAGACGGATAATCTCCGGGCGGGTACCGAGTATCGTCAATACTTTCAAACGGGGCTTCCGACTTTCTCGATGTATCCAGCGTCCTTGAGGAACTCCACAACACCCTCGAAGTCCATTAGAGCACGCTTCGAGGAGTACTCGAAGTCTATGGCTGGGTTATCAGGCATACCGCCGGATACTTCGGGTAGGATCGAGGCTATGGCGTAGTAGCTATCGCGAAGCGTACCGCCCCGCTCGACGCTACGCGCGGCTTCCTCCTCGGAGATCATGATCTCATGTACCTTCTCACCAGGACGGATGCCGACTTCCTCGACCGGGATGTCCTGGTCCCCGATCATGGCTTTAGCGACATCCTCCATACGAACCGCCGGTAACTGAGGAACAAAGATCTCACCCCGCTTACCATGCAGCACACAGTCCAGAACCGTATCCACCGCCTGATCCAGGGTCAGCAAGAAACGGGTCATCTCTTTCGTCGTGAGGGTGACAGGACCACCTTTGAGGATTTGATCCCGAAAGAACAGTAAAGCGGAACCTCGCGAGGAGACGACGTTTCCGTACCGGACGCAAAGGAAGTCCACGTCTTTTTGTCCGATATTGCCCTCCAGGATCACGCGCTCCTGTATGGCTTTTGTCATACCCATAACGTTGACGGGCTTGCAAGCTTTGTCCGTCGAGATCCCAACGACCATCTCGACCGGCGTGTCTTGGGAACGTATCGCCCGAACCAGGTTGTTTGCGCCGTCCACGTTGGTACGCACGGCTTCGTAAGGGAAGTACTCGCACGAGGGGACCTGTTTGAGAGCCGCCGCATGAAACACGATCTCCGCGTTGCGAACAGCCGGTACGAGGGCCGAGTAGTCACGCACGTCCCCGACCCGGAATTCCAACAGCTCCTCGAAGTTGTTGTAGAAGATATCTTGAGTCGCGGACTTCTCATTCATCCAATCCGCTTTCATCTGGTGATGCTTTCCCTCGTCGCGGGAGAAGACCGTAACGCTCTTCGGGTTGCCCATCGCGCCACTGAGGATGCGGCGCACGAGAGGCTTCCCGAGGGACCCCGTACCACCCGTCACCAGCACGCGCTTACCTTCGAGAGCCTTATTCTCTATCAAGCTTCGTCTCCTCGTCTCCGGCACGCCTCACCAGCGAGCTCGGTCAATATCTCGTTCCATCCGGGCGCATGATATCCAGTAGCCTCCTCGAATGCTAATCCCGACAAGCTCCGATCTATCCTAACAGAGTCATCCGCGACCAAACGCACATCCTCTCGCCCGAGGGCTGAGGCGAAACGGGTGAGAAGATCATATTTGTTTATAGGCTCCGAAGCCACCTGCCAGACACCGTGGAGATCCGGATGTTTCACTAGCACCCGCTCTATAACCCGGCTCATCTCCGCCGTTGTGAGGCCCGTGTAGATGGCTCGCGTGAAGCCACGCAGTTCCCCTCTCTGAGCCAGGAACCATTCCACAAGACTTCCCTTACGCGAGAGCTCCAGCCCGATAATGGACGTGCGAAGCGTGACACAACCAGGCTCGCCAACCTCTCCGAGAAGCTTGGTCCTGCCATACAGGTCTTCAGCATCCGGGATGTCTTGCTCAGTGTAGCCGCCTCGCCTGCCGCTGAACACGCAGTCGGTGCTCATGTGTATCAGCCGTGCCCCCGCAGCTCGACAGAGGATGGCTAGACGATGCGGTAGAAGAGCGTTTATCTCAAGACTCGGGATGTATTCCTTAGCGGCTCCCCGCTGCTTTATGATCCCGACGGCGTTCACCACCGCATCGGGCCGGAAATCCGCTACTACCTCCATGAGCCGGTCGAAGTTCAGTACCTCCACCCCTGAGTAGGTATCCTCGGCGGTGAAGATTCCGTAATCCGAGTAGGCTGACAACTCTCGTCGAAGCGTCACCCGAACCTCGTGCCGTCCACGAAGGTGCGTAAAGAGCCGGTGGCCGAGCATACCGTCGCCACCGAGGATCAGAATACGCAATGCTACGCTTTGTCCGAAACGAGATCCCGCATCCAACCTTCAAGCTGGTCCAAGAGCTTCCCTCGCTCAAAGTGCTGCTCGAAATACTCTCTGCCGTCGCGTCCCATCTCGGCGCGGCTTTCGGGGGACATCCTGTACATCTTCAGCACCGACTCGGCCAGAGCGTCGGCGTCTTGAGCTGGCGCGGTCAGGCCCGCTCCCGATTCTTTCACCACCCGGGCGCCTTCGCCATCCAGAGAAGCCAGGATCGGACGCCCCGAAGCCAGATAGGACTGAATCTTACTCGGTATCGTCAGAGAGAAGATCGGGGCTCGCCTCAACGACACCAGAAGCGCGTCGGCGGAGGCGAAGTACCGGGGCATGTCCTCCACCGGTCGAGAGTCCATCAGGCGCACGTTCTCCGAGAGACCTAGCTCCCCAATGCGATTCACGACCCATTCTCTCATTCGCCCGTCGCCCAGGATCAACCAACTTATGTCGGCTTGATCCTTGAGCCGCGCAGCAGCCTCCAGGATAGTGTCGAAGCTCTGGGCTGCTCCGATATTGCCCGCGTACAACACCCGGAAGCCACCGGGAGTTTCGCCGCGCTCCGGCGCGTCGTCTTCCAGAACGAGCGGCTTGTAGACATCCTCGGCCCAATTTGGAAAGTAGAGTATGTCCTTGGGCTTGGCTCCCAGGGCTTCGACTCGCGAGGTAAAAGCTTTGGACTGCACGAGCACCCGATCACAACGTTTGTAGATAAAGCGGACCATCTTAGCCACGAGGCCCAGGATGCGCTCCGAACTTACGGCCTCCGCCGCCGACAAACTCTCCGGCCAGAGATCCTGGACCCAGAACATTATGGGCAGGTTCTTGAGCCGTTTTAAGACGATGGCCGGAAGACCAACGGTAACGGGAGACGGCTCGTAGACGAGAATAAGGTCGTAACTACCCCGGCACAAGAGCGGCCCTAAGACGCTAGCCGACAAGGCGAACGAGAGGTAGTTCAGGGAGAGCAGAACCTTACCCGCGTGCCTACGGGGCACCAGCGGCACCCGCTTTATATCCACTCCCCGGTACGTCTGCTCGTAGGGCCGCAGCGGACCATAGCCGTCGAAGAATCGTCCATTAGGATAGTTTGGAACACCTGTGAGCACCGTGACCTCGTGACCCCGCTCCACAAGGCCCAGAGCCACGTCGTTGATCCGAAAAGACTCAGGCCAGAAATACTGGGTGACTACCAGGACTCTCACAGTAGGCAAGGGTTCATCTTGTAAGACGCGCTTTCGACACCCGCGAGCGAGGCTTCGTTCGAGCATTGGAATTCGAGTAGACGCATTTGGTCAAAATTCCTTCATCCCGCTTCGCGTCCTCCAGCGTTCCGCTCACTACCTAGAAACCCACAGTTACGAATTGTCGAGGCCGCGACATCTTATCAGTCACCCTGTTCGCGGCTTCAACCCAGCCAAGCGACTTATAACTGTTGTTTTTCGACTACGAGACCTCCGCATTATCAAAGGCTCTTCTCTCTCCACACTATAGCCGTCAGTACAACGCTTGGTTTCTAGCAGAATGATCCGCCGAAGTCTACCATCTCGGTGTTGAACCGATATGCTCGGGTTTCCAGCGACCGAGCCAGCATTGCGTGTATCGCATGGTCTGTTGCGCATACGATTCGATCTGCGTTTATTGCTTGACGCTTTTATCACTCTCCCCCCACTGAATGGTTGGCGATATGGCATCCTTCTTGGCGGATTCACGGTCTTTGAAAACCATAAGGTCCCGCATCATACCCTCCAGGGCGTTGACCATGCGGTGCGGCTGCAAACCCAGATCCAGAAGGTGCTGATGGTCGGCCTCGTAGAAATGCTCCTCTAACTCGATCCGCGGGTTCTCCAGGTGGTCCACGGTCACCTCGATGCCTAGACGCTCAGCGGCGCGTTTCACGTTCTCCGCGATATCCAATACCGAGAATATCTCCGTGAACTGGTTGAATACCCGGTACTCACCCTTCTCCGGCGGGTTCTCTATGGAGAGTTCCATGCAGCGCAACGAGTCGCGCAGGTCTATGTAGCCTCTCGTCTGCCCACCCTTGCCATAGACGGTAAGAGGATATCCGATATCCGCCTGCACGCAGAACCGGTTGACGACCGTTCCGAATACCCCGTCGAAGTCAAAGCGTGTCGCCAGCCGTTCATCGGCCTGCGTCTCCTCGGTCAGAGTGCCATAGACGGGTCCCTGCATCAGGTCGGTGCTCTTTAGCCCCCATATCTTGCAGGCGAGCGTTATGTTGTGAGAGTCGTGGACTTTGGAGAGGTGATAGAAACTGCCGGGCTGCCGGGGAAATGGCAGGGTTTCCTTCCGACCCCGGTACTCGATCTCGAAGAACCCTTCCGGTATTGGCACGTTCGGGGTTCCGTACTCGCCCATTGTGCCGAGCTTGACCAGATGAGCCTCCGGACAAATGTCCTTCATGGCGTAGAGAATATTCAAGTTGCCTTGCACGTTGTTTATCTGGGTGAAGGTCGCGTGCTCCAGATCGATCATGCTGTACGGTGCGGACGGCTGCTCCCCGAGATGCACGATTGCGTCCGGCTGGAAGTCTTCGATGCTCTCATAGACGAAATCCGGGTCCCTGAGGTCCCCTTCGTAGAAACCGATCTTCTTTCCGAACACTTCCTCGAAAGCCGAGAGCCGTTCCTCCATGGATCGTATAGGGGTGGCACTCCATCCACCTATCTCTTCGACCCACTCACGTCGCAGGTAGATGTCGCACCCGGCCACCTCATGTCCCTGGTTGGTCAGGTACATGGCGAGAGGCCAACCGATGTATCCATCAATGCCAGCAATGTAAATTCTCAAGTTGCTGTCCTTTCGAAAGTCAGTCAAAGATAGGATCATACATAGTCATGGTCGTAAAGGGAAGTCCAAATATGCGCTGAGTTCCGTGAATTTAGCCCACAGTGTTGCTCCTGCGAGTTTTGATCATCGAATCTCTGTACATGTTCTCCAACCTCGTTATCAGCGGTTCCCAGGAAAACTCGACGCTCACCAGTCGTCGACCACTCTCCGACAACTCGGCACGTAATTCCCGGTCGTCAATGAGCCGCGCAAGAGCATCGGAGAAGGACTTCTCGTCATATGGCACCACCAACCCCGCTCGTCCTTCTATCTGAGACGCAATGCCACAACGGTCGGTTAGTATGACCGGCGTTCCGCAACCCATAGCTTCGAGGATCGTGCGCGGGAAGTTCTCGAATACGGATGGCAGCACGTATATATCCGCGTCCCGGTAAGCTGCCCATTTCTCTTCTGCGTATAGCGGCCCCACAAAGATGATGGAATCTCCCAGTCCGATGCGCGCCGCGAAATCTTCATATCCCTGCCTCTTGCCTTCGTCCGGTCCGACTATCGCGAGCCGAGCCCGATTCCTAACGTTGGCGAAGGCTGGCAGCAAGATATCGAGACCTTTTATCGGGTCGATCCTGCCCAAGAACAACACTAACGTCTCATCGTCGCCTATATTGTTCGCCCGGCGGAAGCTGCCTGGCTCCACGGTCATCGCTTCCTCCGGCAACTCTATGCCGTTAGGCAACAGGGTGATTTTTTCAGGTCGTGCGCCCGCTTCTAAATACTGCTGGTTCTCCAGATGACTCTTGGCTATAAGCGTAGCGGCGTTCTTGAGGATAGATGTTCCGAGAGCCGCGTCGTAGATGAGTTTCTTGCCCATGCTGCGGTTCATGCGAGCGGTGGTTCCCAGGGCTTGCAGCACGTAAGGCTTTCCAATCCTCCGAGCGTACATCGCGACGGCGAGCGTCAGAAATTCCCGATAGCCGTAGAGGTGGATCACGTCGTAGTCCGCAAGTTCTCGGCGCAGGTATCCGAACACGTCCGGGGCTATGCCGACCCAACGATATCGGCCAACACTGTTCATATAGACCGTTCTTATCCCATCGACTTCCCGCTCTTCCGTCTTGGAACCCATCTTCGTGCTTCGGGTTAGGAGGTTGGTGGTCCAGATCGTGACTTCGTGTCCGCGGTCCGCGAGGCGGCGAGCGGAATCCTGCGCCACGGGTATCGGCCCCCCGAAGTCGAGGGCGGGATAGTAGGCGGGCAACACGAATAGAACCTTCACCCTAAAACCTCTTCTCTAGTCATAGCAGCGAGCGCGTACAAGATTACACTCACGCCCGCGACGAGTTGGAACAGAACTCCCGCAGTCACCCCGACCGCGATTCCAAGTAGCCCTAGCGATGGCGCGAAGACCAGACACGTCACCGTCGTTACGAGAATAACGCAACCGAACAGCGGGATTTGAGTCCGGATGCGACGCGCCGCTATCATGGCGAATCCGACAAAGGACGCCACGTAACTGATGCCGGCCGCGCCCATCAGTAGAAGGAACACGCCGGAATACTCAGCGTACTCCGGCGTGTAGAAAAGCTTCAGGATATCCTTTCCAGCTAGCGCCGCCACAATGATCCCCGCGACACCGAAAGCGGCACCCAGTCCGAGGAGCTTCACCAGCAGAGCACGGAACGCTGGAGCGTCGCCTTCAGCGTAGTGACGCGCCAGCCGGGGACTGGCGGACTGACCCAGAGCTCCCACCACGGTTGCTCCCGCCGCCGCCGGATAAGCCAGGGCCGCGAAGATGCCAAGATCCCTGGTGGTGAGATAATTCTCGATTAGATAACGCGGGATGTTCGTATTCAGTGAGATCATCACGACCGAGAGTCCCAGCGGTAGGGTGGTGAGCACCAAGCTTTTCAGACGTGCCGCGTCCCATCCGGGCCGTGATCCACCGGAGTCGGATTGGGATCTCGAACCAATGACCCGCACGCCACTGCGAAGATCGTAGGAGAATAGAATTAGCGCCCACGTCCCGGCCATCGCCGCAACGCCCCACAGCACGCTGCCCGTAAAGTACATGGCGGCGCCGAGAGCCGCCAGCGACAAAAGCCCCCGCATCATCATGGACTTGGAGATGCGATCCATCCTCTCGCGTTGCTGCAGTAGGCCGTAGTAAATATCACTTATGGCCTCGAAGCACTTCGCCAAGCCAACCAGAACTATCACGAGGGCAACCTCTCCCCCGTAGCCGGATACGAGAACCACGACGAGCACCGTTGCGAAAGCCAGCACCGTGGTGAGGATGCGGAGTCCTAAATAATCGCTGAAATCGTAGCGGCGTTCGGCGTCCGTAGCCTGGAAGGCTCTAAGACCCAGGTTCGCAAACAGCACTATGGGAGCGGTGACAGCCAGTCCCAGGGCGAATTCCCCGACCATCCGTGGGCTACCGAGCTTGGCGAGCACGACCAGAATTCCCCACTGGCAAGCTACATAGACTATGTAACCGACGAATATCCAGGAAAAGTTCTTTCGCAGGGAGAGCGAGTTAGTGAGAGTCTCGGCCATCGGTCGACTCCCCACCGGGGACTTCTGGGAACTACCGGACTTAAACACCCGCGTATCATAGCAAAGTACAAGCTTGTTACATGCATTTCTGGTAGCGATGCTCGCGAAGCGCTGGTGAGACTTCCCGCAAGAAGAGGTGCCGTGATTCTCGACTTGGCGATCCGCTAAACCGTCCCGAAGCGCAGGTGGGTCACTACTTTTCACTGCCGAGTATGTCGCGGTAGAGTTCCAGGTACCGCTCCACGGCAGCGTCCCAAGTGTACCGGCTTCGCACGACACCTCGAAGCTTGTCTCCCATTGCTTTGAGTCTATCGGAGTCCGAGAGCATGTGTTCCAAACCATCCCGAAGTCCTTCGACGGAGGCCGACACGACCCGTCCGCCGCCAATCCGCTCTACCTCATCGAATCCGCACCGATCCGTTAGAAGTACTGGTGTCCCTGCGGCACCGGCTTCGAGCGCCACGATAGACATTGCTTCTTGCCGGGAAGGTATAGCCAGGAGGTCCGCAGCGTTGTACGCCTCGGACTTCATCCTCCCGCCCACGTATCCTACGAAGTGGACCCGCTCCTCGACACCTAACTGCACAGCCGTATTCTTCAGGCCCGTCAGCATCCCACTGTCCGGGCCAGCGAATACCAGGCGATGGTCTGGAAACGCTTTCCTCCCTTCCGAGAAAGCCCGGAGCAAGAGGTCCGGCCCCTTAATATGGTTCAGCCGCCCGACGAAGAGTATAAAAGGATCCCTCCCCAGACCGTGCTCGGCCCGGAAACTCTCGCCGTCGCCTTTCGGGAAGTCTTCGGCGTTGATGCCGTTCGGGATCAGGGAGATACGATGCTTTGAAACTCCATAATCCTCGAACTGTGGAAGCTCCGTCGCGGCGATAGCAACGTGACCATCCGCTTTTCTAACCAGCCTCCGGCCCACGACGAGATTGTAGACGAGCTTCAGCAACTTGGAGCGCCCATAGATCGGGAGCGCACCCGCCGGGCAGACTACGTAGGGTTTGCTAGAACATCTCGCTATAATGTAAATTAGGGCATTCATAAGCGTCCAGTGCCCCATAAGGTGAACGATGTCCACATCGGCGACAGCATCCCGCAGTCGTCGCAACGATATCATCGGAACGTAGTATCGCTTGAGCAACACAGGTAGAGAGAAGACCCTGGTCCCGTCGAGAGCTTGCAGTCTCTCCGAGGTGATACCCATGTCGAGTATCAGGATGTCGCATTCTACACCCGCCCTTACCAGAGAGCGGCTCATTTGGAATGTGCGCTCGGCGGTCCCGCCACCGGAGACAAGGTCTATCGTGGTGTTGACGTTGAGAACCCGCATAGAGAAAGCAGTTTAGCACCGAAGTTTGCCTTGTTTGCGCCGCTTCGAGTGACTGAAACAAGTACGCGCTTCAGACGTTCTTGTATCTGAGGTGGTTAAAAAGACCATGGGCTACGAACTTATAGGTGCGCAGACCAAGAATATTTTTGGGATATAAAGAAAGTCCCTTACGCAACCTGGACAAACCCTTTCTGTACCGTCCACTGCGTAGGTGGGATCTGGCGGAGACAATGTAAGCGTTGCTCAACGCCTCGTTTTTGGAAGCCAGCACCCTCGAAGGTACCTGTGTTGACTCGTAGTAGTTGGAGACAACCCGAACGTACTCGTCCGACCTCTGTTCGTCCACTGCCGCGAACGACTGGGAACCTCCATGAACCCGGAATCCGGCCAGCGGCTTTGGTATCCGCAAAAACTCGCCTTGAAGCCCGAGTCGAAGCCAGTAATCGTAATCCGGGACTTGCTTCAGATTTTTGTCCCATGAACCCGTCGCTTCGAAAGCATCGCGCCGAAAGAACGCGCCGGGGCCAGGGGGACACACGAACTTGACAATCATCTCCGAGTAGTCGAAGTCGGGGGTGTTTGCCCGACGGAGGACAGAGGAACTTGAGTCGATCAAATCATAGTCACAGTAAGTCAGCACAACACTCGGGTTCGCTTGTAGACTCTTGATGGAAACAGCTACAGCTTCGGGATAGAGAACGTCATCCGCGCTTAGGTAGGCCAAAATTTCTCCGTGCGACATCCGCCATCCCTTATTCAAGGTCTCCGCCTGCCCCATATTTTCTTGCGTCTCCCAGTAAAATTGGTTCGCGTAACGCTTCAGTATCTCGTGGGTATCGTCCGTTGAGCCATCGTCGAGCACGATCAACTCTATATTGGGATACGTTTGGGAGAGAACGCTATTTACAGCCTCGTCCAGATAACGGGCGTAGTTGTATGCGGGTATCACGATGGAGGCTAGCGGCAGGTGGTCCTTCACTGGAAACCTTTCGGAAGCTCCTCGTACATTCTTGCGGCTATTTCCAATTCGCGCATGGATGAAATAATAGTCCGTATACCGTCATAATGCGCAGCACCTGGATATCAATAGTTGGAGAGACCGTTTGACGAAACCCGACTTCTTCATAGTAGGAGCTCCAAAATGCGGGACCACGGCTATGGATCTCTACCTGAAACAGCATCCGGATATTTTCATGCCGGAACACAAGGAGCCGCAGTTCTTCGGAAAAGACCTCCTCTCGCCTACCTTCGTCAGAAAACGAGACGATTACCTTGCTCTATTCGCCGAGGCCGAAGGCGAGAAACGGGTAGGAGAAACCTCAGTGTGGAGCCTATACTCCGAACGTGCGGCGAAGGAGATCAAAGAGTTCGAGGCCAACGCACGCATTGTAATCATACTGCGTAATCCTCTGGAGATGGTCAGATCTCTCCACAGCCAATACCTATACGTGGGCAATGAAGACATCGAAACCCTCGAAGAAGCCTTAAAAGCAGAAGGAGAACGCAAGAAAGGTCTGCGTATACCCAAGACAGCCACCTTTGTACAGGGCTTGTTCTACCGGGAGACTGCACGCTACTTCCGGCAAGTACAACGATATTTAGAGGTTTTTGGAGAAGACAACGTGCATGTAATTGTCTTCGACGATTTCAAAGCGGACACGGGATCGGTTTACGAGGACACCCTGCGTTTTCTGGACGTAGGTTCAAATTTCCGGCCTGACTTTCAGCTTGTGAACCCCAATAAGCGGGTCCGCAGCAAAATTCTAAGAGACTTTTCGAGGCATCCGCCTCAGAGAGCAAGGCGACTCGTCCGAGCATTCCTACCCGCTACCGTCCGGCATACTCTGGTGCGGATACTCACAAAGCACAATACTCGCTACGAACCAGCCCAACCTTTAGAATCGGAGACTCTGAAACAATTACGGACAGAGTTCAGAACCGAAGTAGAACAGTTGAGTGAGTTGCTCGGGCGAGACTTGGGTCACTGGGTCAACTCCTAGCCCATCAACCATTCAGGTGTTTCAGGGGCGTTTGGACAACTTCAGCATCCGCAGGAACGGTTTGCCTCCTGCGATGAATACACTCCGGTCACCCGATTTCAAAAAGAACGCCCACTCCCATAGAACAAGTACGAAGAGTAGGACAATGACCGAGCCAACCTTCCAGATAACGTTGTCCGCTAGTGCCGAGCCAAGCCCCAGGAACATGATCAAGAAACCACCAATAACCGCCGATCCAGTCCAGAAAAAGTGGTCTTCGGATTCTTTGGGAAGAGGCAGCAGCCTATGGGCGGCGGTCAGCAACAACGCTGCCGTAACCAACGCTCTCAGTGCCCAAGCCATTGCCACGCCGGTTATACCTAGCGGTCCAACTAGAATCCAGATGGCTATACCGTATAGCGGCAATTGCAGAAGCTGCAATTTTGCCGTCACGTCGGCCCGCCCCATGCCTTGCAAAGCGGTAACCGGGACCTGGGCCAGAACGTTTATCAGGACACCGATCGCCAGCCACTGGACGACCGGCGCACTTTCCACAGCGAAAGCCGGAGTTACCCACCAACTCATCAACTCGTAGGCCAGGGCCAAGAGCACCCCTACCAGGGGTGCGACGAGCACCAACAGGTACTTGAACGCCCGGAAATAGAGTCGTCGAAGTTCATCGCCCCGATCTACCGCCATAGCACTAAAAGCCGGGAAAAGGACTCCCAGCAAGCTGGCCGGAAAGATCATCAGCTTAGTGACGGCCTCGTAAGGAGTAGCGTAGATAGCTACGGCGCTCAGGGAGACGAAAGCACCGATCATAAACCTGTCTATGGCCGCTACGGATGGCCCCATAAAGCTGGATACGGTAAGCCATCCGCCCATGCCCGCGAGGGGTTTCATGCGGGCTAGGTTGAATTGGAATCCCTGCGAGAGCCCTGGCATAGTACGCAGGCAGAAGTAGAGGTGGGCCAACAACACGACTAGCCGACTGACTACCAGAAAAGCTATAACCGGAACAAGCCCCCGAACGAAGTACAACACGAGCAGCGGTCCCAGGTAGTTGAGCATACTGGAAGGTATCTTGATCAGGTTCGCCAGATCGAACCGCTGGAGAGCTTCGAGCACTCCGCGCAGTGCCGCAGTCGCCACCAGCAGAGGTACAGAAACGGCGAGCAAATAGAAGGATATTCTTGTCTCCGAGACCAAATCCGCAGGAACGTTAAGAAGACTTCCAGTGAGCCAAGGTGTGAGAACGGCGAGTATAATCCCGCCCAGCAACCCTAGCAAGGCGTGTACGAGTATGGAAGTCCAGACAAGTTCTGGCAGCCCTTCTTCCTCGCCACGAGCGCGATACTCGGCCACGAATTTGGTCGTCGCCCGACCCAAACCGAAGTCGAAGAGGCCAAAATACCCCATCACTACCCAGGCCAGAGCCAGAACACCGAAGCGCTCAGATCCTAGCACCTTTATCAGCAGCGGGATGGTGATGATCGCCACCAATACCGGCGCGAGTTGCCCGGCTAGGTTGATATAAGAGTTCCGCGCCAGCAGACTCCCGCCGGTCAAGGGAGAATTGGCTCGTCCGCCTCCGGCACTCAAGCGTTCACGCATCTATAGACCAGCCGCCGTACTTCTTCTTCGAGTGGCGCAGATGCTTCGAAGCCAGCGGCGTGGAGTTTGCGTGAATCAAAGATCATCTTCTCAGCTATAGGGCGACCGGTTATACGTCCGAGCATTCTTGCTATTGATAGTGGTGTTCTCGGTCCGGGCAGTGGACGCCTGCCAGCGAGCTTGCGTACGAGATCCTGCATCACGGCGTAGCTCCTGTTCGCCGGTCGATGGTCGTCGGAAACAATAAAGATTTCGTGCAAGAGGTCCTGGCGATGCTGAAGACCAAAGAGCGTCGCAGCCACCACTTTGTCTACGGCTACGTAATGGAGCGAACGCTCGTGGAGCACGCTGCGCTTGATCGCTCCGACAATCGGACGGTGTAGCGCGTCCTGGATCAGGGCAAGCATCCCCTCTCCTCCCACGCCAATTATCTCGGCGGGTCGGAGCACGAGCAGCTCGCAGTCGTCGCGAAGCCCCTCACGCCACACCATCTCGCAGGCAAGTTTGGTCTCAGGGTACTCGCCGATAGGCTCGCAGGCGCTCTCCTCATCAACTACTGGCGAACGGTTCTCACCATAGACCGATATGGAACTCATCAAAACCACGCGCCGCACGCTGCGATTGACGTTCACGGCCTCTAGCAAATGGTGATTGTAAGCGACGTTTCGCTTCCCGGCCTGCATAGAATAAGCAAGATGACATAGTACCTCTCCACCGGCCAGCTTCTCCGGCGGGGCGGGTTCTTGCATGTCTAGCCGTCGCCACTCCTCGTTCGGCAGTAATTCCGGTTTCTTGCGGCCTAGTAGAATGACTGGCTTTTGTAGCGCGGTTCGCAGGTGGCCGCCGACGAACCCTGTCCCTCCGGTAAGTAGGGTAGCGGTCATTGCTTACAAGCCCGATTGTTTGTAAGACTTCACGAAGCGACATTGTATAGTCTCGACTCGCAGCCGCCATGATTGGGGGTGGGGATCCCCCACTAGAATTCATCCCAAGCTGAAAAATCTAGGCTCAACGACTATAGTGAAAGCTTCTATGAGCGATACCCGCTTTTCCGCAATAGAGCTTGTCGACAAATGTCCCCTTTGCCGGAGCCGCACGAGAGAGACCTTGTACTCGGATGTTAGTGATCCCCTGTATGGAGTACCTGGAGAGTGGTCCTACAAAAGGTGCCTGGACTGCACGCTTGTGTTTTTGGACCCAAGACCCACGGAAGGAGAGATCGGCAAAGCGTACGTAGTTTATCCTACGCACGCGAGCGAGAAGCTCCCGGATGACCCGCTGCGCCGCATACGCTCCTACGTCGCAGTCGGCTATCTAGCTAGAAAGTTCGGCTACGACAACGAGACAAACTTCCTACACAAGCTCGCCGGGAGCTTGATGTATCTACATCCGGGACAGCGCGAGTACACGAACGGGAGCATCATGTACCTCTCCGCCGCTCGGCGAGGCAAGGTACTTGATGTGGGTGCTGGCTCCGGTGAGCTACTAGCAAAACTACGCGGTCTAAAGTGGGAAGTGGAAGGGATAGACCCCGATCCGCAGGCAGCGGAGAGCGTACTTCGGAATCACGGGATTAAGATTGAGACGGGAACCCTGCCGGATGCCGGATATCCGTCGGACCATTTTGACGCGGTAACGATGAGCCACGTTATAGAACACGTTCATGATCCAGTCGCGCTACTAAAAGAGTGCCGAAGAGTAATGAAACCCGGCGGCTCGTTGATCATATCCACTCCCAACGCCCGTAGTCTCGGACACTACAGCTTTGGAAGGTACTGGCGTTCCGTCGAACCACCGCGACACCTCATACTATTTTCCCGCAAGACCCTCCTCGAAGCGTCCAGAAAGGCGGGCCTGTCGCCAGTCTCAACGATAACCACCGTTCGCGGCGCCGACGGGGTGTTTGTAGAGAGCCGACAGATCGAGCGAAATCGTGGAACAGAGCCTCACACGCCAGCACACGAGAGACTCGCAGGTCACCTCTACCAATACTTCACTGCCGCCCTTCTGCGATTCAAGCCGGACGTTGGCGAGGATCTGTTACTCGTTGCCATCAAGTAGCGCCGCGACAACAGCCAAGTGGTGCGCTTTACACAAATGCACTCAGGACAAGCGTCAGAGCCAGTCTATTTGGCTGCTCTGATCGCCGTTCTGGCGACCGCCGCAGCGACGGCCACGACGAAAGCTACCATTACAGCTAACACGATAATCGTCGCTGAAGACCGAGACTCGACTATGCCAGCCTCGTAGGTTAAGTCCACGGCGATCGTCTCGAACACGAGCTCGGCGGGGTCTTCTCGCGCCTGCTCCAGCCTATCTATCTCGACCTGTAGTCGTTTGATTTCGGAGCGCGCCTCGGCACTAGCGGTCTCCAGCCCTCCAAGCCGTGCCGTGGTCCTTGTCTCATCCGGCCCCGAGGAGTCGAGGAGATCATCTATCTCCCCCTCGAGAAAATCCTGTGTTTCGCTCTCCGTCCGTAATTCCATCCCCAGCACGGATACCCGGGACCCCAGCGCCGTTTTTAGCGGTCCTTCGTACACGTCCTGAAGACCTTTCTCCACGACCCGCGTCAACACGGGGCCGGTGCCTTCCAGAGCCTCTCTGTTCTCGGAACTTAGCGTAATATCTACCTGCTGCGTGCGAATGTTGTAGCTGGGTAGGACGCTCACTCCTTCGAGTTCCGCTTCTTGCAGGTATCCTACAGCCAAGTTAGGGGCTTCGGTCGTGTTCGCGATGGACGGCTGAAAGTTGTCTGAAAGCGCGAGCGGCAGAACCCGTACTGCCAAGCTCAGTTGGCGATTGTATTGCTGCGGAGACAGCAACGTCGAAACTGTGGCGATCACCGTGAGGATCACGGTTACTACGACCACGAACTTCCAATTGTCACGGACAAAAGCCCTTATGTTCATGGGTATTTTCGGATCCTTTTTCTTTGTCCGGCTACGATCAGCTACTGCCTCGGCGAATTCTAACAGCCTGGTTCGCTACCGCTAGCCAGCTCCGCCTAAGCGCCGCGAGAGACGGCAAATGCACTAGCAGCGGTACGAAAGAGACGCTGAAGGCCACTATGAACGCCGTAGCCGAAAGTAAATCTCCCCGCATCAAAAAAAACACGAGTCCTATCCAGAACGGGTAGATCGCTCTGACAAAAGAAGCACCGCCTTCTGTGTACGCACGCTGAAAACTCGCGTCCGCCGTGCCAAAGATCCAGCATAGAGCGACAGCGAAAACGACGATGCCCAACCACCCGAAGTTTATGAGTCCTTCGGCGAGAGGCGAGCTGGAGACGTTATTGAAATCCAACCCGCCCTCGGTGGCGACGGTGTATCCACTACCGACGGGCTTGTCAGGCCACAAGCTTCGGGGAACGAAGAAGAACACCACGCCCGCCAGTTGCCACCCGTAGGTGATCCCTGGTCCCTGTTCTATGTAGTGAGCCGTGTACCCAACCATCGAGTAAGCGTCGAAGTCCCCCGTCGCGAGGCTCGGTCCAAGAAAGTTAAAGCCGCCAAGATAAGTCGCTACGTCGCCAGGGCTGGTTATGTAACGTAGGGTGCTGAGAAGGGGAAACACCAGCAGCAGTCCCCCTATTAGCAGAAATACCAACGTCCACCCGGTACGCAAATACCGTCCGAACAGATCTAGAAAGATGCCTATAAAGATCGCACCTACTATGTATCGGGCTGTTCCGAGCGGGAAGTCCGCGATGAGCATCAATACCGTACTGGCTACCAGCACCATCAAGCGAGTGGCTAACGATACGCTTCGGCGTCGCAAAAGCACCAGGGCTCCGGCGACCGCAGCTATAGGTAAAGATCGAAACAGTCTCTCCGTTATCAGACCGAGGCTTGAGATACCGAGGCTGGCTTCGTAGTCATCCGCTCGTGTCAACAAGCTGCCGATTCCGAGGTGGACCAACAAATAAGCCGTGGCGAGAACGGCCAGTACAAGGGAGAGCCATATTCCTCCAGTGGAAATTCGCGGTCCAATGGGAGCTTTTATCTTGTCGAGGATTGGTATCTGCGCGAAACGGCAGGTTATCCAGCTAATGCACCAGAGTAGGATGGCCGTGTTCGCTAGCAGCAACGTGTTGGTTTCGAGCGAGGTAAGCCGTCCCCAGGGGAACACGCCTATCTTGTACTGCACTATGGGCGTAGCGAACAGAAACACGTACACAAAGATCCAGTGCGCCAGATGCAGCGAGAAAGCAGCCCTGGAAGCTTCGAAAGCCAGCATAGCGATGGCTAGAAACCCGATCGCTCCGAGCGAAATGAGGTAGACGGGATCCGGGCCGAACGATACCGGTTCCGGTACCGCGAGCCATAAGGGTGTCGCGCTGGGAGCTTGCTCAGCTGATACACTCGACCACAGTACGACGGGTATAAGCAACAAGATGAGTGGAAACAAGATGTAATATAGCGCGGAACGTGGCACAGCCTCGACAAAACGAGTGCCGATCACCCTGGAACTCCGGGTTCAGACAACCTTCGCCCCATTGGAACCATTCTGTAACTAGCACACTCGTTCGAGAAGCTCTTAATACTGGGCTCTTCTTTCAACGCTAACCTGACTCACACGGCGGTGTTCGAGACCGGAGATCATACCATCGCGAATATCACCAAGCCTGCGGCCAGAGCTTTGCGAGGGTAAATTCTTTGTTTCAAGACAAGGCCCGAACGTCGGCTAGCGTCCCCGTAGAATGCGCTCTCCCTGCGTGGTTTAATCGTCCAGTATCTTGCAAGCTACCCACACTGAGGCTGTGCATCCTGGTGTATCGCGGCAAACACTCCAAACTTGGTAGGTGGGATCCCGCCTACGGACTCCTCCTACTACTGGTCGTTGTCTGTTCCCTAATTCTCGGCCCTCTAAAAAGTTTCACCGCCGGAGGACCCCTAGCGGCTATTGCGGCATCCGTGCTATTAATGCTGCCCGGCCTTGTACTGGCAGGTCTACTATTTAGAAGACAGGACAGCGCGTCCCGTGATGTCCTAGCCAGAGTACCGTTGTCATTCGCTCTCAGCACAGGCGTCTTCGGAGTTCTGGCTCTTCCACCTCTGTTGTTGAAGTGGAACCTGGATACCTATTTGCTGATGTGCGGCGGCGTGCTCGCGCTCTCTCTGGCAGGTGCGGTCTTCTTGATGCTTCGTGGCCCAGAGCCATCTGAGGAACGTGGGGAGGCTGGTAGCAACGAGCGCTGGCTCTGGCTACCGCTGGCCGTCCTTACGGCGGTGCTGGGATTTGCTTCCGTAGGGATACACCAGGGTGCCAGGTCTGACTTCTGGGCCTATACGATGTATGCGCAGAGGTTTTTTGGCCTGGATCCCCTAAACAGCTTCTTCATTGGGAGTTTCTCTCGAAGCTCCGTGATGGGCTGGTCCCTGGAGCAAGCGGCGTTCTCCTGGGCCTCAGGCGTCACGCCGGTAGTGCTGCTAACAACGTATCTGGCCCCAGTGTTGGTTGTGATGAGCATCTTGGCTATGTACGGACTGGCCCTAACCATTTTCCAAAACAGGGGCGCGGCCCTCATTGCGGGATGTATCGTGGCACTGTTCTTTTTGTTCCATCTAGATTCATCGCTCCAAAGCCTCGGCACCCAGTTCGTCGGGCGCATTACGGAGGATAAGTTCGTCGTCAGGTTCATATTCTTGCCGGTCGCACTGAGCCTCGCGGCCCTCTTCCTGAGAGAGCGAAAACTGCGCCATCTCTTTCTCTTTACTTTTATCTGTTGGTCGGTGGTTTCAATACATCCGATAGGACTGGTGCTGATCGGAATCTCCGTAACCGGCTTCGGGTTGGCGCACGCGACGGTCAACTGGCGCAGCCCTGCAGCCTGGAAGTCCTTGCTGGCTCTAGGAGCAGGTATGTCGAGTATTGTCCTGCCACCGCTGTTATATCTCCTGGCGACGGATTCGAACCCACTCTCCATATTGGATAAGACATCGTCCATATCGGAAAAGCTATTGTTGTCCTCGCAGAGAAACGAACGTCTCTTTCTGCTCGGCGACGGTTCATACATAATGCATCCTTCGCTCGTGCTGGATCCACCCATTTTGGTGGCCTATCTTCTGGGAATACCGTTTCTGGCTTGGAAGGCTAAACGAAGCCTAGCGGCGCAACTGCTACTCGGGACGCTACTTTTCACAACAGCGTTAGTGTACATTCCTCCGCTAGCGACACTGGCCGGGGATATAGTAGGTCCCTGGACGATCTGGCGTCTGGCTTGGCCCATACCCCTCGCGGCAATACTAACTCTAGGTTGGATGTGTTGGGATCTGCTGAGTCTTTTGAGGTCTCGCCTCGCCGAACGAGCGCCGGACAGCAAAATGGTCGCTGCCCTTCCCGTATTGTTCGTCTGCGCCCTGATAGCCGTCTTCGCGCCCTCGGTGTCGGCCAATGTAAGATCAGCCGATGAAAGAGGGGAGATAGCCCAAGATAAGAGCTACTGCCTAGATCCCATATTCCCCTGGATGAATGAGAATGTCACCAACCCGACCGTAATACTCGCACCGGACGCGGAGACCAGTTGCTTCGCAGGACACATGGCGGAGGCAAGTTACGTAAGCTACAGAGGTGCGGTCCTGGCCGATGGAGCGCCTTCAGAGATCAATAAACCGGCGAGAGACGTAGAGAATTTCTTCGGCGCGGAGACCTTCGACGGTGAAATGCTCGCCACCCTGGAGCGTTACGCAGTGGATTACGTGCTGATACCAGCCGGTTCTCCACTAAATCGCCAACTAGAACAGCTCCCGTTCTTTGCGTCACTCGACACTCCCGGCCACAGGTACCGGCTGTACGAGGTCAGGAAAGACAAGCTACTCGAAACTCCTCTACTCGTAGCCAACGGATACCTCAATGACGGCGAGGGAGCGCGAGCCATCGAAGCCTACGCATCGGTTCCAGCGGCCACTGAGAACGAAGAGTATCTGGTGTATGCGGGTCTCGGAGAGGCGTATTTGCAACTGGATCGACCTGAGGAGGCTGTGGCGAACCTGGAGCAAGCCGTTCGCCTGAGTCCGAAGGATCCCGCATCGCTCGCCCGACTCGCTAAGGCGTATACCGAAGTGGGAGATACCGCAGAAGCTCGGGGTGCTATGGAGAAAGCCGTGTCACTGGCTCCGTGGGACGTAAGTCTGCGCTTCAAGTTAGCGGAGTTGCTCCAAAAGACGCAGGAAGAAAAAGCGTTGGAGCAATACGAGACAGTGGTGGAGAGATATCCCGACGTTCCAGAGTATCGTATACGGTACGGTGAATCCCTCAACTTAGCGGGTGAGCCCGCAGCCGCCGACGAGCAGTTTGAGCAGGCGATCCGCCAGGACCCGCGCTCGTCTGATATCTACGGCAGCATCGCCGGATCCTACGCGGTCGCGAATCGCCCTAGGCAGGCGGCCGCGAACTTCGAGGAGGCGCTGGATCTCGCCCCTGACAAACCCACATACTCGCTCCGTTTGGGCCAGGTCTACCTGAAGCTATGGAAATCTGAAAAAGACGAAGACTACCTGCAATCCTCCGAAGAAGCGTTACTTGCGGTCTCGGATTCCCAGGACTCTACAGAGAAGCAGCGGGCGCGGTCCAAGCTGGTGCTGGGCAAAGTCTACGAGCGATGGAACAAACCGGAGGAAGCTATCGAAGCCTACAAGCAAGCTCTGAAGGAAACCCCGAACTCGAAACCTGCGCGTCAGAGTGTCGAGAGGCTCGAAAGAAAGCGAGCTTCGTGAGTTACAGCTTAACTTGCGACAAGGGACCGCTCTGTATTCGTAGGGGGCTTCCGCTCGTATCCGAAGCCTGGAGCCAATCCCCCCACAAGGTAGATTCCCACAGTGGATACGCTAGATTCTTTCCCGGCGGGGGGTCGTCGATAAGTCTCTCCGCGCAGTAGAGCCAGAAGTCCGCATAACCACCGAAACGCCGACTCATCTTCTCGATCTGACCTCGGTAGGCTCCGGAGAGTTGCGCGGCGAACCTGACCGGCATGGTACTCTGCTGGCCGGAGTTCACTTTGAGCCGGAGAAAGCGCTCGTCGAATGAAACCGGGACTTCCAAAAACTCGCAGAGCCTCCTCATTAGTTCCTCGGGGAAGAGATGAACATCCTCCAGGAATCCCACGAAGATGTGGTCCTCCGGGTAGAACGCGCTCCACTTGCGAAGCGTCCGCAGATAGCTTGTCATTCGGCGTTTGCGTCTACCGTCCAGGCGCGTTTCGAACTCTTCGCGCGAAATGCTTGCGGGATCCTCGACCCGACTCCTCAGACCCATGTTTATGACCGACCAGGGCCTCTCTATTGGGTTGCGCATCATGAAGATGATACGGGCTTCGGGCATGAGACCGTGTACGTGAGCGATGCTCGACTTGCTAAGGATCGCGTAGTCGGGTGTTGTCTCGCCTGTGATCTTGCCTCGCCCCGGTTCGAAGAGCGAAGCGTACCAGTCATCGTTGGGATGCCCGAAGAAGTACTTGTAGAGCCAGGAGATGTCTTCGGGGGACATCTCCTTTGGGAAGCTTTTAAGCCTAATGCTGAGTTGCCGTCGCCAGCGTTTGTTCGCGGGGCTCGCGCCTCGTAGATGGCTGAGGAGACCTCTGTCCGCTTTGATCTTCTCGTCGAAGTAGTGGATTTCTTTCTCTTTAGGCATCCAGATGTCTGGATGAGCGCGTAGGTTTTGATAAAGCCACGTAGTACCAGCCTTCTGAGCTCCTATGCCTATGAAATCCGGGTACATTCAATCCTCTTCCCGTGCCGCACGACCCGACTACGATAACAAGATATAAGTCGAAGAAGATAAAAGACCAATGCGTTGCTCAACTCCCGCTTCGCAGGTAACTAAGTGGACCGCTTTGTATAGTGTTCGGTGCTTCTTCCCGGCGGACCCAGTCATCCCAGAAGATCGTCTCGGTAAAAGGGTAGTCGAGGTCAGCGTAGTTTGGCGCCGGGTCTTGGATCAGCCGCTCCGCACAGTACGCCCAGAACGACGCGTAACCTCCGAATCGTTCGTCGAGGCTCTGTATTTCGCTTCTGTAATTCCGCGCCAAGCGAGCGGCTACCTCTGTTGGAATCCGGCCCACGGACCTCGAATGCACCTTTTTCTCCAGGCCCTGTGGCACAAAAGAGGCATCCACACCCAAAAACTCGTACATCCGACTCAGAAATTGTACCGGGAAGAGTTGCACATCCTCCAGGAACCCCACGAAGATGCGGTCCTTCGGGTACAAAGTGCTCCATTTCTCCAGCGTCCGCAAGTAGTTCGTGAGCCGCCGGGAGGTATTGCGCCTGGTTCTGCGCAGCAGCTTCGTCGGCTTCGCCGTCCCAGCGGAGCCTTTCTTAGACCTATCGAAGCTCATAACGGTCTGGGACCAGACGCGTTCTATTGGGTTGCGCATCATGAAGATGATCCGGGCTTCGGGCATTAGGCCGTGTATGTGAGCCACGGTTTCCTCGCCAAGTACGGAGTACGAGGGTGTGATCTCACCAACCAACCTCCCCCGGCCCGACTGGAAAAGCGAGGCGTACCAGTCGTCGTCGCGGGTGCCGCTCAAATATTTCAATCCCCAGAGCAGGTTCTCGGCGGATGGCTGGTCTACGGCGTATTTGCGAAGCCAGCCGGACATCTGCCCCCGCCAATGCCGATCCTCTGGTCGCCTACCGAGGACACCAAAGACGGGGTTGGGTTTCTCTTCGCCCATCCCGTCGAAGTAATGTATCTCCTTGCGCGGCGGCATCCAGATTTCGGGGTGGGCTCGAAGGTTGTGGTACAGCCACGTAGTACCAGCCTTCTGCGCGCCTATCCCCAAGAAGTCCGGATACATTCTAGCTGTCGCCATTCGAGAGGCTGGTGGCTCGTGGATCCATCCTGTCCAGACGCTGAACGAGTCGCTCCATAAAGTCCGAGAATTGTCGCCGTTCGCGGTCTAAGGTATGACGGCCCACGGTTTCGTATCCCGCTCTCCGGAATCGCTCTATCTCGCTCACCGTTATGGCTCGGAGATCCGTCAGGGCTTTTGCGTAGCTATCGGCGTTGTCGAAATCCGCCTCGACACAGTTATCGCCGAAACTGCAGTAGGCAAGATTTCCACCGGCGTCCGAAGTGACAACGATAGCTCCGGCGGCCATCGCTTCGAGTCCCGGCAGGTAGAAACCCTCTTCGGCCATGGGAGTCGCGAGGAAGACATCGGCCCAGTGATAGAGTTCCCGAAGCTCGGACCAACCTACGGGCTCACGGACGGCTCGAAACTCGAACTCTTCAGACCCGGACAACTTCGCCACGACCCGGTCTCCGACATCGGATTTCCAGGTCGTGTAGCCGACTTTTGTGGGAGATCCGAGGGAGCCGGTTCTGTTTTTGGAGAAAAATTCGGCGTTGTGGCCGAGATCTATGACCTCGGTCATGGAGGACGGGTTCAGATAGGGTTGGCAAGCCTGCAGGACCACGTCGTTGGTCAGGATACGGGCCATCGGGCGCGAAAGCGAGCGAACGGCGTGGCCGCGCTCGAAAGTTGGGTTGGCCCAGCGCACGTTCTGTACGATCTGGATGACCTGCTCGTGGCGCGACCAGCGGCTGATTCTGGGCTCCAGCAGCGGATAGTGCGTCGGCCAGGAGAGGAACGCAAGGTCGTAGGGACCGACGGACACTTGCTCCAGCCGAATAAACCGAACTCCATTCTCGGGCGAGATGCCGGAGAAGCGTTCGTTCTCGAACAGGAGCAAACCCGGCTTGTATCTCTCGGGACAGGCGATGACAGGCTCGTAACCCAGCGAGATCGCATGGTTCACGTAATCGAAGAGCTTCACGACTCCACCTGCCGGAAAAAACGTCGGCGTCATGAAGTAGATCCGCTTCCAGCGGCCCGGCGGACTCACCAAGACTCCAGTATTCTCACCAGAGGCTCTACCGCTACCTTCGGGTCCAGCACGGCGGCGGCGAGGGTTCGGGCGTTCCGTTGTTTCTCCCGTAGCAAGTCTGGCTGCTCCAGAATGCTCTCGACTATCTGTTCGATAGCCTCCGTATCCCGAGGATCCACAAGCCAACCGGCATCGTAGTCGGAGATCATCTTGGAAACTTCGGTGAACGGCGGGTGTATCACCGGAACTCCGCAGGAGAGCGAGATCACGGAACGGGTGACCATCGCGTATTCCCTTTCGAGGTTGTGCTCGAAAAGATCCACGGATACATCTACATTAGAGAGAAATTTTTGGAAGTCTGAGAAGGTCATTGATGCGTGGGTCGTGACGGAGGGATGTTTCGCGAGCCGCACGAGGCCGCTCTCGGACTCGTGCGAGCGTCCCGCTCCGCCGCCCCAGTGCCAGGGTGTCAGCAAGTCCAGACTCATGCGTGGGTCATCCAGTCGCCGTGTCACCGCGCTCATCCAGCCACCAGGCAAACTCCACGACTGAAGGTATCCGGCGACGGCGAACCTAGCCCGTCCGTCGTCTCTTGGTTCTCTCTCGGAGATCGAGATCGGGACGCACATGTTCACTACTTCGAGGGGTATTTGCCGGATATCCCGGTCGGCTTGAAGGATCCAAGCTAGGAAGTAAGGCACTTTTTTGCTCCCGTTCACCACGAAAGCATCGGCGAGCTCTATCGTCTGGATCTTCCGTCTCCGCAAATCTTTCAACTCTTTCTTGGGGTAGACCGCTCCGTGCTGGTAGAGAGTTTCGAGCATCTTGGGCGCGAAGAAATCCACGACGTACCGGATGCCTTCTATGGGTCGGAGGTGATCCACGTGGTTGCTGTTCGTGATAACGGCCACGGCGGGAGCGTTGGCCTCTAGATATCTAGACAACCGCCGCTCGTCCACGAATTCCGTGCCGGGAGCTGTGGGAGACGGCGCGGATCTCCCCAACCTCCTCCATCGGCGATCCACGGAGCCGCGAGGCACCAGGGTCTTTACTCGCAGACCGTTGCTCCGAAGGCCCTCCGCCAGACCAAAGGCCCGGAGGCCCGGCGCGGCGACCGGCAGGGTGAGATTGGGGACCACGTCGTTGGATATTACGAAAACGGGTGGCCGCAATGCTACCAACTCTTTGGGGTTCCGAGTCGGGACAACTCCAGAAGACCGGCTCGGCTAATGTCGTCGCCGGGGTAGCGGAGCGACTGCGCGTGCTCCAGGGTAACTCGTCCAGCGGAAGCCTGCATCACGAGACCAGCGAATTTCTTTATAGACATAGGGTAGATGGTGGAGCCTGGTTGCATGCGCTCCGCGACAAAATCCTCTAGAAGCAGCAGCCGTCCGCCCGGACGAGTCACTCTCCACATCTCGGAGAGCAAGGTTCTTTTGGATGGCGTGGGATTATGGTGCAGGGTGTCCACGGTGAAGGCTAGATCGAAGCTCTCGTCATGGTATGGGAGCAAGAGGTCCGTTCCAAGGTGCTCGAATCGCGCCTCCGGATAGTCTCTGAGTGCGGCGCCAAGCATATCCTCACTAACATCCACCCCGTGGTATCGGGTGGCGGATAAATTCGATACTGAAGCCCAACGCCCCACGCCCGCCCCTACTTCCAATACATCGAACGGCGCATCGGCGTCGCGGCTACCCTTCGCCGCAACGAACCGGGGTTCGAGTGCCGCGGACTGTACCCGATGCATGGCCTTGGTCAGCGACAGGTCCGGGCGCGAGCCACAGATAGCCTGCAGAGGAGCCTGCTGAGCCAATGCCCGTCCACGTTTGGTCCAATACGAGAGCGGCTCGTAGACGTCGCCGGTGACGTCTGCTCCGCCAGCATCGCCTTCCTCGATAGAGATTTCGTCGGCAACCGTCTCTGGCGCGGCATCCAGGCGGATTCTCTGGCTCGGCCTCCAGCGATACTTTTGGCCGAGTTCGTTCCACAGAGCGTCGTCGCCGGTCACGATGCGGTCGAAAAAACCGAGGTTGCTCAAGAGCGGCCCGCCGAGCACTTCGTCAAGCGTGTACGGTTCGGAGCCGATCGGGATTGCCAAGGTCACCGGCACGTCCCGCTGCTCGTCGGTCATGGACTCGAACGGGAAGGACATGGGGTCCAGGATGATCAGGTCCGTAGCTCGCCGCAAGGCGAGGTTTAGTTGCGCCGGTAGGACTTCCCAGTCGCTAAGCAACTGGCAATCCGGCGGCAGTCCGGCCTTTGCCACTCGTTCCGAGAATCGGCCAGCGTACACGACTGGGTTGGCACCGGCGACAATGTTTTTGGAGTCTGGCATCGTCTTACCTTAGATGTAACGTTGTTCCAGGACGCGAAACTCCTTTTTGCGCCGCAGTAGGTCACCCAGCGGGCGCCGCCCCATCAGCTTTAGGAGGGAGATGAGGTCCCGCTCCGCCCTTTCGAGGTACTCCGGGCTTTTCTCCTGGTCCGACGACCGAAGATAGCGTTCTTCGAGAGCGCGGAAGCGCGGGATAGACCGTAGAGGCATCCCGAGCGGACTCCCGGACATACGGCGCACCAGGAGCACCAAGTCGCTCTCAGTCTCTTCCAGCCGCGAGAGCCGGGCGGGGGAGAGCACGGCGCCCGGTCTCCCGGCCTCACCCATGCCCAGACGGCTGCGAAGGAAGCGGACCTCGAAGGTTAGCAACTCGTTCTCCATCCTGAGCATATCCAGGTCCGTCGGCGTGTAGAAGTCATTCTCCGGCAACCACGGCCTCCTCCAAAAACATCGACTCGGTCTCTTTGCTCAACTCTTCCAGCGAACTCCAGGCGGACTCGACCTCTGGGATCAGGCGTAGATCCGAGACCGGCTGGCGTCTAACTCGCCGACCGCTCAGGGCCGGATCAAAGACCTCCGATATCGGAAGGTCTCGTAGTCGTAATCTCCATCGTTGGTTGATAGCCCGCACTATAGGGAGACCGTCCCGTATCCTATCCAGCGAGACGGTTAGCGTGTCTTCTGGATACTCACGAGCGAACATGATCAATGCCTCGTTGTGAGCGAGCCACATACGCAGCGCGAGATCCGGCTCCTCCCAAAAACGCTGGTGTATGGGACGGTTCTCCTTGTTGGTGAAGAGGTTGTACGAGTGTCGCCGACTCAGCGAATGCGTCGACTCCGAGAAGTGCCGGTAGACGATCAAGGTCTTCGAGTCCGGAAGCAAGTACTTCCAGAGCATCATGAACATACAGGATCTTGGATCCTTGAAACCCCACAACCCGTGCTCGGAGTTGCGACAGTCCACGACTTCCCGCATCCGCCCCCAATGCTCCCTGTTGACCACGGGCAGAAATG
>JAABUN010003107.1_pt1 | contig 26865 bp, 27 predicted proteins | sample 5559311 | NCBI WGS metagenome assembly JAABUN01 (sample SAMN10711877, study PRJNA513370) | rock metagenome | isolation source: Antarctica rocks | place: Antarctica: Victoria Land, Siegfried Peak sud
TTCGGTCAGGACAATGCGATAGGGATAGGCCATGGCGGGGTCTCCTGCGGCGGACATGCGGGTCACTGCTCACGACGCCCGCACCTTCCCTGCCACCGGCAGATCACGCCTGACGCACTACTAGGGCTGCTTTGAGAGGAAGTGGTGGCTATAGGGAGTTACGAAATCGTCTGATACTGCATCTTCGTCAATCTAACAACGAGATGATTTCGAGCGCCGCGGAATCGTTGAGGGTTTAGAATGGCCTCAGCGCCTCCTCAAGGCCTGTCTCCACCTAAGGCAGCAATAGTTCATGGGGCAGATCGAAAGCTGGTAGAGGCTGCTCTCGCCAGACTTTCAGTGACGGGGTCTGGAGACTGGCTCATACCCGGCAATCCTTATGCAATCGATGCAGGCAAGCGGCTACATTCCGATTCCAATGCGGTTCCACCTTTGCAATCCAATGACTTCTTGGACTACATGGCTGCTAGCGCTTTTGTACATTGTGGAGATGGGTGGTCTTATCTGGGACGAAGCGTAGATGCTCTGCTGAGAGGTGATATACATGCAGCAGTGCATCTCATTTACTATGCCGAACTCCGTGCGGCTATTTCATTGCTTGCATCCGAAGGGATCTACATTGGTAATGGTGTGAATCTAGTGGCCTCTCAAGCAGGAACTCTCGAGGACGTTACGAGAGACCGCACTCACGACGCAGCTTGGAAATATCTAGCTACATGGAAACAAGGTGTCAGGTGCAGCAGCTTGTTGGGACAAATCTTGCGCCCTGGGAATACATCCCTAGATGAATGGTCACAAAATATCCCTAACACCAGTATCATTCCAATGGTTTCTGATCTATTGGACAAGATGGCTTTTGATCTCCAAGCCTTCGTAGTCGACCGTACACGTAGAAACACAGCTAGTTACAATCCATCGCGGATTCGAGTTGATGATATAGATCTCCATGACAGGTATAAGACCGTGTCCCAACTGTGGTTAGCCCTTGAACCAGATACACGAGGAGGCTTTCCGAACATTGATCAATCGCTTCTGTGGAAGATACTGACCGGTGCCTTCTCATCCGTTACTAAACTACTTGACGAGCATGGTAATCTAACTGACGACACTGACTGGTCGGCTTGGGAGTCGTGGTTGAGTTCAGCCGTGCCAAACCAAAGCGTCGGCTCGCCTATCTATGAAGAGATGCTCCAGGCACCAACTTCTCTATCGTCTAATGCGCTTCTTGATGAAGTGTTCGCAAATGACGTGTTGTTCACTTCACCGGTCGCATACATCAGACCAATGATCGGTCGCACCATGGTTCTGCTTCGGATGGCGACTGGCTCTTGCATTTTGCTCTTGCAAGAGTCCGGAATTGGAGACAAAGAGATCGAACCGTGGGTCAATTCTTTGGGGGTGTCGCGTGGTTTATGGACGACTATGCAACGTCCTGACAATCCACTCGATCTCTGGCAGGACGCAGAGCTAGCAAGAGTCGAGATCGAGTCTGCTTTAGCAAATAAGTCTCATCATGATTTTAGCGTTCCCGGTGCTGCCGTATTTGTATTAGGCCAAACAGAGCGGATTATCGCGTGGAGTTTCTTACAATGACTTTTGGAGAGTTTATTGAGTCACCGTATTGCCGTCCGTAGGTTGTCACCCAACACATTCGGTGGAGCCTTTTACCGTTGTATGAAGCGGCAGTTGAGGCGTCTCGATCGCGCCACCGGCGTACCCGCGATGGGTCATGCCGCGGGGCTCGATCGTCTTGTCCGCCTCGTCACCCCAGACGGTCCAGCCCGGGGAAGGATGGCGCGCGAACAGCTCCAGCCAGGGGCCCGGCGAGCACGTCTCGATCAACGCATACTGCTCGTCCGGCTTCCGGGAGTGCTCACGCTTGCGCGACTCGATCATGTTGACCTGGGATCGAGCCGGCTGGAGCGTCCGCATGCTTCCGCGCACGCCGAAGAGAAGGATTTCGGTGACGTTCCGGAAGTAGAAGCCGACGCCACGCCCATCCGGACCGCCATCCCGCCGCCGCTTCGCCCACACGATATTGGAGATGTAGCGGAATCCCCATGTATTCATCACACATAAGCCCTCGGGCAAGAGAGCGTTGGGTACCCAGAGATACAGATGGGCATCCGGTGCCGCGATGCCGGCGACCGGCAGATCACAGATTGCATGCATATCCATGGTCGAATAGCGATCTCGGCGACGATACTCGGGTGCAATCTTGCCTGTGCGGTTCGCGAAGCGCCACGGGGGATCGGCTAGGATCGTCTTGAACCCACCATCGGTTTGCGGGAGAGGAGGGGGAGTCTGTGTTTCGCGGAGAGGAAGTGCGCGACTGGACATGCAAACTCCCATTTGAATCGTCATCCCTTTCCATTGGATAGATCTTATCAGGTCGCCTCACTGTAGGGAATAGGATCTAGCGTTTCATGTTCTAGATAGACGGTCACGATGGGGTTCGCGGGGCATCACCCAGCGAGACCTCGGTAAGGCGGACCCGGTGGTCGGGGCGGGAGTCGGGAACGATCCGTCATGCTCGAATTTGGGGAGAAGCGCCTCCACTTCTGCAAGCAGAACTGGGAGCGACTCCTGCACAGCGCCCCAAATGAGCGTATCGTCGATCTCATCGTCGTAGCCGTGAGCCAGACGATTCCGCGGGCCGATGATCCGGTGAAGGTCGGAGATCTGTTCCGCTGTTCCTGGATCAACTGTTCTCAGACGACCGAGCGCTTCGCCAATGATTTCAAGATTGCGCTCGACAGCCTGTCGCACCTGGCGGTTGTCGAGGGAGGTATCGAGCGTCTGACCTTCGGTATCTTCAGCGATGAACCGGCACGACCGTGCCACGTCGTCGAGCAACTTCGGGGATTTTGGATGCATCCTAGATCACCGTTCGCGTCTTCGCCGCCTCCCGCGCGAACCACCGGTTCCGCAATGCCGATGTCATGACCAGATCGAAATCCTGGCCGAGCTCGTCGGCCAGCGCATCCTCGAGCTCCCGAAAACCGCGACAGCCACGGCCCGAAGTCATAGTCCGGCGGGTAGGCGGCGATGAAGTCCACATCGCATCGGTCCGGGTCGAAGGCATCCGTAGCCGCCGAGCCGAAGAGACCAGCCGCGCCACACCGCAGGCCCTGCACAGATCGAGGATCGCTTCCCGGTGCCGGTCGATGACTGGGTTCATCCGTCCGCCTTTCCAGTCAGAGCCACTCGTGCGGTTGCCTCATCTCATCATACGAACCGTTGCGCGGTCCCGACAAGGGACGCAAGGGGCGCACGTGCAGTGACCGGGACGTTGGTCAGAGGAGCTGTTGCACGTCGTCCAGCGAGATCTCGGTGAAGCGGACGGGGTCGCCGGGGGCGAGCTGGCCGAGCCGGTCGAGGTCGGCGGCGATCACGGTCGCGATCCGGGGATAGCCCCCGACCGTCGCCCGCGCCGGCAGCGCCACGATCGGCTGACCCTGGCCGGTGATCTGGATCGACCCGGTGACCATCCCGCTCGAGATGATGTCCGCGCTTCCGATCAGCGAGAGCGTCGGGCCGTCGAGCCGAACGCCCACCCGGTTCGACTGGGGCGAGACCGTGAACGCGCTCGACAGGAACGCCATCCACGTCCCCGCATCGACGCGGTCCCGCTCCGGCCCCGCTACCACCCGCAACGGAGCGTGCAAGTCCGGCCCGGACCACACGAGCCGGGACCGGGGAAGCGGGCTGCGACGCGCCCGGCCGATCGGGAGCTCATCCCCGGCCGCCAGCGGACGCCCATCCAACCCACCCAACCCGGCCGCAAGATCGGTCGAGCGGCTGCCGATCACGAGCGGGACGTCGATTCCACCGGCGACGCAGAGCCAGGCGCGAAAGCCGCGCGGTGCGTGATCCCGGTCGAACACCAGCTCGTCGCCAGGATGAACGGCGCGCAGGCTCCCCGGAAGCAGGCGCATCTTGCCCAGGCGTGCACCGAGATCAGCGCCGGTCAGCGCGATCCGGGTGGGGATCAGGAACCGCAGGCGGGGACCAATTCGCGTGATTTCGAGACCGGCGGCGGTGTCGTCGTTGCCGAGCGCACGGTTTCCGGCGATCAGCGCCACGCGACCCGCCGCGCCGCCGGGCGAGACGCCGATCCGGCCCTCGCCCCATCGCCCGAGATCCTGGACCGTCGTCTGCAACCCCGGCTCCAGGACCGCGATACCCGGTCTCCGCACCGGTTCTCGACCCTTGGGTGCCCGCCGTTTCGCTTCGAGCGCGGTCAGCTCCGTGAATCGCGTCCGGTCGATCGGATCGAAACGGACGACATCGCCGGTCGCGAGCAGGCTCGCCGGCGACCGCGCGGGGTCGAAGAGATTCAGCGGCGTGCGCCCGATCAGGGACCAGCCACCGGGCGTCGGCAGGGAGTAGACTCCCGTCTGCCGCCCCCCGATCCCGACCGAGCCCGGCGGAATCCGGGGCCGGGGAGTCCGCCGGCGAGGGGTCGACAGCTCCGGCGGGAGACCGATCAGGAAGCCGAATCCCGGCGCGAATCCGAGCGCCCCTACGACATAACGCGATTCGACATGATGACGCACGACCTCGGCTGGAGTCAACCCGGTATGACGGGCGACATCGAGGAGATCGGGGCCGGACGCGCCGCCGTAGTGGACCGGGATGTGAACCTCCCGGGCGGGAGCGTCATCATCGCCCGGTCGATCGACAGGCTCCGCCCAGAGCCGGGCGATTCGTTCCTGGAGCGCCCCGACATCGGTTATTGGCGGATTGTAAAGAACGGTGAGTGAGGTGTAGGCCGGGACGAGATCGCGAACGCCCGAGACCTCATGTGCATCGAGCGCCGCTGTCAGGTCGCCGATCCGGCGGCTGAGCACTTCGTCGATCCGGTCGCCGAAGGTCGCCAGCAGCGCATGATCGGCCATCGCGTGGAACCGGGGCTCCTCCCAGCCAAACGCATGGGGCGATGTGTCCAGCGGGAATCCAGTTGTCATTCGTCGAGCGGGTACGCGGGGCGCACGTCGATTCCGGCCCTGGCGAAGCGAGCGCTGATCGCCCGCGCGATCGGAACCGCGGTGGGAGTGTCGGAGTGGATGCAGATCGTGTCCGCTTCAAGCGTCAGGGTGTCCCCCTCGATCGTCTCGATCACCCCATCCTCGACGAGGCGGATGACCCGTGCGGCGACCAGCTCGGCGTCCTCGATCACCGCACCTGGGATCGAGCGGGAGACCAGGGATCCATCGCCATGGTAGGCACGATCGGCGAACGCCTCGCGAACGACCGTCAGTCCGGCCGTGACACCGGCCTCTTCGAGCGCACTCCCCGGCATCGCGAAGAAACGGAGATCAGCGTCGAACTGGCGGACCGCCTGTGCGATGGCTTCCGCCATCGCCGGATCCTTTACGGCCATGTTGTAAAGCGCGCCGTGGGCCTTGACATGCCGGAGCGCCGCTCCTTCAGCCCGGGTGATCGCGGCCATCGCGCCGATCTGATAGAGCACGTCGGTGCGGATCTCTTCGGCGGAGGCGGCGATCAGCCGCCGGCCGAACCCGGCGAGATCACGGAAGCCAGGGTGAGCGCCGACCGCGACGTTGTATCTCCTCGCCCGATCGACCGTCTGGCTCATCATCCGGGGATCGCCGCCGTGAAAGCCGCAGGCGACATTGGCGCTGGAGATCAGCGGGAAGAGCTCCTCATCGGCACCGGCATTGACCGCGAAGGCACCGAACCCTTCGCCGAGATCGCTGTTGAGATCGATTGCGAAGCGCTTCGAGCGCGGCGCGGCGGTCATGAGTGCCGGGACCGGGCGGCCCGGAATCCGGCCCGTTCGGCGGCGTCGGGTGTCCGGAAGCAGATCGAGGGAATGGTTCGATCGTAGGCGAAGGCGCCGGGCAAATGATAGATGCCGGATCGCCCATTACCCTTGATCGGGAACCCGGCCGGGCAGAGCGCCGAGCCATCGCCGGCGACGGAGTCGGACAGTTCCGATCCGGTCGTCCGGTTCCCGGAGTCATTCATCAGCGGCGGCTCGTGCAGCTGCTCTTCCGGGATCGCGTGATGATCGAACGGTGCCGCCGAGGATTCGGCCGGCGGGTCGGTTTCGGCAAGTGGGATGTCGGTGAGCGGCGGGCCGGGGTCGCTGGCGGCATCCTCGCTGGTCATCGTCAGCTCGACCTGATCGGCGACTGGATCGGCTGGCGTCGTCATCGCTGGTGTTCGCGAAGAACTTGGACCCAGATCAGCGACAAGCGCGCGGATGTGCCGCCGGTACAGCCCGGCGGCGACGCGACGTCCAGTGCCGCTGAGGAGCGCTCCGGCAATCAACAGACCGGGAACGATCGCCCCGACGATCCGCGGCCATGCGGAGGAGGCTCCCGCGTCGCGCCGTGATTTCCAGACCATCGTGTAGCTCCTCTCGTCCCCCATCCGGCATCGCGAGTCGCTGTGCTTCGCATTCTGCCATGCTGATGCGCGCCGGCTACCGCGAGACCGCGATGGTAAACTGTATGACAAGAATACTCGTCTCCCCCGTTCCGCTCCCGTATCGCGATCCGCTCGTTCCGCGAGTTATGCGAACGAGAGCCTCCCGCTTCCACACTGGATATTCAGGAAAGCCCGATGCCCTCCTCCCTCGCTGCCCTCGCCGACGACGCCTCATCCACCACTCCATCGACCGCCGAGGCGACGACGCCACGCCCGGCCTCGCGGCGCGATCGCCCCACGACCCTCTACGATCTGACCCCGGCCCAGCTCGAGGAGCAGGTGACGGCGCTTGGTGAGCCAGCCTATCGCGCCGCCCAGGTGCTGAACTGGACCTACGATAAAAGGATAAACAGCTACGGGGAGATGGCGAACATCCCAGCCAGCTTGCGAGCGAAGCTGACCGATACCCTCCCGTTCGCGACGATGGTGCTCGAACGCGATGCGGTGACCGACAACGGTGACACCGCCAAGATGCTCTACCGGACGTTCGACGGCCAGTACGTCGAGACGGTGCTGATGCTGTACCGGGACCGGGCAACCGTCTGCGTCTCCTGCCAGGTCGGCTGCGCGGTGGGCTGTGCCTTCTGCGCGACGGGGATCGGCGGGCTGATGCGCAACCTGACCGCCGGCGAGATGGTTCAGCAGACGGTCGACGCCGCGCGCCGCGCCGGTGAGCTTGGGCGGCCGCTGACGAACCTGGTGATGATGGGGATGGGCGAGCCGCTCCAGAACTACGCCGACACGATGCGCTTCATCGGCATCATCCACGATCCGCGGGCGATGAACTTCGGGGCCCGCCGGATCACGATCTCGACCTCCGGGATCGTGCCCCGGATCGACGCCCTGGCCCTGGAGCCGTACCAGGTCAACCTCGCGGTCTCCCTGCATGCCCCGAACGATGAGCTCCGCTCGCGGCTGGTGCCGATCAACCGCCGCTATCCGGTGGCGGAGTTGATGGCGGCCTGCGATCGCTATATCGCGGCGACCGGAAGACGAATCTCGTTCGAGTACGCGCTGATGAACGGGATCAACAACAGCGACGAGATCGCCCGTGAGCTGGGCCGGTTGCTTCATGGCCGCCTCTGCCATGTCAACATCATCCCGTTCAACCCGGTCGAGATGCTGGACTTCGAGCGCCCCGACCCGGCCGGAATCGAGCGATTCGCGGAGATTCTGCGCTCGATCGGGATTCCAACCACGGTGCGCTACTCGCGCGGGGTGGAGATCGCCGCCGCCTGCGGCCAGTTGCGCGCCCAGCACGAGCGCGAGCAGACCGCTGTGCAGACCGCCGTGCAGACCGCTGTGCAGACCGCCGTACAGGCATCTCCAGTCATCCCCTTGGCCCACGTCTCCTGAGACACGCAACCCGAGCGGAACCGCGGGAGCGAGCGGCTATCGGCTCACGTCTCCTGAGACACGCAACCCGAGCGGAACCGCGGGAGCGAGCGGCTATCGGCTTATGACGGTGCTCGCCACTCGCTGACCTGACCGTCGCCTGATCCGCTAGAAGCAACCCGGACCCCGGCAGCCGCACCGGTATGGGTCTGGTTGCCCTCGCAAGCGGCACCGGGCCGGTGTCACCCAAGATCCTGTTGGCTTGGGTCTCCTGCATGACGCCTGAGGTCGAGCGATGACCAGAGACGGTGCCGGCGTGTCTCGGCAACGTCGCCCAGCGGGCCGTCACGCTCCTGGGGCCGATGCTGGGTGAACTTAGGATGATCGTGCCCCTCGACGCGCGTGTGGCGCGCCACCGGGAACTCGACAGGGGCATCGTCACGATCGTGGGCCGCTACGACCGCGTGCCGATTGGTGTCCTCATGTCGTTGCGATCCAGATCGGTGACTCCGCTCCGGTTGTCACCAGGTGAGACGGTATGGATTGTGACCGGCCTCGTTATCGTTAAAAGTTAATGAGTAAGAGATACCGTCATCGTCATAGGGGCTGTGGATAGTGGGGATAAGGGCGATATAGCCCAATGGAGCGCCTGAATGGTGGGCGCATAAGCTTGGGACGGATTGTCCCCATATCCACCGTCTGGCCCTGATCCACGAAACGCCATCTGTGACAAGGCACATCCTGATGTCCGGAATCGAACATCCGTTCACGGAGAATCGGCCCGTCATCCCGGAAAAACGGGGTGTTGTCCACAATCCACATCACTTGTCCACAACGTCAGTGATGTTATCCACAATCGGAACGGAACATGTGACCACCAGGCACTGTACGGACACCGACACTGCGAAAGTGATCCAGTACCCCGGCGCGCGGATCGTCATGCGGCGCTCGCCGGCACATCCGTCGCCATCTGGACCACGAACCGCCAGTGAATCGCCAGTTCCGCCATCGCGGCTTGGAGCGTGAGTGAGCCAGTCGATGAATCTGGGGACACCTGGATCGCCAGATGTCTGTGCGTGCCATCAGGGGCGAGTGACAGTCGGAGGGGGCGGAGGTCGCTTGGCGAACCTAGGCCCGGCTGTTCGACACAGCTGTCGGGATGACGGGAAGGGGAGGCTCGGGATGGCGCCGCTGGCGTCACAAATTGGTGTCAAGAGAAGGCTTTATGATCTGCGCGTATCCCGGCGGATCTCCATCACGGTCTTCAACAGGTACGTGATCAGGATCGAATCGCCCGCGCGGAGGTCGGGATCGATGGCCTCAGCCGGAAGCTGGCATTGATGGATCGTCTCCGGATCGTCCCGGCGGCTGAAGAATAACCGGGCATAGGGTCCGCCATGAATCGTGTAATCCTGGCGGCCTTCCAGGGTTCCGGCGATCTCCATCGGCTCAGCCTTCCGATCCGCTCTCGCCGCGTGCGGCGCGCTCGTCTTCCTCGTCAGCGAGCAGGCGGTCGTCCCGGCTCCTGGCGTACAGATAGAGCCCGATCGTCAGCAGCAGGAGTGGTCCCAGCCCGAAGCAGAAGAGCAGGAGCATCGTTCCCTGGTCGTAGGTGTCCGATCGGTAGACGATCGCCAGCAGCAGCACCCCAAGCACGACGATCAACGCCAGCGCGCCCAGCGACGCGATCGGTGTGACGCAGCCGCGGGCGTTGGTGTTGATGTCTGGATCGGTCGAGACGGGCCGAGCTTGACCCTGCGTCGCGAGCGCGTCGACCTCCTGCGTTCGGATGTATCCCAGCCTGCCGGAGACCAGGCGAACCCGGACGAAATCTTCCCCCGCATTCGCGTCCTCGACGGTTTCCAGCTCGGTCCCCGACGGCACGATTTCGATCAGGCGGGACGCCGAATCCGGCCGCTCGTAGACGCGGAGCCCTTCCGAGGCGTGGAAGGCATCGACGAGCGTGGTGCCGCAAGCCGCGCAATAGTAGGTCGTGGCGGGATTGAGCGCGCCGCACATCCCGCAAAAGATCAACGGTCCGCCGGAATCCCGGCCTTCGCCCCGATCCGGTCCGGCGGGGTCTGGCGATCCTGTCGTCTTCGGATCGTCGCCGGCGGGAAACGTATCGCCAGGTGAAGTCGTCACGGGTGGGAGGTTCTCTGGTACGTCAAGCGTGCATCCTCGTGAGGAGACGGCGTTGGATCGCCGTCGCGGCCTTCACGGTGTATAGCATAGCCAGAGGGCGGTGACGGGATCGACCGCGATATTTGGGGCGGTCGGTCATCAGGAAGCCCGAGGCGATCAATCGGTGACGGCGAGCTGCCCGGTCATGTGCGAGGGCCGGAGCCGGCAGACGACCTCGCCGGGAATCGCGTTGAGCTTGCCGATCTCGGCCGCCCGGTCGGCCCCCATGTAGCGGCCGCCGATGATCTCCGCCCAGCGCCGCAATTCGGTGGGGTTGTCGATGATCGTAACCGGCCCTTCGAGCGCGACATACGAGTAGGGAGGATGCGGATCGTCGATCGAGAGCGCGGCGAAACCGGTACGGGCCAGGTTCCTTCCCTTCACGGACGCTCCCCGGGTGGTGAAGACGATGTCCTCACCATCCCGGATCACCCAGATCGCGGAGACATGCGGCCGGCCATCCGGGCGCACGATCGCCAGATGAGCCGTGCGCGTGCCCTCGCCGATGAATGCGCGAATCTCGTCCGGCGACATCTTGTGACCCATCGCTGTGCTCCCCTCGAAATCTCGCGGTGCCCATCCAGGCCGTTGCCGATCGAGCGTGCATCCTATCATTGCGGCGTACCCGGGCATGGATCATCATCGGAAAGGGCCGACCGCAATGCGAGACGGGGACCGGCATGTTCGATAACGCTACCATCGCGGCGATCGCCACCCCGCCCGGCGAAGGTGGGATCGGCGTGGTCCGGATCAGCGGACCGGATGCCGCCGGAATCGCCGAGCGCGTCTTCCGGCGCGGGGGAGGACATTCACGCCCGCTCGTCCTCCGTTCCATCAAGAGCCACCAGTTGATCTACGGCGGGATCGTAGATCCCCGAAGTGATGACCTGATCGACGAAGTGTTGCTGGGCTGGATGGCGTCCCCGCACACATATACGCGAGAGGATACGGTGGAGTTCTCCTGTCACGGCGGACCGGTCCCGTTGCGGGAGACCCTGCGCGTCGTGATCGAGGCGGGCGCGCGGCACGCCGAGCCGGGCGAGTTCACGCTGCGGGCGTTCCTCAACGGACGGCTCGATCTGACCCAGGCCGAGGCGGTCCTCAACGTGATCGGCGCCCGAACCGCCGAAAGTTTGCGGGTGGCGGTCTCCGACCTCGCGGGCGACTTGACGCGGCGGCTCGCGCCAGCCAACGCGGCGCTCATCAGCTTGCTCGCCTATCTCGACGCCTCCGCCGATTTCCCGGACGACGAGATCGACACCGCCGACATCGACCTCGGGCTGGCCGCCGCCGAGACCGCACTTGCCGATGTCGTCGCCGGGTCGCAAGCGGGGATGCTCCTGCGTGAGGGCGCGAGCGTCGCGCTGGTCGGGCGCCCCAACGTCGGCAAGAGCAGCCTGCTCAACGCGATGCTGCGCGCCGACCGGGCGATCGTCACCCCGATCGCGGGGACCACGCGGGATGTGATCGCCGAGACGGTCGATCTCCGGGGCATCCCGGTGACGCTGCTCGATACGGCGGGGATCATCGAGTCGTCGGACCTCGTGGAGCGGATCGGCGTCGAGCGGAGTCGCCGCGCGCTCGCCACATCGGCCGCGCTGGTGCTGGTGCTGGATGGGTCCGTGCCGCCCAGTGGCGATGATCTGGCGGTGGCGCGGACCTTGGAGGAGCGCCCGCCCGAAAGCCGTACTCCGGTCGTCATCGTCATCAACAAGGCTGATTTGCCAGACCATTACGAACAAACCATTGTTCGGCGAATGCTGCCGGAGGCACCGGTGGTGGAGCTCTCGGCGACCGATGGCACGGGTCTCGAAGTGTTGGAGGAAGCGCTGCTGGCGGCGCTCCGCGGCGGGGCGACGAACGAGACACGCCCAGCGTTGATCTCGGCCCGGCAGGGGGCGGCGGTCGATCGGGCGCTGCGCCACCTCCGGGATGCGGCGGAGGCCCGTACCGCGGGAGTGCCGCAGGACTTGCTGGCGACCTCGGTCCGGGCCGCGTTACACGCGGTCGGCGAGGTGACCGGCGAGCAGGTCGATGAGGCGGTGCTGCGAGAGATCTTCAGCCGCTTCTGCATCGGAAAGTAGACTGCGCGCGGGTGTCTCAAATAGCAAACCGTTGGCTCAAGACTCGTTCGATTCTGGATTGACCATGGTGAAACGTGTCGCTGAAGTGATCGATTAGCAGAACACTGTCGCGTGTGACCGGGCTGATCCAGCCAGTCGCCTCGATGGTGTCCCGCCATTCCCCGAGCAGGTTGGGACGGTTCCATACGGGTTCGTGATGCATCACACGATTGCGGAGGATGCGCAGGTTGTTGTATCGCTGATGAATGAAGTGCCTGTTATTGGGGACGCGAGGGAGATGTGGAAAAACACCGCGAACGAGTTGGGCTCGGTGTTGAACCCAGAGCATTTGATGATAGGGCTGACTCAGCAATGTCGTCCAAAAGCCGAATGTCAGCTCCGCTTTGCCGAAATAGGGCTGTCTGCCCATAAAGTCAGGTGGCTACCCAAATAGCTGCGCTCGCGCATAGTTGAGAGCAGACGGCAGTCCGGCGACTACACTAGTGATCTGTGTGATTAATCTCTTGACAGCGGCGATTATTCGACTATACTGGCGTGGAAAGCGAACGATCACGTTTGTTGTTGGAATAATCACTTGGAGGCGGCATGTCTCAGCATCTCAATCTCCACTGCGACGCCCCATCTAGTTTGCTTAGTTTTCTCCGCGACCGGCTCTATGTGGTCCGGACCCTCGTCCCGCCCGGCTACGAGGCGTACTTCCGGAGGCGGGCGCAGTACCGCAGTGTGCAGACCTCAACGGCAATCGAGGGGAACAAGCTCGGCGAGACGCAGGCTATGTTCGTGCTTGTCGAGGATACGCAAGCGGCCAGTCCGGACGAGCTTGAGGTCAAGAACCTCGACGAGGCCTACGATCTCATCCGGCAGATTGCCAGCGACCCTAGCGTCCGGATTGACGAAGGGCTCGTACGGACCATGAACTCGGTCATGCTCCGGGGCCTGCCCGGCGCCGAGGCTCGCTCGCGGGGGAGGTACAGGAGGGGACCGAGCCTCATCATCAACTCGCAAACTCGGGATGTTCGCTATCGGCCGCCTCCGCCCGAATGGGTCCCGGGTCTGATGGAGAACTTCGTCAAGGACATCCAGGAGTGGATGCGCGAGGGAACATACCCCGGCCCCGTGATCGCCGCGCTGGCCCACTTCGGCCTGATATCAATCCACCCGTTCGAGGATGGGAACGGGCGAACCGCGCGACTACTTGCAGACATGATCCTCCTGCAGACTGGGTGGTCAAACGAAGGCATGGTGTCGGTCAGTGAGGCGATCTTCCAGCGACAGCAGGACTACTACGACACCTTGCATTCAACGCAAGGCGAGAACTTCCAGTCCGAAGTCAATGCGACGCCGTTCGTGAAGTTTCATACCGACGTCCTCTCCATGGCGGCAGCCAGTCTAGAGAGCGCGGTGATCAACTTCAACCGACGACGCCAAGAGTTTGTCGGAGGCACCAAGGGCATGCTGAACGCCCGTCAGGCTCTGGCCTTCATGTTCATGCTGGACGTGGCACCGCTGTCGACCTCGGCGTTCGCCGAGCTTACCGGCTCCTCGCAGTCGTCGGCGCTGTCCGATCTAACGCAGATGGTTCGGCTGGACCTCGTCCAGCGGGTCGGGCAAGGCCGCAACACCCGCTATCGCATCGGCGACGCCAGCCGGCGACAGGCGACTGAGTTCGCGACAGAAACGGAGGTATCGACGGGGGAAGAAGCGGTTCGCTCTACGTGACAGCAGATGGGGCGGCCCGCCGTCAAGCAGAAGCCGCCCCATCGCTCGTAACCAAGACTGGGTTGCCAAGTGGTCCAAGGCTGCGGGGTTTGCACCTCCGCCATCGCGGGTTCGAATCCCGCCCCAGTCTCCGGAATATTGAATTGGCGGTTCTGGTGTTTGCACCACCGGAGCCGCCGCAACACACGGAGACGTAACCTCCATGTCCGAAACCGATTTTACCATCGGCGTCAATGCCCGAGACGTACAGACGCACGGCTTCACCAGCACAGATAGTTGACAAGAACCTGCGGCGTTCCGATCCTATCCGCGTATTCCCCAGAGTATCCATTACGCGATTTCGGTCGCGTCGACGACTCTGGGGGTTTGCGTTACTCATTGCGCTACCGCGCCAGCAGCTCCTCGATCTCGGAGAGCGCCGGGATCCCGAACGCCCCGACCTGCCCCAGGCTTAGCCCGGCCACCGCGTTCGCGAAGCGCCCCGCCTTCTCGGCCGAGATCGTCCGGTCTGACGCCTTCAGGAAGAACGCGGCGGCGAAGACATCACCGGCCCCGGTCAGATCCCTGATCGGGACGTTGTAGCCCGGAAGCTCGAAGCGCTGGCCACCGGCGATGATCCGCGCCCCATCGGCTCCCTGCGTGACGACCCCGAGCCGCCGGTTGCCGACCTCGGTCACGACATCCCGCGCGTAGGCGATCTCCTCGATGCTGATGATCGCGCAGTCGATCCGGCTCAGCAGGTCACCCGGCAGCTTGAGGGGAATGTGCTTCACCTTGCCGCCCATTTCGCGCGGCCAGTCGCGCATCCAGCCTTGCGGCGTGATCCCCAGGAAACGCGCCGTCAGGCCGGACGTCGCGCGGGGATCGACTTCGTCGGCGATCGGGCCGAGGTGGATCACCTTCGCGTTCCGCCAGTGCGGCGGCAGCCCCCGCAGATCGATCGGGCCGGCCCAGTGGGGCAGCGTCTGGACCCGGCGATCGGCCTGGTACTCGTTGATGAAGACCGTCGGCAGATTCGATTCCTGGACGATGATGCTGATTTCTTCTTCCGCCAGGGCGTCGAGCGACGGGATCGTCATCCCGGCCACCTTCTGTCCGAACACGCCACGGGTCAGCACCGCGACGCGGGCCCCGAGCCGGGCGGCGGCGATCGCCGAGTAGAGGGCGGTCCCGCCGAGCACATAGTTCCCGTTGGGCTGGAGATCGGCGCAGATATGGCCAACGACCAGATAGTCTGGGGTGCGCGTGAGCTGAATCCCGCCGCCGCGCCCCGCCTTGCCGAGTGGCTTCCGCACCAGCGGCTGCCGCGCTCGTTTTCCGCCCCGCGCGGTCTGTCCGTTTTCGCTCGACCGGCCTGGTGCTCCGGGCGTTGTATCGCGCTTGCCGTCGGTCGTATCGGTCATGGTGCCTGCTCTCCCTCACGGAAATGGGACGTCCGCCGGAGGCAGGGTCCTGATCGGTGCTGACGATCGGTTGTCAAGGTCGTCGCGCATCGCCATGCGCGGTGATCCCGGAGCGGCCCGCTCCGGGATGGTTGATCGCTATCTGGAAACGGGTCAGACGCGGGGCTCCACCGTGACCCGGCGCTGATTGCCTTCACCGGTGCTCTGGGTGGCGACGGTGGGATGCGCCTGCAGGGTGAGATGGATGATCCGGCGCTCGTTGGGCGGCATCGGCTCGAGCTCGATCGGACGCTGACTGCGGGCAACCTGCCGCGCGACCCGCTCCGCGAGGCCGACGAGCGATTCCTCGCGGCGGGTGCGGTACCCCTCGACATCGACGATCACCCGGGTCCAGGCGCCGAGGCGGTGATTGACGAGCATGCTGATCAGGTACTGGATGTGAGAGAGATGATCGCCGCGTCGCCCGATCAGCATCCCGAGATCGTGCCCGAGAATGTCGAGGAAGATGGTGGACGGCTCTTCGGCTCCCGGCGGCACCGCCGAGGGGTTATCGACCACGACGACCTCGGCCTCGATCCCCATCCGGGTCAGGAGTTCCCTGGCGATGTCCCTGGCGACGTGCTCCTCATCCGAGTCGACGCGCTCGGAAACGTCCCGCCGTGGAGGGGCGCCCCGCCGCGACGGCCGGTCGTCGGGGCCGGCGCGGCCCTCCAGCCAATGGTCACCATTGTCCGGACCGGGGCGGCCGTTGCCTTCAGGAGGGCGACCCGTGGGTCGACCGCCCCGTCCACGCTGACGAGGCCGGGAGCCGCGGTCTCGCACCATGCCGCCGCTCAACCCGCTGGCCGCCCCGCTGGTGGGGATCGGCTGCGAGGCCATCCCCTTGGCGGATACACGGACGAGCGCTTCGGCATCTTCATCCGGCCCGGCGTCGGACAGGATCTCGATGTCCACATCGTCGCGGCCGAGACGGAGCTCTTCCAGGGCGAGGCGGACCGCCTCATCCACCGAATAGGCCTGGATCTCGACACTCGTTCGCTGCTGCATTCGTGAACGGTCCTCTGTTGCCGTGTCGCCGACCGAGCGCGGCGCTCCGGCCAACGCCCGCGCCGTTGCACGATGCGCTGCTCGCCGCGCGGTCGTCACGGGTTGGGATGCTTCTCTGTTCGGATGATGATACCGCTCCGCGCGGCAATGGTGCATCCCCCCGGGCGGTGGTGACGGCGACAATTCAGGAGGAGGCGGACCGACGGCGTTTGACCTTGCGTCGCGGCGGCGTGGCGGTCGCGGCGGTTGAGCGCGACGCGCTGCCCGACGCGCTGCCGTTGCCCGACCCGCTGCTCGCGCGGGTGGTCTTCGCGCCGAATTTCGTCGCCGCGTCGACGCGATCCTGATAGCTCGACGATTTTCGGCCAGCCTTCGCGTTCGATGCGGTGCCGCCGGTCGTCTCGATCACGTCGCCGTCCGTGGAGCCCGACGATGTCCGCGAGCGGGTTCCCGACGCCTTGCCAGTTCCCCCACCCTTGCCTTCGCGCTGCTCGCGGAGCGTTTCCTGCCGGGCCTGGGCGTTCTCCTGGGCCTCGGCCATCCGCTTGGCGAGCCAGCCCTGGAACCCCTTCTGCTCCCCGACGACGCCGGCGCCGGCGCCGCTCATCACGACGACATCCTCGATCGGTCGGGGTGGGCGGTAGCCGAGCCGCCGGTGCTCCGGCATCTCCGGGAGCCAGGGGAACCATTCCTTCATGTTGCCCCAGCCGGTGATGAACCACTGCTGCACGACCGAGTAGATGCTCTGGGTTGCCCAGTAGAGGACAGGGCCGGAGGCGAATGTCCAGCCGAAGACCACGACCATCAGCGGCATGAAGTTCATCATCTGGTTCATCAGCTGCTGCTGGGGATCGGTGACCTTGACGCCGGCCGGGCGCATCATCCGCGACTGGATGAACTGGAACAGCCCGGCCAGGACCGGCAGGATCTTCCACGGGTCGGCGTCATTGAGATGCTGTAGCCAGAGGAAGCCATCGCTCCAGTGCCCGGTGTTGCTCACAGAGAGGTTGGCGATGGCGCGGTAGAGGCCGAAGAAGATGGGGATCTGGATCAGCATCGGCAGGCAGCTGGCCATCGGATTGACGCCGTGCTGGTTGTAGAGCGCGAACGTCTCCTGGGAGACCTTCTGGCGGTCCTTGCCGTGCTTCTTCTGGATCTCCTTGATCCGGGGACCGAGTTCCTGCATCGCCTTGCTGGAGCGGATCGACTTCACGGTGAAGGGCAGCAGAATGGTCTTGATGATGATCGTGAAGGCGATGATGCCCAGACCGCCATTCCGGAAGATGTTGGCGAGGCTGTTGAGCGACCATTCCATGAAGTCGACGTACTGATCCCAGATCGGAATCGCGCCGAGGGGGAGGTGCTGGAGCGCGCCGGCGATGTCCTGAAACACGTGAAGGGAACTCCTCTGGTGGCCGGTCCGGCTGGTCGATCCGGCTTGTCAGTCCGGCTGGTCGGTCCGGCAATCGCGTCGACACGGGATCGTGTGCCATTGCGGGGCGAAAAAGCGGACGGATGCGGCACCAGCATGCAAGGTACGATGACGACGCTTGCCACGCGTGGGCAAAGTCTAGCCCGAAATGAATGGCCCGGCATCTCGGGAAGCGGCACCCTGTGCGACGATGCCCGGGGTGGGGTCCGCTGGGATGTCCCTATGTCACCGGATCCCAGCCGCCCTTGCTGAACGGATTGCACCGCAGCAGCCGCCAACTGGCCATCCCGCCACCTTTGATAATACCGTACTTCTCGACCGCCTCGTAGGCATATTCGGAGCAGGACGGATGGTAGCGGCAGGCGGGCGGAAGCCCCGGCGAGATCGCCCGCTTGTAGAACCGAAGCAACGCTAGCACCGGTGGTTTCAGCGGGCTGAACCACCAGGGCCGCCCGGGTTGCGCGGGCGGATCAAGGTGAGGAGAGGGGGTGGGTTCGGTCATCCGCTGGTCCGTCATCGTCGCTCCCGGCAGGCTCGCCGGGTGCTGGTGTGTCTGGTGTCACGCGCCGCGGCCATCCGGTCGAGACCGGGTTGCCCGGCGCCGGAGGGGGGCTGCTGGCCGGATCGGTGATGAAGAGCGAGGCGCGGGTGAAGATCCGGTGGAGCAGCGTCTGGGCGGCGGTCAGGCTCGGCAGCTCATCGACGGTCCCCCGGCAGATGAACGCGATGTCATGACCGGTCTTGAGGAAGGGATGGTAGCCGCGCACCGCCTCGCGAACCAGGCGCTTGAGCCGGTTGCGCTGAACGGACTTGCCGCAGCGCTTGCCCGCGATCACGGTGTAGCGGTTCTGGGGCGGATCGAGCGTGTTCGGCAGCACGCGAGCCACGAGCGGACCTTGCGGCCAGGCTCTGCCCCGCGCCCGGACCCGCCGGACATCCGCCTCTTCCCGGAGCCGGTAGTTTCGGGCGACCATGGCGGACCTCCTGGGCACCGGCGGCGGAGCCATCGCGGAGGGCAGTCTTCCGCTCCCTCCTCAAGGAGTTGCACGAGCAGCTGCTCGTGCGGCTGCTCGTGTAATTCCTCGTATCGCTCTTCGTTTAGCTACTTGTTCTGGGTGAACTTCTTCTCGTCGGACACCGTCAGGGCGTGCCGGCCCTTGAGGCGGCGGGCGGCGAGCACGCGGCGCCCGCCCTTGGTCGCCATCCGGGCCATGAAGCCGAGCTTGCGCTTGCGGGGAATCCGCTTCGGTTGATAGGTCCGCTTGGGCATGGTGATTCTCCTCTGCTTGCGTTTGTCATAAGATGGTGGTCGATCGTGGCGGGCGTCAGGGCCGGATCAGCGGGTAACGCCGTCATGGTTTGGTACCCTGCCCGATCCATTGGAGGTACATGCGGAAACGCGCCCGTGTCAACCGATCCGACTGGTCGGTCCGCCGACCAGTGGTCGTCGCAATGCCACGGCGCGCTCAGGACAGGGGAGTATAGGCTTCCGCGCCGCACCCGGTCAAACCTGCCCGAACGAAGGAGTGGCCCGCGCTTTGGATTACCCTGACACGAGTGGATCGCGCGACGCCTCATCCATCTCTCGGATGGCCGGATTCACGATAAGCGTTGCGGTAGCTAGGACATAACAAATACCGACCGACAGCAGGGTTGCACGCAACCCCACACTTTCCAGCATGAACCCCGCAATTAGGACGCCGAGTGGCATTGCCGAATATGCCCCCGCCGTGACCATCCCGAAGACTCGCCCACGCATCGAAGCCGGCACCCGTTCGAAGCGCACCGTCGCCAAGATCGGATTGAGTGGTCCAGCGGCGATCCCGCTCAGACCCTGAATCAGGAGCACGATGGGCAAGGGCGGCAACGCGATCAGGAGTAGCGAGGGAAGCGAGAGGAAGATGAATGAAATGACGAAGACCGGGCGGCGCGGGAAACGGTGCCCAACAGCGCCATAGATCAGAGCACCGATCACCGCGCCGCCGCCGGAGATCCCAAAGATCAACCCCAGCGCCACCGCACTGTCGAACACCTCATCGGCCAGGACCGGGAAGATCACGGAAGACTTTGCGGCATCGAGCAGATTCGTGATCATCAGGGTCAGCACAAGAGCCTGGATCAGTTTGTCCCGCCTGATGAATCGGAGCCCGGCCTTCATTTCCGAGAAATAGCTTTCCGGTGAATCGCCGCGTCCTGGTTTCGGGAGTGGCGGGACCATCGTCGCGACAAGCCCGGCGGAAACGGCGAAACTCGCGGCGTTGAGCCAGAGCACATTCGTCGCGCCGAGGAATGCGATCAAGAGACCGGAAACCGGAGCGCCAATCAGGAGCGACGCCCGGGCGATCACCTGGGTGACGGCGTTCACGCGTTCCATCCGGATGCCGGCAATTCCGGCCAGATCAGGCAACAGCGATTCCCGGGCGGTTGCGCCGGGTGCATCCAGCGCCGCGCCAACGAAGACGAGTACCAGCAGCAGCCAGAACTCCAGCAACCCCGTCGCGTGAAGCAGCGGGATCATCGCGACCGCCACGCCGCTGGCGACATCCGCGATCACGCTCGTCCGCCGGAAGCCGAGCCGATCGACAATGCCGCCACCGAAGAATGCGGCGATAACCGTCGGCAGGATGCTGAAGAACGCGGTGATTCCGGTTTGGGCGGCACTGCCGGTCGTTTGCAGGACGAACCATGGAATGGCCAGATTGCTGAGCTGGTTGCCGATCATCGAGATTGCATTTGCCGAGAAGAGAGCCTGGATGGGCACGCGATTGCGGGATCGCCGGTGTACTCCTTCACCCACCGTGCGACTCATGCACCTCGATCGGAGCGCATGTCTCCATGGCGAACAGCACATCGATCCAGGCCGATCCGGCGATGCTTTCGAGGCGGACGACTGTCACGTGATCGCCGTTACGTTCAATTGCTCGCCTTGGCAGCGTTCGGACCCGGGCATGTGCGTTCCAGAACCGTCGAACGTGGGGAAGCGTCTTCGGAAGGCCGCTGATCGTCATGTCGAGAATCGGTCCACATGCCGGGCACGTGAAGTGCGCGCCGGGTTCGTTCCTCAGCGGACCGTAGTCTGGCATGCCTACGCGATAATCAGCGTAGGATCCGCAGAGATGGCAGACTGTGCGTCCATCCTGCCAGCCACGGATCCACGCCTCATGCCAGAAGGTCAGTAACCGATTCAGAGCAGGTTTGTATCCAGAGACGCCCGTAAACAGGTCCAAGGATGTGTGGCTAGCGGTTTGCGTGCCATCCTGGTGACACTCCGGACACCGAAACGCGACAAAACCTGCATCTCGATCGAAGCGTCCAACGAGCTTCTGGCTGCCACAGGAGGGACACCAAATACGGGTCTGGTTCCACAGATCGCTTTCTCTTGACCGAATACCCCAGTCAGCAAGGAACTCATGCGTATTCGAAAGCAACGCCTGGCGGAGTTGGCGTTTCCCCCGGTGCAGCGCGACGCCAACAGCATCTTCGGTCAGGCAAAAATGGGTAGCGAGGTCTGCGTATGACCAGTCTTCCCGATAGCGATAGAGCATCATCTCGCGGGTTCGGGAGGGAACGTTCATGAGGCCGTCCAGGATGACATCGGCAAGCTCACCATTAGCAATGTGATCGGCCATGTCGACATCGTCGGCAACATCCTCGATCGCCAGGAGCCCATGTGAATCATCCAGATCGCCATTGATACGGGGCTGCCGGTACTGCCAACGATTGCGTTCCTGTGCTTGACCTCGCAGCCAGCGTCGGCAGACATTGCGGGCAACTCCGGTCAGCCACGCATGCTGAGATTGTGCCTGATCGAGCCGGTCGGCATGCCGCCAAGCCTCGATCAGCGTTTCCTGGGCGAGATCTTCCGCGGCGTCGACGCTTCCTGTGAGATGCGCACAGAGGCGCACGAGCCTCGCTCGTTCGTCGGCGAGCCGGATTGCGGATATATCTTCGCGTCCGATCATGAGATGTTGCACCGATACAGCCCCAGGGATTTCCTGCCAATAGCGCGGATGCGTGCCGATCCTTTTCTCTTTACCAGTCGCGATCGTGAATCAAAACCTTACACAAAAAAGAGCCCGACTCCCCAAGGAGTAGGGGAGTCCGGTGACGATGCGTGCCCCGACGTATGAGCGGACATAGCGACCATCATTCGACTGGCATGGCATGTGCATCGTCGTTCGCACAACTGGCATGACCAGCGAAAGCTCCGAACGACCTTCTCTCCAGGAGACCCCCACGATGAGCGATCCCAGGACCACCCCGATCCAGACCAATCTCTCCGACGATGGCGAGTACGCTCCGGCCGGGGAAGCGCAGGGCCAGGGTGCGACGTTCACCGCCGACCAGGTCGCCGGCGCATTCGCGGTCGCGAAGGACCGCGTGCTCCGCGCGATCGACGGCGAATTCGGCATGGGCCCCGATGGGAGGGTCGATTCGCGGCAGGCGCAGCACCTCTCCGAGGTCATCATCGGCGATCTTCCGCAGGACAGGCAGATGGCGGCGCTGATGCAGCTCGGCGCCTACACCCCCCGCGGCGACGAGGCGTACGGCAGAGGAGAAGCGGCCCCCGCCGACGAGAGCGACAAGCTGGAGCGGCAGGGCGACGAGCCGCTTCCGCTATGACCGTCATCCCAGGACAGCCTGCTGAGCAGTCCGGCCAACGTTAAGGGTCCGGGTGCGGAGACCGGCACCATGGCACCCGGTCTCACAGCGGCGGCTGCGCCGCCGAGCGCTTTGCGCGGTGATCCTCAACAGGCAGTTCCGCGGGAACTGATGGATCGCCTCCGCTTGATGCCTTTGATCATCTGTTGGCGAATGCGGCCCATCGCGTCGCTCTGGATGACAAAAGGGTAGTGGCATCTGATACCAGGCCAACCCTGACTCCGGCATCGCAAGGATGGCTGCGGCGCGGCGCGATCAGGCGCCTTCGGCACCCTCCATCGCGGTCAGCACGAAGACCGGAATCTGCCGTGCCGTCTTCTTCTGGTACTCCGCGTAGTCGGGATAGGCGGCAACCGCGCGCTCCCACCACACTGCCTTCTCGTCACCGCTGACATCGCGGGCAAGATAGTCGCGCTTGACGGGGCCGTCCTGAAGCTCGACGTGCGGATCTTCCCTGAGGTTGAAGTACCACACCGGGTGTTTGGGAGCGCCGCCCAGCGAGGCGACGACGGCGTACTCGCCGTTGTGTTCGACCCGCATCAGGGGCGTCTTGCGCAGCTTGCCACTTTGTGCGCCGACGGTGGTCAGCAGGATGATCGGCATGCTCCGCAGCGTGGTGCCCTCCGTGCCGCCGGAGCTCTCGAACAGCTCGGCCTGCTTGCGCGCCCAGTCCGATGTGCTCGGCTCGTATTCGCCGGTGAGCGGCATGGCGTCGATTTCCTTCCTTTTGGGTGTGGACCAGATGCCGTGTCGCTTGATGCCGGTCAGGTGACCGGCGGGGTTTCCGCAATCATAAGGCGATCCGCGACGACTTGATTGCTCGTGGGCGAACACCGATGCAGCTTGCAAGGTTCGCCCCTACGGGTGGATGGGGGAAGCGTGCGGACGATGGGCGAGAGTATAAGGAGTGGCGGGTACTCGGTCATCTCTGCCTTGGCCACTACAAGAGTGACCACTACCCGGATCAAAGACAAGTGGCTGATAACACCGAACGCCAATTGCCGGTCGGTCCGGGACAAAATCCTCGGCATGACGACGGGACGAAGTGGTCGGCATGACGACACGCTCCCTTTTTTCGATCCCGATGATACGATGGATGCACCGCCCGGACCCACCGGGCGGATTGGACGCGGTCTCTGGCCAGCCTGGCCCGGCGCCGCGTCCGTGACCGCTACCGCATGGACCCTGAGGAGGTGCGCTATGACCAACCCCATCCGTTGGAGCGATCTCCTGATGACTTCGCTCCCCGATTCGAGTGGCGAAGGATTTCCATGTCTGCATCTGTCACCAATTCCGACATCCCCGAGGTCTTTTTCACCGACGGCTGGATAACCGCCGTCGAGTATCTCGTCAGCAGCGGCAAGGAAGGCACCGTCGCCTGCTGTCTGGCGGGTCCGGAGTCCGGCCACGAACGTCTCGCGGTCAAGATCTACCGCCCGCGCACCATCCGGTCCTTCAAGAACGACGCCGTCTACCTCAGCGGCCGCGCGATGGGCGTCTCGCTCGGCGGATCGTCCGGCCTCAAGTCGAGCGGGATGCCCGACCGGCGGCTGGAACGAGCGGTCGCGAAGCGCTCGAAGCGCGGGATCGCCGCGATCGAGCACTCCTGGATCAATCACGAATACAACACGCTCCAGGTGCTGCACGAGGCGGGCTCCGCCGTGCCCCAACCGTTCGCGATCGCGGGTCAGGCGGTCCTGATGGAGTACTTCGGCGACGGGGACGGACCGGCCCCGAAGCTCAAGCATGTCGCGCTGGATCGCCGCCGGGCGGTCGCGGTCTTCACCGGCCTGATCGATCAGGTCGCGCTGTGGCTCTCGTGCGAGCGGATCCACGGCGACCTCTCGCCGTTCAACATCCTGTGGTGGGAGGAGCGGGCGGTCGTGATCGACTTTCCGCAGGCGGTCAACCCATTCGAGAACCCGGACAGCCTCTCGCTGCTGGAGCGGGATGTCCGTAATCTCGTGACGCATTTCGCGCCCTACGGAATCGCCGCCGACCCAGCCCGGATCGCGCGGGATCTCTGGAACCGGTTCCAGCGGGGCGACCTGTAGCGACTGGTGAGGATGAGTGGCGCCCTCCCCATTGACGTGGGCCGCACGAGCGAGTGGGGCGTCCATTGGCTCGTGGGGCGAGATGTGCCGCCCCACGATGCACGGCGGACGATGCGATGGAGGTGCATCGTGAGCTCCAGCACCGTGACGAGCCCGATCTCTTGAGTCGCCGCCGCCGTTCCGCCAGAGCTGAGCATTCACGGCGACGCCGGCTGGATCGTGCCGCTGGGCCGGAGCCAGGTCCTCGACGCGGCACTCGCGGATGCGGGTAGGGAGCGCACCCGGATCGTGATCCCGGACGCTCCCTACGGTGGCTCCGCGTTCCAGACCGACGAGATTCACGCCGCGGTCATCGCGTTTCTCGCCGGGGCGTTGCTGGCAGCCTAACCCCGGCGAGCCTGGCGCGGCGCCTTACGGGATGGGAAGTGCGTTGCCCAGACCTCGGGAGGAATCGTCCGCCGCACCCACGCCAGCATGACCGGGACGATCAGCAGCTCGTCAAGGTGCCCGATCACGGGAATGAAGTCCGGAATCGGGTCGATCGGCGAGGCGACGTAGACAGCCAGCGCGATCAGCACCCAGCGCGTGCGGCGAGGTGTCCGCGGATCCGCCGCGAGCCGTCGCAATCTCCCCGGCAGCTTCACCAGGTCGCTTCCGAGATCTCGAAGAAATGTCTGCCGCTCCCCGGTCGTCATCGGCGAGTGGACGCACCAGGCGACGAACGCGGTCAGCGCCCCGATGAGGACCACCACGACAGGGATCAGGATCACTTGCCAGGAGAACGGCACGGCGTGCCTCCAATGTCATGGGTGATGGCACGTCCATCGCCATGGGGCTTTCTGGCGGCCCCGGCCTCATCCCATCTTCACCGCTGCCCGTGCGGACAGGATCCATCGGCTCCGTCGCCGGTGTCCGTCTGGCGTTTATTTCCAATCAGGCATATTATGGTGTCATCTGCCGTGTGCCAAGTGCCGTTCCTGATGTTGTGCCGTGCGTTCCCTTTGGAGTCGCAAGCCTGGTTGGTGTCGCGATTCCTCCGATCACAGCGAGGGCTCTTCCGATGCAGGTGCGTTTTCGAGATCCAAGGCTCGTGCGGTGGGCCATCCATCCTGTGTCGTGCATGATCGTCCTTGGTCTGCTGCTCGCCACGACGGGTCTGTCGAGCGTCCTCTTGCCCGCTGATGACGCCTCCGCCGCCGGAACACCCCTCTATCCCGACCTGAAGACGACGAAACCTTCAGGACTCTACTTCGATCGCGTCACCATGAGCGATGGTCTCTCGCACTACGTGCTCCGGTTTTCGAATACGGTGTGGAATGACGGTGAGGGCCGGCTCGAGCTCCAGGGCGATCCAAGGCCGGATGGCGGCAACAAGGTCTACCAGAACGTCTATGACTCTCCGACAGGTGGTGCGCTCGCCTCACAAAGGCATGTGTCTTCCGATATCGTTTATCACCCGAGCCATTACCACTATCACTTCCAGGGCTTTGCGTCGTATCTCATGCTGCAGCGGGATTCCGCCGGCGTCTACCAGCCAACTACGAAAAAGGGGTCGAAGACCGGTTTCTGCATCATGGACTCCAATCACATCTCTTCGCGTGGGCCGTCATCGGCACAGTATGGAAGCTGCAGTGGCGCGCTCCAGGGAATCTCCGTCGGTTGGGGCGATCTGTACCAGGGCTCCCTGCCCGAGCAATGGATCGATCTCGGCACGAGCCGGTTGGCTGACGGATACTACGCCGTCCAATCGACCGCTGATCCCCAGAACAAGCTCAATGAGGCGGGCCGCGACAACAATAACATCGGCGTGACGTACTTCCGTGTGAGTAGTGGGGCGATCACGATCATCTCGGATCCTCCCCCGCCATCGGTCTCGAATCCGACCGGCGCCTACAACCCGTCGTTTGCCGGATTCAAGGCCGGGATCGTCTACTCCGGCGACAGCCCCTACACCGGCACCTCGTTCGGCGCCTACGACAACGACCTCAATACCACCTGGTTTTCCGGACGGGACTACAAGCCGCAATCGACCCTGACGATCGACCTTGGCGCGAGTTACGACATCTCGGGCGTGAAGTGGAAGTTCCACACGCTGGGCCTGGCCGATCAGTTCTCGGTTGCCGTCGCCAATGAAGCGGGTGGCAGGCGCGGCCTTGGCATCTTCGGCAACGTGCCGTACGCGCAGACGTTCTATGGCGTGGGAACGAGCGACGCGGTCTACGCCCGCTACGTGATCTTCGACTTCACGAACGTCGGGAACGATGCCGCGATGGGATCGATCTCCGAGCTCGAGGTCTGGGCCCGGGGCTATGTCGAAATCTCCAACCCGCCCGGCACCGAGAACCCCTCGCTGGCTGGTTCGAAGGCGCCGATCGTCAGCAGCGGTGACGACCCGCCGACCGGCATCTCCAGCCGCTCGCACGACTCCGACCTCAACAGCACCTGGTACATCGGGGGCTCGCCATCGAGCGCGACGCTGACGCTCG